>Ga0213864_10000616_pt1 | contig 16043 bp, 13 predicted proteins | sample PICome_5_FD_160078 | JGI IMG/M metagenome (GOLD analysis project Ga0213864, IMG submission 160078) | Coastal seawater microbial communities near Pivers Island, North Carolina, United States - PICO247 | ecosystem: Environmental > Aquatic > Marine > Coastal | place: USA: North Carolina... | reverse complement strand
CACCATCTTCAAGAGGCACTCCTGCGGCTTCAGTAAGAAACACGTCAATCGACCCGCCAATACTATTTTTTAAATCCAAGATTGTTGGCAAATCACTAGAACAGTAGGTGTAAATTGGATCTAATTCTGGGGCTTGAGGAACAGACAGAACATTTAAGATCACACCGCTTACAGACTCAATTGGACAAGTATAGGTAGGTCGAGAAATAAGCACTTTAATTTCAGCCCCATTCACCAACATTGAATCTGGATCAACCAAAGGATCTGTAATTACGGTTAATGTGTTGGTATCAGTCCCTTCTAATGTGCTGTATCCATATTGGCCATCACTTCCAATGACATTGTTAACGATAACCCCATCAATTGCCCATTGAAAAATCGCCCCATCGGTTGGGCTGTCCACAGAAAAAGTAGCCACTTCACCGGCACATATGCTTACAGAAACCGGATCTCCATTTGGCGAAATTTCCGCTGGGCTTTGCATTTCTTGGAAATCGTAAACGGCATTGCTGTCAACATCATTCGGCACCGAATCGTAATTGTGTCCGATCACCAAACCACGACTAGAGACTGTATTGTCGTCAATGGTCAGAGGTGCTTGTTGAACCCCCCCATCATTGTCAGGGTCTAAAAATCCAGCTTCAACCACATCAAAACAACCATCATCATCACTATCTAGATCAAAAGCATCAGCGAGACTATCCCCGTCTGAAAATGAATTGAGATTAAGAACTTTTATATGCCCCTCAAAAACAGAATCAACAGTTGAGTCATTGTGATGAGTAAACACCAAACCTGACGATTGGGAGGCAAAAAACTGAAAGCTTGTTGTTGCACCAACAGCGGTATTGTTAAACCGAAATGTAATTATGGAGCTATTGTACTGCGTAAAACCCTCGACAAAGTCACCATCAACAAGGACTTCAATCTCACCATTAGGATCAAGTAAAGTGATGCTTTCAGAGGGATCTAAACTTTCAAGACTATAATAGGTGTTTTCTTGCTCAGGCAAGCTTTGGTTTTTGTTATATTCAAATGAAAAGTGAAGAGACTTAGGAACGACAGGCCCCAATTCAAAACGGATAACATCATCAACTGATTGCTTTGGTGGGAGAAAGGAAGTAAATCGACCATCATTAAAAGGAGTATAGGTTCCATTACCACCCGATAAAACCTGTGACAAGGCAGGGGTGGAGTAGGGAAGTGTGTTATCAACTACAAGTTCAGGCGGGTTGGCAGTAAGATCAATTTCAAAATCTCCTAAAGACTCTATTTTGTCATAGATTCCGTCATTGTCATTGTCCAAGTCAATATTGTCAACCACACCGTCTTTATCCGAATCATTGGGACAAATGCTCACATTGACAGCAGAGGAATACACAACACTATTAGGAGATAAACAGTCAATAATCACTTCGAGACGATAGGAACCAAAATCATTCGGAATATACTCCGGATTGTCTGTGGGGGGTCCCGTAAACACATAATCCCAGGTTCCCCCACTATTTTCCTTTTGCCACTTTATGGAATCGTAATTTTCAGCATTTGGGAGTTGTAGGACAACATTTGATTGCCCAGAGGGATCAACACAACTACCAAGGTTATTCAAACTCAAACTCGGATAAATTTTGGGCTCAAGTTTAAACCCAGAATAAAATGCTCCAGAAGTTGCGGTATCATTGACATTGAAATAGGAAACATAAAGTTCTTCGGAACCAACAATAGACACGTCACCCTCAAGGCCATCAATTCTGTGTATCTGGTAGTTAGTAGTAGAAGTTTGAATGGGACCAAGATCGTAGATCACATTTTGTATCGATGAAATGGATTGTCCATTCACTTCTACAGCCGACCCATAAGAACTGAGCACAAATAAAGAACCACTAAAACTCGAATTTTCATCCACCTCATCAATTCGAGCGATACTCTCGACATCGCCAACACTTGTACAACTCAGCGGAGGCACAAAAAACATTCCCTGATTTGCTCCGTAAAAATGGACCCTTTGACCTCCTGCTATTGTGCCTTCAGCTTCCCCCTTTTTCCCAGTGCCTTGAAAAACATAAACGTTTTTATTAGACGAGAGATGTAAAAAGTCAATGCCTGAATTGGGATTATTTATAAACTGATTTCCTTCTATAAAGAGGTGTTCACCCGCATCAAGTTCGATTAATGAGCTCGAATCCCCATTGAGGTAAAATTGGGTTCCATTTTCATTGGCAATGACCAGCGCGTTTTCAATACTGTTAAAACTATCCCCTTTAATAAGTAGATATTCTGTAGCATCAATAGTTGCGTTCAAACTGACAAGTTGATCAAACCCCATATCGCTCCCATTTAGGTATCCAGAGTCTTCCTCACCAGAAAAGAAATCAGGAGAATCGATGATTTCATTGCTGAAGCTGCCCAAAATAGAACCAGTATTGACAACGATGTCCTTTTGTGATTGAATTCGTGTTCCAATAAAACGGTCACAGTTCTCCATCTCAAATAGAGCAATGTAGCTTTCGTTTTTGTTTAGTACGATACTCTGAGGAAGAGTCCCCTCAGCATTTAAAGCCACGAGCTGAGAATCAGCAGTAAATTCAACTAACGTATTATTTTGAGTGGCCATAACTGAGAAAAATGAAAAATCGTTGTTTCCTTGTCTTTCCATTCCACCAACCCTAAAATCTGTCCCAAGTCCATCAATTCCTTTGCTAACAAGTGCCCCAGCATGATAATCGGCTCTTACACGAAGAGAAACATAGATTTCCCGGTCTGCTACAATTTCAAATCCTTTATCGTTGAAAACATGATCATTTTGGAAACTGCTAGCATCAGCACCCACTTCATCATTTGAAGTTTGAATTTTAAATGAATCAGCGTTTGTTACAGTCCCATTAAACCAATTGTTTGCTGGTTGTCCGATTGGCTTTATTGTAAAGCGAGCTTCTGGAAAGGGAGTTGATATGTAAAGAAATGCAGTATTATAAAACAAATCATCTTGGTAAAATTGCGCTGGGATTGGGGGAATATAATGTTTGGTACTTAATTGTGCCAGTCCATAGGACGGAAATAAAAACCAAAACAAAATGGTAATTAAGTTAGTAATTAATGTTAAATCTTTACCTTTTATTTGCACTCTATAATGATAGTGAAAAAATTAGGAATCTTTATACGAGTCAATATTCCCCCTAAATGGTGGTTGTTTTTTGCTTTGTTTCAAGTTTATACGGGCTTTGGACAGCTTCAACTTCCCATTTATACGGACTATCTTACCGATAATTATTTTCTAGTTCATCCAGCGATGGCAGGAGCTCAACTTGAGGGAATTCAAGTCAGAATGACGCATCGATCACAGTGGCAAGGCGTATCAAATGCACCAAGTTTACAAACCATCAATGCACATGGGCGAATTGGTTTAAAATCTGGGCTAGGAACTGTTTTTTACAACGACAGAAATGGATTTCACAATCAAGTTGGCGCTTCAGTGACATATGCCCATCATATCAATCTTATTCTTGGAAACAGGGACATTCATCAACTTTCATTTGGCCTTTCGGCAGGAGTAATGAATAATACCCACGACCAAACCGAATTTGCTCCAGACCTTGGGGATCCGCTTGTGGAAGGAAACCAAGTGAAATCCAACGGTTTCCACATGGACTTGGGGCTCACCTACATCCGCTATAAATTCTACTCGCACTTCACAGTTCGAAACCTTATTTTTAAAGGTCAGAACATCTCAGATAACATCAGTCTAGACAAGGGCAAAAAGTGGATTGCTAATGCAGGACATTTTTTTGAACTCAACGACAACAATTATATTGAACCCTCTGCGATGATTCAGTTGGTGGAGTATGCAGACCTTCCATCCTTTGATTTGAATATAAAGTCACACCACGATCTCAACAATTTAAACCTTTCATTTGGGGCATCATATCGCTTTGGCTCACAACCAAATGCAAATCTCTTTGCTGGAGAGAACTTCAACCAAGATCACAAACAATTGACTCTATTGACAGGGCTTCAATTTAGAGGGTTTTCATTTTTTTACACCTACACCCATAGCTTTGAAGATATTCAAATTGCCCCATTCAACAGCCATCAACTCACCTTAGGGTTTGATCTTTATTCAGATAAATTTCGATTTTTCCCAGTTCGAGGAATCTTTTAACTTTAAAACAATGTGTTATCTTTAAAGAAAACAAGTGATAGAAATCGAACGTAAATTTTTAGTTTCTAATCTTGACGAGTGTTTACAACACCACACCAATTCAAAAAGCATTGTTCAGGGGTATTTATCATTTGACCCCGCACGAACAGTTCGTATCCGGAAAACGGATACCGGAGCGTTTTTAACAATTAAAGGAAAGTCCAATGCAACTGGGGACACTCGTTTGGAATGGGAGAAAGAAATCCCAGAAAATGAAGCAACACTGCTTTTGGATTTGTGTTTAGGGGAAACCATTCGAAAAACCCGATATCTTGTTCCTCATCAATCTCATTTGTTTGAAGTTGATGTTTTCTCTGGAAAACTTCAGGGGTTGGTCATCGCAGAAGTTGAATTATCCAAAGCCAATGAACCGGTAGATCTTCCAACATGGATCGGGAAAGAGGTCACAGGAGATTCACGATATTTCAACAGCGATTTGGCAAAAAAAGGACTAAAGCCCGAGATCATCTAAGTCGACCGCGTCATCAGTGTTATTTTGACTTCGGAGTTTAGCTAGCAACTCACAATCTAGCGGGATACTTACTCTTTCGGGGGCGGGGAAAGAATCTATGGACACTTCTAACAGGGGGTCTTCATACAATTTTTTCATATACAAAGCCCATATTGGAAGCGCCATCGTTGCGCCTTGACCATAGGCAATGGAGTTAAAGTGCGTTGCTCGATCTTCTCCGCCAACCCACACCCCAGTCACGAGGTTTGGCACCATGCCAATAAACCAACCATCACTTTGGTTTTGCGTTGTGCCGGTTTTACCCGCTATAGGGTTTTGGAATTCATACGGATATCCAGTTACAACCGTCCCAAAATAGGGATTATTTTCTTCTGCGCCTCGGTGTCTCAAACGAATTCCAGAACCAGATTCTGTGACCCCTTCAAGGAGCTTTACAGTAACATAGGCCGACTCTTCACTAAGTACATCCCGTGTTTCTGGGGTTGCTTCAAATAAAACCGTTCCGTTTTTATCTTCAATTCGAGTGACCATTACAGGCTTTACATAAATTCCCTGATTGGCAAATGCACCATAGGCAGCAACCATTTCATATACACTCAAATCCGCAGTCCCCAATGCAATTGAAGGAACATTTGGAATTTTTGAACTGATCCCCAAGTCGGCAGCGAGTTTACTAACTGGTCCAGGCCCCACTTTATCAATCAACCTTGCACTGATGGTGTTGACAGAGTTTGCCAATGCATTTTTCAAGGTGCGCATCCCGGTGTATCGATCTCCAGAATTTTTTGGACACCAAGCTTCATGAGCACCAAATTTTCTTGCTTCAACACAATAAAAGCCATCTGGAAATGAATCACATGGAGAGAGCTTCAATTGATCAATCGCAGAGGCATAGACAAAGGGCTTAAACGTTGATCCAATTTGCCGTTTTCCCTGAAAGACATGATCAAACTGAAAGTGCTTGTAGTTGATCCCACCAACCCAAGCTTTTACATGTCCAGTTTGTGGATTCATCGACATCATGCCAGACCGCAAAAAATGCTTGTAGTGACGAATCGAATCAATAGGGCGCATGACCGTGTCGATCTCTCCTTTCCAGCTAAAAATTCTCATTGCTGTTTTTTGTTCAAAAGACGCTTTGATCTCGTCTTCCGTTTTGCCAGCAAGCTTCATTTTTCTCCATCTCTCGGATCGCATCATGGCCTGACCCATAAGTCTCTCAACCTCTTTTTCGGAAAGGTCTAAAAACGGTGCAGTAGGATTCCATTTAGGGGTATTTTGCTCAAAAAAAGCATCCTGAAGATTGGACATATGCTCTTTCACAGCGTTTTCAGCATAAGTCTGCATCTTGGAGTCAAGCGTAGTGTAGATTGTCAACCCATCCAAATACAAGTTGTATTTTTCCCCATCTGGCTTGGGGTTGTCCTGAATCCAATTCAGCATAAATTGACGGAGGTAAGCCCGAAAATAGGTTGCAAGGCCCTCGCGATGCGATTGCGGATTAAATTGAATCTGGAGAGGCAACTGCTGTAAAGAGTCAACCTCTTTTTGGGTGAGCATCTCATTTCGAAGCATTTGTTGAAGCACAATATTTCTCCGAGAAGTTACGAGTTCAGGTCTCCGAATGGGGTTGTATAGAGACGAGTTTTTAAGCATTCCCACCAGCATGGCAGACTCTTCCAACAGCAAGTCGGAGGGCTCTTTTGAAAAATAAATATTGGCAGCTGAGCGCAATCCGTCCGCATTGTAATTGAAATCATACAAATTCAAATACATTGTTAGGATTTCTTTCTTAGCGTATCTCCGTTCGAGCTGTACGGCAATGACCCATTCTTTAATTTTTTGGATTACAGCGTCAAGTGTGTTTCTAGAACGAACGCCTGTAAAAAGTTGTCGAGCCAATTGTTGAGAAACTGTACTTGCCCCTCCTTTTTCACCAAGGTAAACCACGGCTCTTAGAGTACTTCGCAAGTCAATGCCAGAGTGATCATAAAAGCGCTCGTCTTCCGTGGCAATCAAAGCATCGATAAGATTCTTGGGAATCTCTTCATAGTACAGAGGCGTTCGATTGTCATTGTAATAAAACTTCCCAATCACCTTGTTGTCCGCTGAAAAAATCTGTGTAGCAAGGTTTGTTTTGGGGTTTTCCAGTTGACGGAATTCAGGCATTTTACCAAGCAATCCAAATCCAGCGGCTAAAAAAATGCTCACAAAGGACAAAATACCGATTGAAAACACAATCCAAAAAAGCTTTAGACTACGCCGATAAGGTCCACGATTTCCTTTCATTTGTTTGTAGAAATTTGTTCTAGGCCAAGTCCTATTTCTGTAATCCCGCTGAGGACATCGATCGACTCCGCATGATCATTGTGCCGCATGGCGGGCTTGATTGTTAGCCGGTGCTCACCAACAACACGAAAACGGTAGGCTTCCTTAAACCAAAGCTTACTTTCATGAACCAAAAGACCTTCCCCGAGCCATTCTCCATCGGGCGTTGCCATTGTATAGGAAAGTGTGTCAACCAATTTTTCTCCAATGGGGTTTTCAAGCGTGGTAATTAGGTAAATATTAGCAAATGGGTACTCATCATTATTTCGCAAATACAAAAAAAGGTTTGCAGGAGCATTAATTTTTTCGGGAGTAAACCTAAATTCCACTTCCTTATGCTGAGGCCACCCATTCGAAAACGAAAAAAACTGTAACTTCTCATTTCCCGAAACACAACCTCCTATCAAACCAATCAAACAGAGATAAAAAGTGGATTTCCGTGAAATGAACATTCGATTCAACATACAGATTAAGTACTATTTTTTCATAAAAGCAAGGGCTTCAGACCTTCCTTTTTTAAAGATTTGATTGCTGTTTTTCGTCCCTTTACGGAGAAGTTTCTGTTCGTCCTCAGGAAGCCGAACAATATCTGAACATGCATCAGAGCAACAGTTGTTGTGTGCCTCTGCACAAGTCGGACATTGGATAAACAGCAAATGACAAGCTTCATTCGCACAGTTGACATGGGTATCACACAGTGTACCACACTGGTGACAGACCGCAATAACCTCGTTGGAAATTTGTTCGGCTCTTCGCTGATCAAACACAAAGTTTTTACCGCGAAATTTATTGTCTAACCCTTGCGCTTTTACTTGTCGTGTATACTCAATGATACCGCCTTCTAATTGAAACACATTTTCAAAGCCCTTGTATTTGAAGTAGGCACTTGCTTTTTCACAGCGAATACCACCAGTGCAATACATGACGATATTTTTGTCTTTTTTATGTGACTGCAAATCTTCTTCAATCAGTGGTAGCGAATCTCGAAAGGTATCAACATCGGGAGTAATGGCGCCCTCAAAATGCCCAATTTCACTTTCGTAATGATTCCGCATATCCACCAACAGCGTCTCTGGCTTTGAAATGAGGTCATTAAAGGACTGGGCATCAACGTGAACCCCGCATTGGGTGACATCAAACTCACTGTCCTCAAGGCCATCCGCAACAATTTTGTCTCGGACTTTGATTTTTAGTTTTAAAAAAGATTTGTTGTTCTGTTCAACAGCAATGTTCAAACGAACATTTTCCAGAAATGAAACAGTATCAAGCATTGCTTTAAATTCATCAAAACGGAAAGCTGGGACGGAAAGCTGTGCATTTATTCCTTCGTAAGCAACATAAATCCGACCCAAAACATTGAGCTTGTTCCAGTGAATAAAAAGATAATCTCGGAACAACTTTGGGTTTTCGATCTGTGCGTATTTGTAGAACGACAGAGTGAGGCGATCTTCGCCAGCTTGGTCAATGAGATTGGCACGTTCTTTCGCACTTAATGTGTTGTACAGTTGCATGCTATACGGATTAAGTTTGTCGGACAAAGGTACAAATTTAAAAAACGCATTTGGAGAGCTTGTTTTTGCGCCTAAAATTGTACTTTAGAGACTTCAAAAAACCACAATATGGCAAATGAAAAAGAAGCAAAATTAAAAGCATTACAACTTACCTTAGACAAGTTGGATAAAGCATACGGTAAAGGGACTGTTATGCGGATGAACGACGAGGCCCTCGAAGAAGTTGAAGCGATTTCTTCTGGATCCTTGAGCTTGGATGCAGCCCTTGGCGTAGGCGGATATCCAAGAGGTAGGGTTATTGAAATCTATGGCCCAGAGTCATCAGGAAAAACGACACTTACTCTACATGCTATAGCGGAATGTCAAAAAAGTGGCGGAATCGCAGCATTTATCGATGCCGAACACGCTTTTGATCGCTACTATGCGCAAAGCTTGGGCATTGACATTGATGAACTGATTGTTTCTCAACCAGATCACGGAGAACAAGCTCTTGAAATTGCCGACAACTTAATCCGTTCAGGAGCTGTTGATATTGTTGTGATTGATTCTGTGGCAGCATTGACGCCAAAGAGCGAAATCGAAGGAGAAATGGGAGACTCTAAAATGGGTCTTCATGCACGATTGATGTCGCAAGCATTGCGAAAACTAACGGCTTCAATCAGCAAAACCCAATCGACTGTGATTTTCATCAATCAATTGCGAGAGAAAATCGGCGTGATGTTTGGCAACCCAGAAACGACTACTGGTGGGAATGCGTTGAAATTCTATGCCTCTGTGCGCTTAGACATTCGTCGCTCAACTCAAATCAAAGACAGTCAAGGGGGGATCAACGGAAACCGCACGCGTGTCAAAGTGGTCAAAAACAAGGTCGCACCCCCATTTAAGACTGTCGAATTCGATATTTTATATGGAAAAGGAATTTCTAAAAATGGTGAACTATTGGACTTGGGCGTAGAGGAAGAAATTATTCAAAAAAGCGGCTCTTGGTTTAGTTATGGAGACACCAAACTATGACAAGGAAGAGATTCGGTTATTAAGTTATTCGAGGATAATCTCGAGCTTGCAGAAGAGATTGAAGATAAAATCCGAAACACCCAATCGGAGAAAGAATAGCTTAGGAATAGCCCTCTTTTTGCAATTGCTCGCGAAAGAACGCGAAGGTCTTTTCTTTGAGTTTAGGAAGGTCATTGGCTGTCAAGCCGGTTGTTTCAATGGCAGGGTGAAGAATTGCGCGAACAACCCCAGGAGAACCCGACCAGTATTTGTGACCAAATTGAAAGGGAAATCGTTTTTTACAATCGGGTAGCGTAATGGGAACGATAGGCATTTGGTATTGAATGGCCAAGCTAAAAGCACCATTTTTAAAGGGCGCCAAATAGACGTCCGGATGAGGAACGAGCCCCTCAGGATAAATGCACACACTGTACCCAAAGTCTAATTTTTTTTGTGCTCGGTGATATACGTTTTTTCTACTTTTTGCACTTTCCCGATCGACAAGAATTGCAGCGCGACGATATATGTAGTTAAATATTGGAATTTCTTCAAGTTCGCGTTTGCCAACAAACACAAAAGGGTTCCGAACCGCCATAAGTACGAGCATGATATCAATCATACTGAGGTGATTGGCTACAAACATATAATTCTTTCCTTTTTCAAGCGTTTGAAATTGCTTAAACCGAGGCCAAAACCCCATACCATATAGTATAATTGGCGACCAAACCCAACGCGCTAGCCAAAAGACGTGACGATACCATTGCTCTCTTTGAAGAAAAACGAGAAGCAAAGGAAAACACAAGAAAACACCAAGCCCTGCAAGGATATAAAACCACACATTCCAAAGCCCATAAATGATTTTCTTCGCGAATTGTATCACGGGAGTAAAAGTAGTGATTTGGAGATAATCCAAAAGGCGTACCTTTGTAAAGGGATAAAATACATAAGAATGGCTCGGATTTTAACAGGAATTCAAAGTACAGGCACGCCACATTTGGGAAATCTGCTTGGTGCCATTCTGCCTGCCATTGAAATGGCAAATCAAAGCAAAAACGACTCCTTTTTGTTTATTGCAGATCTTCATGCCCTAACCCAAATTAAAGATTCCAGCCAAACCAAAACAAACACCTATGCAACTGCTGCTGCATGGCTTGCTTGTGGTTTGGATCCCCAAAAAACAGTTTTCTATCGCCAGTCAGACATACCTCAAGTCACAGAGCTAGCGTGGTACCTCAACTGCTTTTTCCCTTATAGCCGCTTGAGTTTAGCCCACTCGTTTAAAGATAAAGCCGACCGACTAGAAGATGTCAACGCGGGGCTATTTACTTATCCAATGTTGATGGCTGCAGACATTTTGTTATATGACGCACATCAAGTTCCTGTAGGCAAGGACCAGCAACAACACCTTGAAATGACTCGAGACGTCGCCAATCGATTTCACGCCCAATTCGGCGAAACCTTTGTACTCCCTGAAGCGGTATTGCGGGAGTCGAATATGTATGTACCGGGAACTGATGGCGGAAAAATGAGTAAGTCAAAAAATAACATTATTGACGTCTTTTTACCTGAAAAACAACTTCGTAAACAAGTCATGGGAATTGCCACTGACAGCACACCACTTGAGGAGCCAAAAGATCCAGAAAGTTGCACTGTGTTTTCGCTTTATCGTATGGTTGCTCAAGAGAGTGCCGTCAAACAAATGCACCAACAATATGAATCGGGGGGCTTTGGATATGGCCATGCCAAGCAAGCTTTATTCGAGACCTTACTTGATAAGTTTGCACCGGCAAGATCTCAGTTTAACAAGCTCATGGACGAGCCTCAACAAATGGATTTGATCTTGCAGCAAGGTGCCCAAAAAGCACAAGAAATTGCAGAGGAGGTCCTATCACGGGTACGCTCTCGCTTGGGCTTTCTCACACAAGCTTAAACTGCTTTCCTGCCACTGGCCGAACCAAACCCATCAACTCGAGCTCAAAAAGTAAAGACGCTGCCTCGCCGACAGGACATTCTGCTTTCAAGGCAATCAGATCGAGGTGTTTGGGTGTGGGGTCAAGATGCTTTAGCAAACTTTTTTGTTGATGACTGAGTTGTTCAAAGAGTTTAGATTGAAAATTCTTTGTGCGAGTCGCATGGGCTCCCCACCCCATCACATTTAGAAAATCAGATGGTTTATCAAGGAGTTGCGCAATGTTTTTTTTGATAAGCTGATTGCATCCCAAATGCGTGGGGTAGTTTGGACTCCTTGGAACTGCAAACACGGCTCGATTATAATCAAAAGCTAACCGTCCAGTTACCATTGCTCCGCCTTTTGTTCGTGGCGCAACAACAATCGTAGCATGTGAAAGACCCGCGATGATTCGATTGCGACGAAGAAAATATCCAGGGTGTAAGGGCGAGTCAAGGGGGTGCTCTGTCAAACAACCTCCTTGACCCTCAATTTCGGCCTTTATTTTATTGTGGAAAGCGGGATAACATTGATTGACGCCATGTGCCAAACAAGCATAGGTTTGCAAGCCAATATCTAGCGCCGCTTGATGCGCACTAACATCAATTCCTTCAGCAAGCCCAGAAACAATTATGGGATTTACATGCTGTATACTTTCAACAATGGTTTTGGTAAATTCAAGCGCGTCTTTGGTCGGTTTTTGAGTCCCGACAATGGAAACGATTTTATCCGACCGAGGAAAGTGGTTTCCTCGATAAAACAGAAGTAAAGGACTATCATGAGTATGACTGAGAAGTAAAGGGAAGTCATCTTGCCGATAGTCAACAAACGACACCTTTTCCTTTTCGATTTTTGTCCATGCTTTTTCTGCTTTTTTTCGAATGTTTGGAGCCTTGAGTTTTTCCCATAATGAATCCCGAACACCATTGGGCGGTTTAGTGGTTTTGTCTCTTTCTCGAAGCACAGCTTCTGCACTTCCTAAATACTGAATGAGTTGGCGGGCAATGGGAGGGCTTACACCGGGGCATGATAACAAAGAAAACAAAGCAAAACTATCGTTCATGAAATGGGGCTTTTTTGCTAAATTAACAATCCTTATGGATTTGGAAATATCCATTCAAAAAACACAAAAAAATTATTATTTTTGAGCATGCAACTAACCAAACACATTAGCTACTTACTATATCGATACGACTGTGTAACCGTTCCAGGTTTTGGTGCGTTTTTGGGAACACCAGCCTCTGCTGAACTCGATACGGATAACGAAACCATTTACCCACCAACAAAACAAATTTCGTTTAACGCACAACTTCAATCCAACGATGGTTTATTGGCCAACGCAATAGCCGTTGAGCAGCAAACGAGCTATGAGCAGGCCGTACGTCTTGTCCACAAGGAAGTGGTGCGCTGGAAGTCAATGCTCCATGACGGAAAAACGGTCGAGTTGGATCGTATTGGAAAGCTTCAGTTTAATGCAGAGAAAAATGTGGTTTTTGTTCCGACAAAAAATTACAACCACCTCGCAGAATCCTTTGGACTTCACCCTGTTCAGGCTCAAAAAATTGATCGAACCAAAGTGTTAAAAAGCATCCCAAAAATTATAGACTTTAACAACGATAGAAGTCAAAATCAAACGGATTCACAAGGTACAAACAGCAACCCATTGCGACATATTGCTGCCGCTGCCGCTGCCGCAGTAATTGGTTATGCAGGTTTTATGGCCTATGACGATTACACCCAAGATCAACAGCTCGCCCAAGAAATGGAGCTGCGCCAAGAAGCAAAGGAAGAGGTACAACAAGCTATTTTTGATTTGGGAGAGCTGCCTAAACTATCGATTCAGACCATCCCCCAAGAGGCATATCACATCATTGGTGGTGCTTTTGCAGTAGAGTCAAATGCAGATCGATTCCTTAAACAATTACAACAAAAAGGATTTGTCGGTGCCCAAAAGCTGGCACCTAATTCATATGGCCTGCACATGGTTGCTTTGGGCAGTCGTGTCGACCGTAGCGAAGCGATTGACTTTCTACGTCAAGTTCAGCGCACCGAAATCACGGATGCGTGGATGCTAAAACGTTAAAATATGAATCCCAAAACACCTGCTGAGTCCAAAACTGTTCTCACAGATTTGGTTCTTCCAAGTGATACCAACCCCTTAGGAAATCTTTTTGGAGGGGAGCTTTTGTCGCGAATGGATCGTGCAGCTTGTATTGCTGCCGAAAGACATGCTGGGAATGTTGTTGTGACGGCTTCTGTAAACCATGTCCATTTTAGCAAAGCTGTTCCTTTGGGGAGTGTGTTGACTTTAGAAGCCAAAGTGTCGCGTTCTTTTCGGACCTCTATAGAAGTCTTTATCGATGTGTGGATCGAACCAAGAGGGTCATCAGAGTTGCGAGAAAAAGCCAATGAAGCAATCTATACTTTTGTAGCGGTTGATGAAAATGGTAAGCCTACTGCCGTTCCGCCTGTTCAACCCGAAACCCAACTTGAAAAGGCACGATACGATGCAGCTTTACGCCGCCGGCAACTCAGTTTGATTTTGGCTAAAAAACTATCGCCTGATGATGCTACAGAACTCAAAGCACTTTTTGAAGATTAGTATTTTCAGACATTGACCCTTCGTGTAGCGAATGAATTCAATTGAGTTGAAAACATCTTGATTTTGTACCTTTGCCCAAAGTGGGACTATGATACGTTCAATGACCGGATTTGCTCGGTCTTCATTCGAATCTCAAGACATCAGCATGACCGTGGAGATTCGAGCATTAAACAGCAAAAATCTTGAACTCAACCTTCGACTGCCATACAGTTATCGATCTTGGGAGGATGAGTTGCGAACCGCCATCAAACCACAGCTTTTACGCGGAAAAGTTGACGTCAACTTCAACGTAAATCATCAAGGTGCAGCGGCTGCCGCAGAACTCAACAAGGATGTCATTTCCGATTATATTCAGCAACTGCGTGAAATCGCAGACGTAACCCCCGCTGAATTGCTTCCCATTGCGACGCGTTTGCCAGATGCTCTCCAGTCGGCAGAAGTTTTGCCAGATGATAACCAAAAAAAAGAGGTGTTTGGCTTGGTTCAACAGGCAATAAGGCAGTTGATTGACTATCAGACTGCAGAAGGCCAAGCCATGATCAATGATCTCAATACCCAAATCGAAAGCATCAAAAAAGGACTTGAGCATGTCAATGACAAAAAGGATTTACGAACCCAACAAGTCCGATCAAAATTGCAAGACAATCTTAAAAGTTTAGCAGTTGAGGTTGACCAAAACCGGTTCGAACAGGAGTTGATTTTTTATCTCGAAAAGTTCGATATCAATGAAGAAATCGTTCGTTTGCGGCAACACCTCCTTTATTTTTGCGAAGTGATGAACAACGAAAGGGAAACAAAAGGAAAAAAACTCGGCTTTATCGCCCAGGAAATCGGAAGAGAAATCAACACGATTGGCTCCAAAGCTAACGATGCGTCTCTACAAAAAGAAATCGTTCAAATGAAAGATGCTCTAGAACGCATCAAGGAACAACTGCTCAACATTCTCTAAATGGCAAAAGGGAAATGTATTGTGCTTTCAGCGCCCTCGGGAAGTGGAAAAACAACCTTGGCAAAACAATTACTACAAAACAAATCCCTTCAGCTTGCGTTTTCGATTTCAGCAACCTCTCGTGAGCCTAGAGCTAACGAAAAACACGGCGAGGATTATTTTTTTATCAGCCCAGAGCATTTCCAAAAACAGATCAAACAAGGGGATTTTATCGAATATGAAGAAGTTTATCCAGGCGTTTTTTACGGTACCTTACGTGCAGAGGTGGAGAGATTGTGGAGCGAGGGAAAACACGTTATTTTTGATATAGACGTTGAGGGGGGGTTACGAATCAAAAAACAATTTCCAGACCAAACAATCACGATTTTTATAAAGCCACCGAGCTTGGAAGCGCTCAAAGAACGATTGACCAATCGGGAAACTGAATCAACAGAGAGTTTGAAAATGCGACTCGACAAAGCTGAAAATGAAATGAAATCAGCACCAAAATTCGAACACATCGTTCACAATAACATTCTCAGTAAAGCTGGGGCAGAACTCGAAGAACTGGTCACTCAATTTATTCAATCATGAAGCGAACCGCCTTATTTTTTGGAAGTTTTAATCCCATACATCATGGCCACCTCAACGTGGCTCGGGCGGCAATCGAAACAGGAAAAATCAAAGAGGTTATTTTTATCGTCAGCCCGCAAAACCCCTTTAAACGCGATGTGGATTTACTTCCAGAACAACAACGCTTAAACTTGGTTTCAGCGGTTCTTTCCAGAGAAGAACAGATGACTTGCAGCGATGTGGAATTTCAATTATCGCGCCCAAATTACACAATCAACACCCTGAGATATTTGGATGTTTTGCCCAACTCAAACACCCATACCTTATTGATGGGAGCCGACATTTTTGTACAAATGAAAACCTGGCAAGGGGCAGCGGAAATGTTATCTCACGATATGATGATTTATCCACGTGAAGGATGGCAGCTTCCTGAGGAGAGCGATAAAATCACGTTATTGGATAGTCCAATGATATCGATCTCGGCCACGAT
>Ga0213864_10000615_pt1 | contig 16074 bp, 12 predicted proteins | sample PICome_5_FD_160078 | JGI IMG/M metagenome (GOLD analysis project Ga0213864, IMG submission 160078) | Coastal seawater microbial communities near Pivers Island, North Carolina, United States - PICO247 | ecosystem: Environmental > Aquatic > Marine > Coastal | place: USA: North Carolina... | reverse complement strand
TAGTGTCCAAAATCGGACAGAGCCAGCTGCAATCGGATAATTTTACATTGTTCTTTAATCTAAAATTGCCTGGAATTAATTTTAATTTATCAAACCCCTCTACCTTTTTTAGTTGGTCATTGTCTTTAATACTAAACGAATAATCTATATCAATCGAATTTCCTGTTTCTATTAATTTTGTAAATCCTTTTATATTTTTAATCCGTGTTTCTTCAATAGTAAAGGAACCGCCTACGGTATTGAGATTTTCAAAAGCTGAAATCTGTTCAACTCGTTCCCCTTCAATCCTAAAGTAGCCACCAATGTTTCTTAAGGCTTCGAAGCCAGATATTACGGGTACTTTATTTATATAAAAATCATTACCGATTTCTTCCAACATCCCGAATCCATCAATTTGCAGTAAGTCTTCATTATCCAGAATATTTAAATCATTTGATATGGATGTTAAATTATCAAAGGTTGGTATCGATGTAAGAAAAGGATTTTCAGAAATACTTAATTCTGCCTCAACCCTTTCTAGCTTTTGAAATCCATTTATTGTTTCGACTTTTTTCAACCTTCCAATTTCTAAACTTCCGGCAAGTCTAATTAAGCCGTCAAATGCAGAAATAAATTTTAATTCTGGATTGTCGACTATTACAATATTTCCTGCTTTCCTTAGGGAGTTCAACCCATTGATTCGTTTTAAATTTTCTGAATTCAAAATCCTGATTTCATCTCCGACCACTTCTAGAGAGTTAAAATCATTAAAAATCTCTGATTGTATTGTTATTACTAACTTCCCTTGTATATTTTTAATGATATTTAATCCTGATATATCAGTAATATCTGATTGAATAACACCACCTCCTCCTTGCTCTGTCAATCCAGGTGCTATCCTAAGATCTCCCATTATTTCCCGACAATTCCCATATGATTGAATAAAGTTATTTACTTCTTGTTGAGACGATAAAATTACATCACCCGGAGGGCACTGGCTGTACAGCCAGGAACAACAGCAAAAAAACATCAGAAATACGCTCCACCTCATTAGTACAAAAATAACCATTCAAGAGCTTTTGTTCATCACAAAAAATCTTAAAATCCTGAGGTTTAGATATAAAGGTGGATTTACTCGGTTTCGATACTCTTGTAGGCCGTAATGATTTTCTTCACCAGTTTATGTCGTACTACGTCTTTATCATCCAAATACACGTGTCCAATTCCAGGAATGTCTTTCAAAGCTAACAAGGATTCTTTTAGTCCAGACACCTGCTTTCTTGGCAAATCAATTTGACCAGGATCACCGGTAATGATAAACTTCGCATGCATACCCATCCGCGTTAAGAACATCTTCATTTGATTATGGGTTGTATTTTGAGCTTCATCCAAAATCACAAAGGCATTATCTAAGGTTCTACCTCTCATAAACGCTAACGGTGCAATTTGAATTATTCCTTTTTCCAAATGAGATTCTAATTTCTCATGCGGAATCATATCACGAAGCGCATCATAAAGTGGTTGCATGTAGGGATCTAATTTTTCTTTTAAATCCCCTGGTAAAAAACCTAAATTTTCGCCCGATTCAACAGCCGGTCGAGTTAATATAATTCTACGTACTTGCTTTTCCTTTAATGCCTTAACCGCTAATGCAACGGCCGTATATGTCTTACCAGTTCCCGCAGGCCCAACGGCAAATAACATATCATTTTTCGCCATTAACTGAACCATTTTGCGCTGATTCTGAGTTTGAGCTTTAATCAATCTACCACTCACACCGTGCACCAAAACATCCTTAGAATTTGTGCTAGTATTATCACTTTCTTCCGTGGCAGAGGTTATAATCCGTTCAATACTATTCTCGTCCAACTTATTATACCGATGGTAATATCGAATAAGACTGTCAACACGTTTTTCAAATTCATCTAAAATTTCGGCTTCACCATAGATTTTAAGTTTTGACCCTCTGGCAACAATTTTAATTTTAGGAAAGTATCTTTTTAATTGGTCGATGGTACTGTTTTGAGCACCAAAAAAATCTTTGGGATTGATTTCTGTTAATTCTAAAGTGCGTTCGTTCAAATGAAAATAATTTATGTAGGTTTATCGTTATTTAATCGTCTTATATACCATTTAAAATTAGCAAAATGTTTAGTTTTGCCTTACGTCAAATCAATATTTTTTGCACATTTAATTAACAACAATCTAATAAATGTCTTTTATCACATTAACAACCGATTTTGGAACAAAAGATCACTTTGTTGGAGCTGTTAAGGGTGCAATCTACTCACAACTTCCTACCGCGAAGATTATCGATATAACCCACGAGATTTCTCCTTTCAATATTACAGAAACGGCGTATATTCTGAAGAATTCCTACAAGAGCTTTCCGAAAGGAACCGTTCATATTGTTGGTGTAGATTCTGAATTAAGCGAACGAAATAAACATATTGCCCTAGAATTAGACGAGCACTTTTTCGTATGTCCCGACAACGGATTAATCTCCATGATTGCTTCAGAGATACAACCCACTAAAATCGTTGAAATCACTATTCATAACAGAGTAGAAAGTAGTTTTCCTGTCTTAGATGTGTTTGTGAATGTGGCTTGTTTTATCATCCGAGGTGGTAACCTTTCCATTGTCGGAAAAGAAATTAAAGAGTACAAAAAACTTATTGAAATCCAGGCGAAGGTTAGTAGAAATCAAAATCAGATTACGGGCGGAATCTTATACGTTGATAATTATGGAAACTTGATTACCAATATTACCCGTAAATTGTTTGACGAAGTCGGTAAAGGTAGACCATTCACTATAAGGGCATCACGTTATTCGTTTACCAAAATTTACAACAAATACAACGAAATTATCCCTGCAGACGCTAGGAATATCAGTTCGTTCGACGGACAAAAATTAGCGCTATTCAATTCGGCAGGTTATCTTGAAATTGCTGTTTACAAAAGTAATCTTCAAACGGTTGGTGGCGCTTCAACTTTACTCGGAATGGAATATCGGGACACTGTAATTATCGATTTTGAAGCTGTATGATTAGCATCTTAAAAAAAGAGTTTAATGCATTCTTCAGTTCAGCTGTTGGTTATCTTGTAATTGGTTTATTTCTGATTGCCAACGGACTCTTTTTATGGGTGTTAAAAACAGATTATAATATTCTGAATGCCGGATTCGCCGATCTCAACGCCTTTTTTGATCTGACTCCTTGGGTTTTCATTTTTATCATTCCGGCCATTACGATGCGGTCTTTTGTTGATGAATACAACAACGGAACTATAGAGATTTTAAAGACCAAACCTATAACAAATGTACAAATCGTTCTAGGTAAGTTTTTGGGCTCGGGAATTATCGTTGTAATGACCTTACTTCCAACGTTAATCTATGCAATCAGCATTTACATACTCTCTTATCCTGCTGGAAATATCGATATCGGAAGTATTGTGGGCTCGTATTTAGGTCTGATCTTTTTAGGATTCGTTTTTGCCAGTATTGGCATATTTGCATCTTCCATTTCTAAAAGTCAGGTGGTTGCCTTTTTAATCGGGGTGAGTTTATGTTTTATACTTTATAATGGCGTGGGATTAGTCTTGGAAACGGTAGGAAGTTCGAATAGCGATTTAGAAAGTTTAGACATTTCCAATCATTATAAAAATATTGCGAAAGGCATTTTGGATTCGCGCGATGTAATCTATTTTTTAAGCATTAGTGTTCTCTTCTTAGGACTCACTAAAATTGTTATTGGTAGGATTGTAAAACATATCGCGGTGTTAATCATTGCCTTGCAACTCATCAACTGGGTAAGTGATTACCTATTTGTTCGTATTGATTTGACGGCCGATAAGAGATATACGCTATCAGCAGCAACGGAGACGGTGCTTAATGAAATTTCTGATGCCATATATATGACCATCTATTTAGAGGGAGAGTTTCCTTTAGAGTTTAAAAAATTACAGGACGAGACCATTCAGTTTTTGGAGGAATTACAGTCGGAGAATGAGAATATCAACTTCGAATTTGAAAATCCGAATAATCAGCGTGAAGCACTGATCAAAAAAGGTATGATTCCGAGTCAGTTGACCGTTGAAGAAGATGGAAAACTGAGTGAAGCGATTATCTTTCCGTACGCCGAAATTCAATACAAAGACAAATCAACAATCCTTTCTTTATTGCCATCCACAGTAACGGTGAGTCAAGAAAGCCAGTTGCAATTAGCGATTGAAAACCTGCCTTACAACTTTACAGATGCCTTGGCAAAAGTATCGGCCTCCAAACCAAAATCGATCGCTTATATCACCGGAAATGGAGAGCTGACCGATCTGTATGTGTACAGTTTTTTAAGTGAACTGACGAATAAATACAAACTAGCAAAATTCACGTTAGATTCTGTGGCTAACCATCCGATTCAAGCGAGTCAGGATTTGCATCAATTCGATGCGATTATCATCGCTAAACCCACTCAGAAATTTAGTGAATCGGAGAAATTGGTTTTGGATCAATTTGTAATGAAGGGTGGTAAATCACTATGGATGATTGACAATATTCAAGCCGAACAGGATAGTCTTTTTACAAATTCGAGAATTCTAGCTTATCCGAGAGATTTGAACTTAACCGATCAATTGTTTGCTTACGGAGTTCGCATCAATCCGAATATCATCAAAGATTTTTACGCGGCGAATTTAAAATTAGTAACAGGGACGAGCGGAAATCAAAATCAGTATAAAAATTTGAAATGGGTGTATCATCCTTTGGTTTCTGGCAATCCTTACCACCCGATCACGAAGAAACTCAATCAGATTCGATTACAATTTCCAAATCAGATTGACACCTTAAAAAATGACATCAGTAAAACGCCGTTACTGATTAGTTCTCCCTATTCTCAAAAAGTAGGAACGCCATCTATCATTGAATTACAATCCATTGCTAAAGAAGAAACCCAAGACGATTTTAAAGGCGGTTCTCAATTGATAGGAGTGCTATTAGAAGGGAATTTCAAATCGAATTATCAGAACCGAACGTTACCTTTTCCATTCTCGAATTTTAAGGGAACATCAGAAGCCACAAAAATGGTAATTATTGCTGATGGTGATATTGGTAAAAATCAAATGGCAAGAAATCGACCTTTGGATTTAAATCGGGATAAATGGACCAATCAACAATTCGGAAATAAAGAGTTTTTGGTGAACACCATGGACTATCTATTGGATGATATTGGACTTCTTGAGTTGCGAAACAAAACCATTCAACTCCGTTTTTTAAACAAACAAAAAGCTTACGAGGAACGTAGATTTTGGCAAATCATCAACATCGTTATTCCGCTTCTAATGCTAGGCATTTTCGGATTACTATTCCAATTTCTTTACAAGAAAACCTATCGTTAAATAGAAAGTAAATCGTCGTATTTGAAGGTGTATTGCAATTGGTGTTGTAACTTATCTGAACTAATGATTTTCCAGCTTTCTTCGCGGTCTTCAATAAATGTAGGAGGCGTCATCGCCTTCGATAATTTTGCATAGGTATAGAATGATCTTCTCGTCGGATGGTGATTTGAGCAAGCATTAAAAACTTCATTCGGATATTCATTTAAAATCAATTTTTCAATAATGGCAATACAATCATCTCGATGTATCATATTGACAAATCCATTGGGTTGCGGAATAGATTTGTTTCGAAACCAATTCGATGGATGTCTCTCATACCCTAACAATCCGGCAAAACGGACGATATTCCAATCAAATGAAGGAGACGATTGAATAACCAATTCAATATCAACCAAAGGAGCATCCACTAATTGATCATTCTCGGTAATAACCTGATTTAAATTCGGATAAACCGAAGTAGAACTGATAAAAATGACTTTCTGAATTGTACTTTCTTCAACAACCTGAATTAGGTCCCTAAAAGCGTCTATATTTTTGCTTGTAATTGCGATCACGAGAACATCCGAAGCAAAAAAATCGCTGGATGATTCCAAGTTTTCGATATGAATAAGAAAGGATGAAATCCCCGATTCGCATAATGCATCAAGTTTGGTTGGTGTAGTCGTAGAACCTTTTACGGAATAGTCTTTTTCAAGTAAATCTATCGCTAAAGCCTTACCTAACCATCCGCAACCTAAAATGCTAACATTTTTCATCGCAACAATTATCGTCTTTGACCAACTTACAAGAAATGACTGCTAAAATAGCCCCTAATACCGGCGCTGTAAGGTATAACCACAATCCGTGAAACTGACCGGAAACAATTGCCGGCGCTAAAGATCTAGCCGGATTCATACTCGCCTTAGTAACTGGACCCGCAAACGTGGCTTCTAACAAAATGACTCCGCCAATCGCGATTCCAGCCATAATTCCGACTTCTTTACTTCCGGTAGACACATTAATAATCACGACCATTAAGAAGAAGGTTAGCAGTAATTCCATTACAAATGCTCGCCATATATCAATGGTCGGAATGGTAGCTCCATAAAACTCACTGGTTGGAAATAGGAAATATAGTATTAAGCTGGCCGAAAGCGCTCCTAAAATTTGAATCAGAATATATTTGGGTACTTCTTTCCATGAGAACTTTTTAGCATAAGCAAAGGCAATGGTAACCGCTGGATTGAAATGAGCACCCGAAATTTCTCCAAAAGCATAAATCATCGCCATCACAATGAAACCCCATGTAATTGCGATTCCAACATGGGTAACATCACCACCGGTAACCTCATTAATCGTCATCGCCCCAGTTCCGCAGAAAATCATGGCGAAGGTTCCGATAAACTCAGCTAAATATTTCTTCATGACAAATTGTTTAGGCAAAGATACATTCCTTTATTTTAAGCTTTTGTTAACAATTACACTCTTTTTTCGTTGTAATTTTAGGCGAATTTATAAACAAAGTAACATGAAAACAAACCAACGAAAAGTATTAGGTGTAGTAGCTTTACTAGCTTTTTTCATTGTAGGATGTGCGCAAACAGACACAAGGGAAGAGAAAACTACAGAGAAAACAGAAACGACTCCACCAGCTCGAATTGCTGCACCGCAACCTAGTCCATCTTCAAAATTGGAACAAACCGTAGGATTAACAAAAGTAACGTTAGAATATTCGAGACCAGCGATGAGAGGAAGAAAAATCTTTGGCGATTTAGTTCCTTTTGATAAGGTATGGAGAACCGGTGCAAATGCCAATACGAAGATTTCATTTGATACGGATATCACAATCGGTGAAACAATGGTAAAAGCAGGATCTTATGCTATTTTCACAAAACCAGGAGAGAAGAACTGGGAAATTATGTTTTACAGTGCAACAGATAACTGGGGTACTCCACAAAAATGGGATGAAACCAAAGTAGTTGCAACAGCCTCTGTCACTCCAGAGACGATGCCAATGGCAATTGAATCTTTCACAATGACTTTCGATGATCTTACCAACAATTCTGCTGTTTTAGGAATGTTATGGGAAAACACCTATGTGGGACTTCCGTTGACTGTTCCTACGGATGCCGCGGTAATGGCATCTATTGAGGAAGTATTGAAAGGAAATCCAAATGATAGAGCCTACTACGACGCTGCTGTTTACTATAAAAGCGAAGGCAAAGACATCAACCAGGCATTAACTTGGATTGATAAAGCTGTAGAAATGTCAAAAGAGCAGCCAAAATTTTATTACTTACGTCAGCAGTCATTGATCCATGCGAAAGCTGGAAAAACAGCAACTGCCATTGCAGCTGCAAAGCAAAGTTTAGAGCTTGCTAAAAAAGCGGGTAATGCAGACTATGTAAAAATGAATACAGATTCCCTAAAAGACTGGGGAGCTTTATAATACACTAATGTGACTTACGCTAACATCCCGAGTTCTTTAGAGCTTGGGATTTTTTTATGCAGAATACTTCAAACCGATTTGTCTTCGAACCTCATCCATTAAACCTATCAATTGCTTCGAAAACGCAAAAGACATAATTGGACTTTCCGTCTTTCCACTTCGTAACAATGCATTGAAATGTTCTATTTCATAGATATAGCCCAGCGATTGATATCCGAAATCCAAATATTCCGAAACACCATTCCTACGCTTTGTGATTTGGGAAGTTTGATAAAACTCCGAATGCAAGAATAGTTCTCCCTTTTCGAAAGTAAATGTAGCTTCAGACGGAATGGTTTCCATCAAAGAACAATGCAAATCCGCAATAGCATTGGAATAATCGAATCGTATGGTACAACTCGAGTCTGCTCCATTATCAAAAAAAGTAGCTTTAGCTTTGATGTCTTTAGGCATTCCTAAACTGGATAAAGCCGCAAAAATGGGATAAATACCAATATCTAATAAGGCTCCTCCACCCAAGTTTTTATCCAATACGCGATCTTCAAAATTCAATTTGGGCGCAAAACAAAAGTTGGCGTTGAGATGCTTTAATTCACCCAATGATTTATCGTTTATACATTTCAATACATACTGATAATGCGGTAAAAAAGCAGTCCATAAGGCTTCCATCAACAGCACGTTTTTCTCCCTCGCTATTTGAATCATTAAGGCCACTTCATCAGCATTCATCGCGAACGGTTTCTCGCATAAAACAGCCTTTCCAAAATCTAAACTCAGTAATGTATGTTCTTTATGAAATACATGTGGAGTGGCAATATAGATGGCATCAATTTCATCATTTTGAAGTAGTGATTCGTAAGAATCATAATAATGTGAAACTCCATAGGTTGTCGCAAATTGCTCAGCTTTCGCCAAAGATCGAGAAGCTACACCATGCAAACTGGAATATGGTACTTTTTGTAAATCGGAAGCAAAAGAGTGGGCGATTCGGCCTAAACCGATAATGCCCCATCGAATGGTTTTAACTGCTGATTGCTGCATTGTTGTTTTTGCTAAACATTTCAATAAAAATAGCAAAAAGCATTACCAATACACAACCCACTAAGTTCAACCACAAATAAGGTAACCAATCCATATAGAAAACACCGAAAATGATTAACTGCGTGATGATAGCAGCAATGAATACGGCTCTACCCTTCACAAATTTGATAAAGAAGGCCAGTAAGAAAATACCCAGAACATTTCCATAAAATATGGAACCGATGATATTCACTAACTGAATCAAATTATCAAATAAATTGGCCACACAGGCCACTCCAATGGCTAAAAGACCCCATAACAATGTAAACCATTTTGACGCTGTTACGTAGTGCTGTTCGTCGTATTGTTGTTTGTTTCTGCGATACAAATCAATCGCTGTTGTACTGGCTAAGGCATTCAATTCGGATGCTGTAGACGACATGGCTGCAGCAAGAATTACCGCCAACAGCAAACCTATAATTCCTTTTGGAAGGTTATTTAGAATAAAACTGATAAATACATAGTCTTTATCGTTCGTTTCAATGGTTTCATTCAAGCTTGAAATCACAGTTTTCGCCTCTTGCTTTAACTTTAAGTCCTTTGCATTCAATTCCTGAAATGTTGCTACTTCCTCTTGTTGCAATCCATCAACCAGCAACAATTGTTTCGACTTTTGAATGGCTTCATGTTCCTTTTCTAATACTTTGTAAGTAAGTGAATTTTCAACGACAGGTTGTACAGCCGGATTGAAATTTAGAGGTGCGTTATTGAATTGATAAAATACAAATACCATTACCCCTACCATCAGAATAAAGAACTGCATAGGTACTTTGAGCAAACCGTTGAATAATAATCCCAACTGACTTTCGCGTAAGGATTTCCCAGACAAATAGCGTTGCACCTGACTTTGATCTGTACCAAAATACGAGAGCATCAAAAAGGTTCCACCTAAGAATCCAGTCCAAACGGTATAGCGATTATTTAAATCAAATGAAAAATCTAAAACTTCCATCTTCCCGCTAGCGCCTGCAATGTCAAGTGCTTTCGAAAAAGTGATTCCATCTGGAAGGTATTGAATGATCAAATAAAAGGCAATTAACATCCCGGCAAAAATGACAATCATTTGTTGCTTCTGAGTTACATTCACAGCCTTTGTTCCGCCCGAAACGGTGTAGATAATCACCAAAATTCCGATAATGATATTCAATGTTAACAGGTTCCATCCCAGTACGGCAGAAAGAATAATTGCCGGTGCGAAAATGGTGATGCCAGCCGCTAATCCTCGTTGGATCAAAAATAAAATAGCTGTTAAGGTTCTGGTTTTTAAATCAAATCTTGACTCTAAAAATTCGTAGGCTGTATAGACGTTTAACTTGTAATAAATCGGAAGGAAAACCAAACAAATAATCACCATTGCGATTGGCAATCCGAAATAGAATTGCACGAATCCTAGACCATCATGATAGGCCTGTCCGGGAGTCGATAAAAAGGTAATTGCACTGGCTTGTGTCGCCATCACCGAAAGCCCAATCGTCCACCATTTGGTATCATTACCTCCTTTGATATAATCTTTTACATCTTTGTTTTTACGAGTGATGTAGGTACCATAAGCCACAATAAATAATATGGTCGTCAATAAAACGGTCCAATCGACCCAGTGTAAAATCTGCATAACTAATTATTGAAGGAATTGGTAATAAAATAGAAAAGGATGATGTACAACAAATTCGCAACTAGTACGATGGTATACATGGGTTTCCATTGCTTTTGATTGTCGGTCATACTATTGTTTGATTTTAGTATTGGTTTGAATGTTTTCCTTTCCTATAGAAAGCATATTCGAAAATAATTTATAGGCTCCTGGTACCCCTGCCGGTAATTCTCTAAAGAAACTTAATCCGGTGTAGATGTAATTTCCTTTTCCATATTTCGCGACTAGCAAACTTCCTTTTTTAGGACTCTCACCTTTGTCATTCATAGAGAACACAGGTGTAAATTCTTCGCCCCATTCGTTCGGGAAATACAATCCACGTTCTTGTACCCATCCCTCGAAATCATTGGCTTCGATTTTATTTGGGAAATTCAGTAAAGAATGATTCTTCGCTAGCACATCAACTTTAGCAAACTCATCCGTCACCCGATCTCTTGAAATATTTAATTTATAAGGCGCCATAACATCTACGCCTCCTCTTCGACCACTGGTATTGTATTGCACAATCATGTTTCCTCCAGCCTTTACGTATTCCAGTAAATACTTCTGTTTGTATTTCAATTGCGGAACAGTGTTATACGCTCGAATTCCCAATACCACAGCATCAAATTTGGCCAGATTTTCTTCGTTGATATCATCCGGATGGATGGCGACTACCGTGTATCCAATTTGTTCCAAGCTTTCCGGAATCGCATCACCAGCACCTTTAATGTAACCAATGTAATTCCCAGCTTTTTGAATATTTAATCGAACAATTTTGGATTGCGAATTTAGCAATACAGATTGCTTCGGAATGTGATCATAATTGATTTCTACCAATTCTTTTCCATATGTTTTTCCTTCGGATGTTGCGATGGCTTTGATGAATCCTTCCGACTGATTTTTAGGCGGTATTATTGAAAATTCGAAGATGCGTTCGTCTCCTTTTTGAGCGATGGAAAAATCGATCGAAGCAGGGCTCACGTTCCATTCTTTGGGCACCTGCAATGCTAATTGTCCTTTTACATTCGATCCACCCGCACGAACAGATACGGATACTTTTTTCACTTCGTCATCAGAAAAAATAATCACCTTTTCTTTGATCCCGGTGGTGATTTTAGGTAATACTTCAAAAGGTTCGTACAACTCTCCTTTGTCTCTGCGCGAATAGCGATACACCATATTTTTAGGAATCGAAATTTCAACCTCATCGATAATCAGATTAAAACTCGCAGTAATTTGTCTAGGAGTTTCAGGCTTTCCAATCATTTGCTGATTATTCACCTTATACATTCCTAATGACCAGTTATTTCGCAACCAATACGGATCCGAATAGGGTAAATTTCCAATATTGATGGTCTTTCTAAGATTTACTCGTTGGTTGGATTTCAAATCCTTTTCCTGAACCCAAGTCAGGTTCTTTTCTGCTGAAAACGAAATGGATTGTAAAAACACATCTACTTCCGAATTTCGATGTAAAGCTTCAATCACCAAGTCGATATCGGCACCAGGATTTGTACTTGAACTCATTGCAGAAACTTCTACATACAATCCGGCACAAGCTTCAATAATTTCTGTGATTTGTTTCAATTTGATGGTTCTCCAATAGTCATCCTTTAGTAATTGGATTTTTTTATAAGCTGATACTAATTCTGGCAAATGTTTGGCCGGATTCACAAAATTGAAATTCTTTTCAACTTCGTATAAAATATCACCGATTTCTCCTCCACCTTTGATTCGATTCCAGGTTGTATTGATGCCCGAAAATAAATCCGTTTTGTCTTTTAAAGGTTGACCTTTCAGTAATTCAACATATTCATTTTGTGAACCTCTGGTTGTTAATCGTCCGAAGCCCTGACACAAATGCTGACTACTCGCAATAGCAGCAACCTCGTTGTTCGACAAACCCTTTAATGGATAATAAACTCCGATATCCATGGAAGTGAAATTTGGATTATCCTTAGTCGCTTTATCAAAGTTTTCCTGACTTCCATAAAACCACCAGGAGGTATTAAAAAACAGTCGTTTCGGCTGCCATACATCCGTTACTTTCAACTGATTTACAAATTTGGTTTGATCACCTACTAAGTCAAAAGCTTCTACACTCAAAATGGCAGAGCTCGTATGATGACCGTGAGTTGTTCCTGGAGTCCGGTGATTAAATCGGTTAATGATAATATCCGGTTTGAAATTTCTTATGGTCCAAACCACATCACTCAGTACTTTTTCTTTCTCCCATATCTTCAAGGTTTCATCCGGATGTTTCGAATAGCCGAAATCATTAGCTCTGGTAAAAAATTGTTCACCTCCATCAACACGACGGGCGGCCAATAATTCCTGCGTACGAATCACACCCAACAATTCTCTAATTTCTGGGCCAATTAAATTCTGACCGCCATCACCACGCGTTAAAGACAAATACCCGGTTCGAGCTTTCACCTCATTGGCGAGGTACGAAATGAGTCGCGTATTTTCGTCATCAGGATGTGCTGCAATGTAGAGTGCAGTGCCTAAAAAATTTAGTTTTTGAACTTTTTCGTAAATCTGATTGGTAGTTAGTTTTGATGGTTTTTGAGAAACGCAATTCAATGAATAACAAAGAGTTAAAAATAAAACTAGTGCTATTTTCTTCATACTTAAGTAGTCGTTGAGTCAAACAAAAATAGGATTTTTCATAGGGAATGAACTTGCATTAACATAATTATAACGTTTGCAAAATCATCAACAAAATAGGCTTTTCCTGTTGATAAATTAATTTTAAAACTCGGTATTTTAGAATATATTTGTAATTCACATATAGAAATATTTTCAAATGAAATTTATTGTATCTAGTTCCCAATTGTTAAAGCAATTACAGGTATTAGGAGGTGTTATTAACAGCAACAATACCTTACCTATCTTAGATAACTTTTTGTTAGAACTTTCAGAAAACCAATTAAAGGTTTCTGCCTCCGATTTAGAGACTACAATTAGCTCCGTAATCGACGTTGAAAGTGATTCTGAAGGTTCGATTGCCGTTTCTGCACGATTGTTACTAGATACCTTAAAAACATTCCCGGATCAGCCTTTAACATTCAAGACTGAAGGCGAAAGTACTATCGAGATTAGTTCTGATCAAGGGAAATACGACATGGCTTATTTCGCAGGTGATGAATTTCCAAAGGCAGTGACATTAGCTTCACCAAGCACAACTACACTATCAGCTCAGATTTTATCAACAGCAATTTCAAAAACTTTATTCGCTGCAGGTAACGACGATTTACGTCCGGTAATGAGTGGAGTTTTCTTCCAGTTTAGCACGCAAAGTTTAACTTTTGTTGCTACGGATGCTCACAAATTGGTGAAGTATTCAAGAACTGATGTAACGGCGAATGAGACGGCTGAGTTCATTATGCCAAAAAAACCATTGAATCTTTTAAAAGGAATTTTATCTTCTACGGATTCTGAGGTGGTTATCGAGTATAACGATGCCAATGCAAAATTCACCTTTGACAATGTGGTATTGGTATGTCGTTTAATTGATGGCAAGTATCCAAACTATGAAGCGGTTATTCCAAAAGAAAATCCAAATAAATTAACAGTTGACAGGAGTTCGTTCTTGAATTCTGTAAAGCGTGTATCGATATTCTCGAGCAAAACCACACATCAGATTCGTTTAAAAATGGCCGGAACAGAATTAAATATTTCTGCAGAAGATTTAGACTTCTCCAACAAGGCAGACGAGCGTTTGAGCTGTGATTATCAGGGAGACGATATGCAAATCGGATTCAACTCTAGATTCTTAAGCGAAATGTTGAGCAACTTGAATTCAAATGAAGTCCTATTAGAATTATCATTACCAAACAGAGCAGGTATTTTAACTCCGATTGACGGAACGCAAGAAGGTGAACAAATTACCATGCTGGTAATGCCAGTGATGTTGAACAATTAAGACATCCAGCACAGAGATATTAAATCCTTGCACTCGTAAGGATTTTTTTTATTTTTAGATTTCTCGACTACACTACGTTCCGCTCGAAATGACAACGGAATGTCATCTCGACCAGCGTGGAGAGATCTCAAAACCTTTTAATTCCCTAACAAAATTTTCCGTATTTTCGATTGTACTAATTTTCCAGCCGAATGACCTTTCAAGAGATAAACGCCAAACGCCGAAGTATTCGAGATTTCTTAGATCAACCCGTTCCAGAAACGGTAATTCACAACCTTTTAAAAGAAGCTCTAGAAGCACCTTCGAGTTCGAACACACAACCTTTTAAAGTGGTAGTTGCAACTGGTGATACGTTAAAGGCTATCGGAGAAGAATTAACCCACAAGTACAACGTTTCACTTTCACTCAGAAAGAAGAACATCATCGGGAAGTTAATCACCGCATACAAACACAAGCTTGCTCCGAATAAGGTGTATGAAACCATTCAGGGAAAGTATCCGGGTTATTATCAGGATCGCCGTATAAAAACAGCTATCGGATTGTACAAAGTACTTGGTATCAAACGAGATGATCATAAGAAACGAAATTCTGAGATGACCAAGAATTTCTATTTCTTCGGAGCGCCTGCCGCGATTTGGATTTTCGCAAATCCGAAAATGAAATATACAGCATTGGTAGACACCGGAATATTCATGCAAAACTTTATGATGGCGGCCACAGCAAAAGGATTAGGTACCTGTCCGCAAGGTGCCTTAAACTTATGGCGCGAACCTGTCGATAAACACTTTGATGTTCCGAAGGGTTACGAATTGGTTTGTGGGATTTCTTTGGGTTATCCGAGTGATGCCGAAGTAAACGCTTACCGTCCAGAGAAATTAAGCGTTGAGGAATTAGTAGTGCCAAAGAAATAAGAGCACAGCACTATGAATTTCTTAGCCCATTTGTATTTGTCCGACAACAAAAATGATATCATGGTTGGCAACTTCATAGCCGATCATGTGAAGGGTAAAGAGATGTTTGTGTACAACCAAACGATTCAAAACGGAATTCTCCTACATCGTGCTATCGATGCATTCACAGACCGACATCCGGTTGTAAAAAGAAGCAAGGACAGATTGCATGAACGATACCGACATTATGACGGCGTTATTATCGATATATTTTATGATCATTTTCTGGCTAAAAACTGGAGTAGGTATTCCAACATTCCACTACCTGTTTTTGCCGATTCATTTTATAAGCTACTTGACCAAATGGAGCAAATGCCACAACGAACAGAGCGTTTTTTCCATTATATGAAAATGTACAACTTATTGGTGAACTACCGTGAGATCGATACCATTGCACAAGTACTTGACGGAATGAACCGAAGATCGAAATTGAAATCTCAAATGCATTTGGCAATTGTCGATTTGGAAGAATTCTATGATGATTTTGAAGCTGATTTTTTAGTATTTTTCGAAGATCTACGTCAATTCGCAACACACAAATTAACGGAACTAGAAGACCTACATTCATGAAAAAAATATCCATTCTATTTGCAGCCATAGTACTGCTCATTTCTTGTCAGAAAGAAAAAGTAACCGGAGTCATTTCTAACAAAGCCATGGTGGTTTCGGCCCGTGTTGAAGCTTCCGA
>Ga0213864_10000613_pt1 | contig 16093 bp, 24 predicted proteins | sample PICome_5_FD_160078 | JGI IMG/M metagenome (GOLD analysis project Ga0213864, IMG submission 160078) | Coastal seawater microbial communities near Pivers Island, North Carolina, United States - PICO247 | ecosystem: Environmental > Aquatic > Marine > Coastal | place: USA: North Carolina... | reverse complement strand
TTGTTCATCTTCGTCTATAGGTCGAAGGATAACGTTTCCGTTAACTGGTTTTAATTTGTTCATTTTTTACCGAATTTTGCTTTATTAATTTGATTGCCTCGATTTGTTGTTAATTTAAATTGATCTTGCCTTTTGTATCTACGCATAGGCGATTGTCCACGTGCTTTACTCATTTTAAAATTGCTTCTTTAAGTTTTAAATGTGTTTCTTTAAATTGGTTAGCATATTCAGTCAAACTATAAGTTCGATCTTCTAACATTTGATGTTTTGCAACTGATAATATAGCTAAGGGTAATGTAGAATGATAACCTAAAGTTTTATCTTTAGTAGTATCAATAACATTAAAGCTGTATTCATCAATAGCAATTTTAAAATCTCCTAATAAAGGATCTTCAATAAATGTAGATTTACCTGAGCCAACAGGTCTACCTTTGAAATTTGGATTTGCCATATTTTATAACTTATTATTTACGTAAATATACAAAAGGATAATTAAATAACCTAACTCTAGGGCAGAGACTTTTACTTAATTTGCAACTTTTTTAACTCCGAACCTTTGGAAAATGGTACTTCAATTGTCAATAATCCATCAGCAAAATTTGCGTTTGCTTTAGATAAATCAAATTTACTATCAATTTTCCATCCTAAATTGAATGAACGTTTAGCAATACCCCTGTGGATATACTCTACGTCTTTATCTTCTTTAGATTTTGTATAATTAACTCTTAAAACATTGTCTTGAGTAAGTAACTCAATATCGTTCTTAGAGATCCCAGTACAAGCTATCTCAAATGTTAGCCCGCTATCGGAAGTATAAATGTCTACTGGGTGGGAAAGTTTAGATTCTACAACTGGATTGTAGCTGCTTCCATCTTGGAAGAAATTTCTGAATAGAATGTCGAACGGTGTACGTTCATAAAATAATGTACTCATATCATTAAAATTTGTGGTGGCTTTAGCTCACCGGTTAAACATAAAACATAACTGCTCGCCCTAGAGTCTCAGTTATTTTTCTATAAATATATATCATTGTTGTCTTACAACAAAATATTTAGCTGTACTTTCTTCAGAGTTAAATTCTAATTTCATTAACCCTTTATTGCTTACATAAATAGTGCCCTCTGTACCTTTATTAGCTGATAATACTTCACGTAACACAATAGCTGAAAATGGTATTAGATCACTTTGTGATGTAAATTTTGCTAATTCTGTAAATTTAACTTTATGTGAATGTTGAGAACGCTCTCCTAATATAATTTCTACAACATTTTCTCCTTGTGGAGTAGTAGCAGTATTTAATGTAACATCTTTTATTTTTTCTAAAGCGTTATGTGCTTTAAGGAATCCTGTAATAAATTCATCATTCACTTTAAATGAAAAATCATAATCCACCTCTGCTACATTAGGTACTTCAGGCATTGAATTAATATCACTAAGGTGATAATTTAAATCAAATTTATTATCCTGTATTTTTAATTTGTCAACTAAACCAGTAGGACCTTTACTTAATTCAATTTGTATTTCTTCACTAGTAATACCAATTAAACGTAATAAAGCATCTGTACTATAAATTGCTAGAGGACCATCTGGTAAAGGCATGTCAAATACAACTTGACCAACAGCATCTTTAGTTTCAGTAGCAAAGTCAATTGTTGCTTTACCACCAACTAAATTCCATACTACTTCTTTAGTTAAACCATTTAAGTAGTACTTTCCAATATTATTTACTATATGACTTTTCTTCAATTAATTCAGATTTAGTTATTATATTGATATCTTTTTTTAATTGTGCTCTTTGATCATTTAATTTATAAACAGATCTTGCTAATTCCACGAATTCTTTATCAAAACGTTGTTCCGTTTCACATTCGCGAAGCCAATCTTCTACATTCCATAATTGGCTATTAATATCAGATAGTTCATCTACTTTTTTATAAAAACCTGAATTGCCATAAATTTGATATAATGCCATAACACAATCATTAAGAATAGCCCATTCTTTCTCAATATTTTCTAATTGAGTTCTATCCTTAATTTTATCTAACTTTAATTCTAGGATAGTCATTTTATCAACTATCTCGCCATTTGATACCTCTATTTTCATACCAGTGAATGTAATATCTTTTCAGTGTCTTTCCAACTCTTTACATGGTGAGTTTTACAACCTTTTCGTTTTTGAGCTATAATTTGTTGTTCGATGGGAAAATCATTTCCTCCTGGGTGTAGTCTGTCTCCAAAAAATGTAAATTTACCTTTTATATCTTTTACAATTTGTCCTTTATCTCTACCTTTTTCATAGATATCAATACTAATTTCACCACCTACTACAGCATCTAAATTAATAAATCTTTCTTTAATTTCCCAAGCAAATTCTTTACGTTCTTGATGTTCTTTATCCCACGCATCATAATGCTCTCTTTGCTCTTGATTACAATTTCTACCTACAACAGAAAAGTTAACGGCACCATCTCGTTTTTCAATGTGGTTTCCATATCGGTAAGGGTATTTAGACCTTTCTAAAAATATCTCTAATAAACCTTCACATTGAATTGGGAGATTAAATTCATATTGGTATTCTAATTTATCATTAATATAAAGTTGATTACCAGAATTTTGATAACAACGTTCTACTGAACCCCATACATCAAATCCAACTTGTTCTATTGTTTTATCTCTATCGCTACCAGAGATTAACCATATACGGTTTTTCTTAATAAATGCTTGAAAAAATGTTTTAAATTTAGGATCAATTAATCCTCGGGATGGGGTTAAAGTTCCATCAACATCAAAAATATAAATCATATAAAAAACTGATTAACATAAGGGTTTGTAACTAGTTTCCAGCCTAAGTCATCATAAAACCCTTCTAATTTGTTTAACAATATGGTATCAAATACTTTTTCTTTATCAGCAAACTTATCTAAAAACTCTCTAATTTTATCAGGCATATCATAATCAAGATAAGCTAATGCTTCAATATTATAAGGATTCTTCTTTAAATAAATCCATTTAACTTTACTACCCTGAACAATTGTCTCGTGTTTATTATCTAATTTCCAATATTTAAGTAAATCGTTATACTTAATAGTAGCTCGTACAGCAGCAGGAGCACCTTTAGCGATTACAGTGAATGCTTCACCTCCTACAGGCTTACGTTCGATATACTTGTTTAGTGTTTTAACTCCCGTAGGATTACCTAATTGTTCAATAGGTATTTCTTTTAATATTTGGGATTTAAAATCAAGTATACGTTTATCTATTTCTTTTTGTTGGGCTCCTTTTAAAACATCTTCAACTACTTGCTCAAAAAATCCTTTAAATACTTTTGGAAAATTAGATTTTTTATACTCTAGACCTTTTACATCTAATGATTCTTTTACAATACCTTCTTGTTTAGTAATCCACTGGGCATAGCGTCTAGTAGCTCTGAAATAGGCAGCACGAATAACACATTCGGTTTTCATTTCTAACCTGTGTTCCTCGACATTAAAACAATCCCTAGCTAAATTATTGTAATGTTCAGAAATAAAATCTTGGTAATATAAAGCGACTTTCTCTAGTATTTCATCTTTCTCATCATTTGTTTTTTGCTCAAAATCAGGATATAAATGTAATAATAGAGGTTCAGCATTAAAATAATTCGAATCTGTATCTACATAAGCACATAGATTCGTATCATCTTCATCGCATATAAACCAAGGTGTTGTTTCTAAATGTTTCATTAAAATGCGCTATCGCCTGGGATTTGGACTACTCCTCCATCAATTGAACCATCTGATCTTTCAAGAGCATTGGCTCTTATTTTAATTATAAATTCGATACCATCAAACTTAAATTTACCTCCTTGTTGAAGCATTTTTCTAAAAAATACTTCTCGTTTTTCGCTCCAACTTTCGCTTAATGTAATAAGCTCTTCTTTGGTAGCCAATTTTCCGTTCATTAATACATGAACGCCTTTTCTTAATGATTGTTTTGTTAATGCCATATTATTCTCTGTTATAATCGTCTTCTATTCTTACTATATCGTCTTCACCAAAATAAGTTCCGGTTTGGACTTCTATAAATTGTACTATTTCGTCGGTTTCATTCCAAGCTCTATGTTTAGCTCCTAAAGGTATTTTAATTGATTCACCCGGTGCTCTAAATACCTTTTCATCATCTAAAATAATAGTTAAATTACCTTTAATTACAGTCCATTGTTCTTGTCTTTTATGATGGTATTGATAAGATAATTTTTGTCCAGGGGCAACTGTTATTCTTTTTACTTTACATTCAGGTGAATCAAGTAATACTTCATACATACCCCAAGGTCTACTTTCTACTTCATAAACACATTGAGGGTTTATTTTATCTATCGTTATCATATTTCTAATTTTTATTTATAAAAAAACCATTAAAATTAATATTAATTAGTCTTCGATGAGTTGTTGAAGGACGACTTCCACTATGAGGAATACTCCCATCAAAAAAAGCTATTCTTCCTTTTTTTGGGGATACTTTTTTAATTTCTTCTTTATTTTCATTATAAAATATAGTATCTCCATCACTATCATTTATATAGTAAATACAAGATAAGTGGGGAGTTTCTTGATCAGTATGTGGAGGTAAAGTTATAGGTTTTATTGATGGAGGTTGATGAAAAAACCTCATTCTGTAAACATCAGTTATAAAGAAATTAATATGATAAGATAAATAAAAAAGAATTTGTAAAAATTTAAAAGTAAAAGAAGTAGCAGTAGATTTAGTATCAATATCATAAAGGTTGTGTCCTAACATAAAATCATATTCATCAAGGATTTTATCTTTAAAAGTAGAACCTTTATAATAATATAAAGGAAAACCTTCTTCTAGTTCATTAGATGTAAATTGTTGATAATAATCTTGCAAAGAGACTGGAATTATATTATCATATATTTTTAATAATTTACTCATATTTCTAACTTTACCTCATTTCTTAAAATCTTATTCATATGACGATTTGCAACTAATGCTGATTCTTGTATAATACGCCATCCTGATAATGTAATTGCCTCACTTAATATAGATAAAGGCATACCATATCTAAATGAGTTTAATGCTGTAGCGCCATACAATGAGTTAAGTAAGATTTTCATTGTATATTGTAATAGGTGATTTTTAGCCCCACCTTCATTATCGCCTGCTTTATAACATTTTTTCATTTCGTTTTTATATAGTACTCTTTCTTCAAACCATTTTTTTAGAATAGTTGATAATACTGATTCTTTATCTGTTCTAAAGAACGTGCCATTTGCTGCTACAGCCCATTTATTTTGTTTTATCATTTCTATCAGTTTTTCAACTGTAACTGTAGCTCTAGGATTACCTCTTCTATTAGGATCCATAACTATAAGTTCTCTTTCAGGATCCATAGCTTCTAAATCATTTAAACCTAAATAATTATTGCGATCTGGTTTACCTCCATAGGGTCCAAATTCTTCTAAATTTTCAGGTAATGATTCAGGTACAATTTTACCTACAATTGTTTCTCGTCCTATGTTTAAAGACATTATAATTGAAGGATATAGTGAAGTTAAATCTTCATCAAACATGTACTTATATAAACCTGCTTTAGGGCAAAATAGGTAACCACCAGCATAATTTAATTTTTTTTCTCCATGTGGGCGACCTGGTGGAATTAAACCTTGTGATAATAGATAAGCTGAAATAGCACCATCGTGGATTTTAGAAGAAGCATATACTTCGCTATATTTTACTTTACCTTTATGAGCTAAGTTTCTTGTTAATGCTAGATATTGTAATTTTTTATCTAGTTCAACTAATATTTCAACATCAACAAAGTTATATTGTATAAACTTTTGAATATCAGTTTCAAATAAATCATCTAATGTACCTTCATATTCAATTTTGTTAATACCTACGTATTTTTCGCCGATAGCATCGAGTTTCCAGCTTGGTTCATCTTCCCAACTATACTTTTTATGTAATCGCATATAATCCATTGATTCAACACCAGCGATATCAACATACATATCTTTTGTATACCAATATTGATTATTTTTAGCGTGTTTTGTTATACCAATTGGTGACAATCTCTTAGCTTCTTTGTCACCTAGTACAATACAAATTCTATAATATAGATAGGGAATATCAAAGTAATCACTATTATACCCTACAAGCATATCTGGTTGTATTTCTTCCATTCGGGAAATAAAACAATCTAATAAATCTGCCTCGTGTCTAAAGGGTATAATTTCTTTGTTTTTAGCTTTAGTACGCTTTAATTGTCCTTTTTTATCTAAAATAACAATAGCCCATTGATCTAATTGTTTATCGTACCAAGCAATTGAAGTTACGGGTTTAGGAGCATTTGAAATATATTCTTCTGTAAGTGCTCCTCCCATTTCACACTCAATATCAAAGAAAACCTCTCTACAAGTTTTGGAGGTTTCATCGTTTGTACCGTATTTTTCTATTAGGAATTTTTGATGGGCTGAAATGTCACCAAAATGTAAGTTAGGGGTTTTTCTATCCCAGTCGTGGGTTTTACGGAGTGGTTCGCCTTTTAAACCAGTAAATTCAGCCTCTTCAGGACGACATTCTTTATAGGCATAATTGTTCCACTCTATTTTTTCGTAACCTTCATCTGTCCACAAGTGTATTAAGTGTTTATTTTCACCTCTACCTTGTTCGTAGATTTTTTTATACATAAACTATTTTAATATTTTATTTAAAAGGAATACCTCCAGACCATAATACTAAAGATTTTCTAATTCCCCTAGTTACAGGAGTTACTCTATGAACAGTGTAAGAAGGAAATAATATACATAACCCTTTTTCTCGTGGGGCTTTTCTTTGTTTTGAAGAATAAAAAAATTCTAAATCCCCTCCTTCATAATCATTTGGATCTGAAAGTTGTAAAGTTAATGAAACTTTTCTTACAGATCCTATAGGTCCTGGGCCTAAATCAACATGCCAATCATAATGTCCTCTTTGATCTCCTTTATATTCTGTATATTGTGCTTCTTCTATTATAGTATGTAAATCAAAACCCCAAACAGCATCATTGGCTTCTAAAATCATGTCATGTAATTTTTCAAACATCCATAACCATTCTTGAGAATGAGGCACCCATTTTAATTGGCTATTTCTATTAGGATCTATAACCATATCTGTTTCGGTATTAGCTACTTTTCCTTCATGATATTCTAAATCTTTAAGTTGGGTTTCAAGTTTTAATAACTCTTGTTCAGAAAAAGAATTTCTAAAAAAATAAGCTTCAAAAGGGTCAGTTTGTTTTCTTTTAAAAGGTAACATTAATTATAGTTTAATAAGTTATTATATCGTCTTCTTCTTTGCCTTTAGGTTTTGATCTTGGCTTTCGTTTTTCAATATAATCACTTTCCTCTGCAAAACCTAATTTTATGTCATCCCATTTTACCCCTTGTTTATCATAGTAGGCACCATGGTGTTTTAGATAATCATCTATATGTTTTAATCCATCAACTATTTGAATAGCAGCACGATCTAATTCATTTATTTCTTCGTGTGCTAAATCTATTTCGTTTTCTAGTTGCTCTATTTTTTTAGATTGTTGTTGGATTTTTTCATCTTGTTCTTCAATAGTTCTATCTTTAATCATTCGAGCTTCGATTTCATCTAATTTAGATAAAAAATCTTCCTTATTATCAACTACTTCGGGTTCATTAACTTCAAGTTTTTCAATAGCCTTATCTAGTCTTTCTTTATTAACTCCAACTCCTCCTAAATCAGGTAAATCATCGGGGTCTGCTTCTAATTCTGTTTCAGTACCGTCCCATTCTTCAAATTCTTCACCCTCAAATACATCAGGTATAGGTGTTTCTTCTTCTCGTTTAGGAAAAGCATTAGCAAAAGCAAAGTTAGCTGCTACAACTAATGATATAGCTAAAGGATCAAATACAAATATGATTACTAACAACAAATAGTTAATAATTTTATCCATACCAACACCTGTTAAATTAGATAGATATTGTAATGGACCTAATTCACCAGCTACTTCAGCATTATTTTCTAAATCTAAGATTTCAAGCTGGTATTTTTGTAAACTATCCGCTGCTATTTCTCTTTTTGCTTGAACATCTTTACGATTTTCTTCTTCAACCGCAATACGTTGTTGAGATAATCGAAGCTCGGCAGTACTAACTGTTGATCGAAGGCCTGTAGATGATGTCGTGTCTCGTACCTGAATCTGGGTCGCTTTCGCATTAGATAAAGTACTAATGTTATTAGAGATTCTTTCAAGTTCCTGATCATATCTTGCCACATCCTTCTCATAAAATTCTTTCTTCTGATCTAAAAATGATATTTGATTTTCCTTAACTGTTAATTGTCTATAAGTATCCTGGTAAGCAGCGCTTAAAAATCCATAAATACCCATACTAGTAATTAATACTAATATTACTGTAGCTATAGATAAATAAACTCTAAGTATTTTATTAATTGTATCCCAATATTGATACAATAATGAAGCAATTACTAATTTGGCTACCTCAAGTGAGCCAGCCATAATAATTACCTCAAAGGAAGCCCCAGCAAAAAGTTTGCTCAAGCCGCTAACACTATAGAAAGCGGCCGAAGCGCTAACTGACAGGGCAGAGAATGCTATAATAAAAGGGAATGTTCCCTTACGAATTGAATTTAGAAAGTTCTTCATCGGTAAAGAATTTGTGGAGATCAGGTCTAAAGTAATTTATATTTTTCATTACTTTACGATCCCGTGTGCGATACACGATATACATATCACCTACTTGCTCATAATGGCACGGTTCACCTTGTTCCTCACTTCTTTGGGCGACAGTTTGTATGGCTTCTTCCTCAGTTGAGCAAGCTTTCGATAAATTCGAAGCCTGTACCTCTTGATAGGCCGGCCATATCTTATCCTTAAGGCCATGTAACATAACACCGTTCCCAAGGGAAACATAAGCAATGTCGCACAAAGCATCCAGAATTTCCACGATGTCTCCGTTTTCGCAAGCTTCTCTATATTCATCGAGTTCTTCTTGTACGAAATCAACAACGAATTGCCATTCTTTTTTTTCTGGGATCGTAGGTTCATAATTGTTTGGTTTATTCATTAATACGTTGAATTCTTCAACTTCATTTACAAATGGAACGCTTTCTGGGAATAAGGATAATTGTTTACTCATAACTTTTTAATTGCATTTATTTTATAATAATGTGGAATATCATTATATAAAGGGTGTTCTTTAGAATGTATAGTTAAAACAGTACCTTTATTAAAGGTAGTAACTCCCATTTCAGGGATGGTTGCTGTAATTTCTTGAATAAGTTCATAATTACCAAGTATTTCATCTAACGGAGCAGAATTAATATGTGGTGTTTCTTTAGGTTCATTTTCTTTAGTATAAGGAAATATTTCATTTAATGTTTTTCTTCTTCTACCACAACCACAATCTTCTTTTCCTGCCATTTTAGCTACTTTATCTGCTACTTTATCTAAACCAGTAGCATGGGTTATTTTAGCAATTGTATCGCCTAACCCTTCTGATTTTTGTTTTGGATCAAAGTTCTCCATAAGTGTTATCTCGGTTTCCTATTTCTTCGCTTTCTTCCCAGGGAAAAACAAGCCATTCATCCCCAACGATTTCACCATAAATATCAGGTTTAGCAACTTCGTTTTTTTTATAATATAAACAAGCTACTTTAACTTTAGGATAATTTTCTCTTATTTCTTTTACTGTTTTACCTGAATCACAAATATCGTCAATAATTAAAATATGAGATAAGTCTGCAATTTTAGAGATTTGGGCAGAATTTATTTGTTGATATTTAATCCCAGTTTTATGAGATATCCAAGTGGCAGGAATTAACCCACCACGAGGAACTCCATAAATGTAAAAAGGTTTCTTTTCTAAATTTTCTATTTTTTCAGTTACTTTATCGACAACATCTTTTATGTCATCCCAAGCAAGATATATTTTACCATCTAATTGTAACATTACACAGGGTGGTTTCCATTATTAATTTTAATTGAATCAAAAAATTCTTGGCGTGCTACATTTTCTTTATCAAAGAAAACACCTGAGCATTTAGTTGTAACCATAGAAGCACCTTGATGTTTTACTCCTCTACAAGATACACAATTATGAGTTGCTACTACTGTCACAATAATACCCTTATTATTTTCACAAATTTTATCTACAGCATTATGAATAGCTGAGGTTAGTTGTTCTTGAATTGCTCCTCGTCTGCCAAATAACTCTACAATACGATTTAGTTTTGATAAACCAATTACTCTACCTTTATCTCCAACTACATATCCAATATGTACAACACCTCTAATTGTTTGGTGGTGGTGGGAACACATAGAAGTCAGTGGTATATTGCGTTCTATAACGATACCATCATAACCATCACTAGGGAATGATGTAATTTCACTCATCGCAGTATATCTACCGGCCCATAAATCATTAACATATGCTTTAGCTACTCTACGAGGTGTATCAGCAGAGTTAGGATCATTTCTCCAATCACATTTTAATTCATCTAAAAATTTTCCAAATGCTTTAGCAGCACGGTCTATCATTTTAGATTTTTCTTTATCTGTAAATGGGAAACCTTCAGCTACACCATTAGCAAAACCTTGTTGTACTACTTCTAAGTCTGTGTGTTGTTTTTTTCGGGTGTTTTCCATGAATGTTTTGTATTTTTGTCTTTTGATATAACGCTTATTTCGCTTAATGTAATAAAACCTAATGTATAATCCAACTTATCTAAGTAAGAAATTATATGAGGGGTTCCTATAACATTTTTCATCCACATGTCGTGGAGTACTTTTAAAGTTTGTCCTGTAATCATAATTTAAATTCTGTTAAATCTTCCTCAAGTCCTAACCCTTTAGAAGGAATACAATTAAAAGATAAACTTTTTCGAACTTGGGAAGTATTATTAATAGGAACAGAATGAGGTAACCAAGATGGAAATAATATTAATGTTCCGGGTTCATAAGGGATTGAAAATGTATTATAGTTAAATTCAGGTGAAAGTTTATCCATATTTAAAGGTACATAAATATGATGATTCATTTTATGTAAAGGAGAATGGAATTGGATACTAGGGGCAGAATTTTTAGATCCTCCATAATTGTAATAATCTATATTCCATTTCATACGTTCCTAAAATTTCAGAGCTATATTTTTTAACAGTATTTAAAATAAAATCTTTAAATAGTTTACATTCAGATTCATTTAAAACATATGTGTTTTTAGATCTAGAACCAAAACTCATTAGTCCTTCTTTATTTGGATCATCTGTATTCATTTCTTGAGAATCTAAAAAAGGAATTATAGATGCAAATTTATTAGGAATTATTGTTCTAAATACAGGGATAGAAAATAAAGGAAGTATATTATCTTTCATTACTTAATCAAAAAATTTACATTAACTACTGATCTGGTGGTGTTGTTTTGGGATAAAATACCAGCATGGGGTAAAAGTCCATCAAATATAACATAATTTCCTTTTTTATGGATTATATTATAGGTTATATCCTCAGTAAAAATAGCAGTACCACCTCCTGCTTCATTTAAATAATAAACTAAACTTAAATTTTTTTCTCCTAAATCTGTATGTAAAGGATCATTTTTATAACTTTCTTCTACTTTTACATCAGGTTGATGAAAATATCTAATTCTTAAATATTTATCAAAATTTAAAGAATGTTTTTTAAAAATTGATTGAAGTATAGGATCAATAGTTTCTAAAAGAGGACTTGATTTATCTTCATACTTATCAAATATAGTGTGCATTGCTCCGGGCCTATAAGTCATAACATCTCCTAAAACATTATCAACCCATATAAAGGGAACAGTAGTATTTATAAATGAATTTTCAACCCAATTAGCATCTTCAGGTGGAATTTTTCCTGTAATTATCATACTTCTCTTTCTGTATCAAAAGCTATAATGTGGGCACGACCAGTAAATCTCCACCCTCTGTCTCTTACAAAATTCATAACTACACCATAACTTTCTTTTAATGATTCTCTATCATCACCAGCGGGCATCGCCCATACTTTGTGATCTGGGATTTCTAAATCTTTTAAAAATTCTTCAACTTCTCCAACCATTGAAAGCTCTTTGTCAAGGACAGGCTTAATATGGTAGTCATTGTGATAATCAATACTTTTTTTAATAGCATCTTTATTTACTCTAAATTTGTTGTGTCTGTCAACCATTTTTTGGTCTGTAATCGCTCCTTGTGGAGTTTCCACTCCAACCACAGGAACGCTATTGGAAAACTTAGGACTAATACTAAGAAGACCAATGGGATAGTCAGTAGCAAGAAAATGGCTTCCTTCAGTCTCAATAGTAATGAATAAATCTCTTTCATTAGCAAGGTGTGTTAGTTCGTTTACAAGTGCAGGATGCATCGTGGGGGAGCCACCAGTAAGCATCATCTCTTTTATATGAGGATGCTTATTGTACATGTCAATTATATCTTGAAATGTGTATTTTCCTTTTTCAGGATGAATTGAAGTATACCAGCTGTCACACCAACCTCCTTCACCAAAATAACATCTGTGGGTACATCCTGAGGTACGAACTACGATTGTGGGGTATCCTTGTCTAGAACCTTCTGATTGTACTGCTGTATAAACTTCTACTATAGGGAGAGTCTTAGAGTAATCCTCTATTCTTTTTAACATATGTGAATTTTTTTAAGTGGTTTTACTGTCACTCGACCTTTTTAATGGTCTAAATATAATATAACTATTTTAAATAACCAAATTTATAATCGATTTTCTATATATCTTATTTCTTTTTTTAGATCTTCAATTTGTTGTTGTTGTTCATTAACAGCCTGAATAAGTAATGCTGTTAATTTTTCATATTTAACAGCTTTATACCCATTTCCTCGTTCTTCTACAATTTCAGGGAGTACTTTTTCAACTTCTTGAGCAATAACTCCTACATCATGTCCACTATGAACGTGAATTCCTTCCATTGGTATCCAATCGAAAGTATAACCTGTTAATTGTCCTACTTTTTCTGTGGCACTTCCAATAGGCTCTAGATTTTCTTTTAAACGTTCATCTGAAGAAGCAAATGCTACAACATCGTTTGTTGCTAAAATAGCTCCCGCTACCCCTGAGGCAGCTGTTCCTACTCCTAAACTATTAAATTGGGGGCTATCTGCAGTTCTAACTGCTTGATTCATTAAATAAACCTCAGTAGCACCTTGGCCTGTGTTAATATTACCTGCTATTGTAAGAGTAGTTCCATTAAATGTTAAGTTAGCTTCAGTTGTTACTGTTCCATCCCCATCATCAGTAATTACTCTATTTGCTCCTCCACCAAATCCAACTTCTGTTAAATCTAGTGTAACAGTAGGAGTTGATCCTTCACCTGTACCTCCACTAATATCAATACCTGTGCCTTCTGTAATGCTTTCTACATAATCCCCAGTTGTATCAGTTCCTAAAGCAACTGAATTAGCAGAAACTCCTCTTGATGTAGTAGCAGTATCTGCTAGTGATGCTGTTGTAGCACGATCTGCTTGAGAAGCAGTGACTGCTGTTAGTGCATGTGATGCAGTATCAGGTACATTTAGGGCATGTGAGGCTGTAGTAGCATAAGAAGCAGTACCTATTAATTCTCCTAAAACTGAACCTGTTAATGATCCTGAGAAGAATGAATATAAACTAGCAGAAAAAGAACCTGTAAAAGGACCATCACCACTTGCTGCAAATGAAGTTGAAGTTACGTTTACAACTGATGTAGAAATTGCTAGTGAAGCTGTAGTAGCAAATGAAGCTGATTCTACACTACCTAAAAGTAAAGATGCTGTTTCAGCATTAGAAGCTGTTCCTTCTAGTTGACCTATTACTTTAGTAACAGTTAAAGTATCAGTTTGTGGAACATAAGTTAATCCACTATCTGTTTTTACTGCGGCTTCTCCTGTATTTGATTGTGCAAATAATATGTAATGGCCTGCTGCACTTGATTCTTCAGAAGTAATATTTAAATTTGAAGAAGCTAAAGCATGAGAAGCTGTAGTAGCACTATCTGCTTGAGAAGTACTAACCGCTCTTTCAGCATTAGATGCCGAATCTATTAAACCAAAAAATGAACCACTAAAGGTACCACTCCAATTTGTACTAAAAGCAGAACCAGAAATAGTTAAACTTCCAGTCATTTCATGAGTGTCTGAAGTGTCATCTCCAAATTTTGTTGAACCTGAACTATAGATTATGGAGGATGTTTCGTAAATAGTTTCTAAATAACCAATTGAAGCTGTACCTGTAACTTCTAAATTACCTGTTATATGAAGAGTACCACTAATAAATTGAGAGCCAGTTAATTCATAAGAACCGCTTAAGGAACCAGTTCCAAAACCGTCTTGAAATAAATTATCTTCTAATTGTATAAGTTGATCGTAGGTTGATCTAATTGTTCTTCCAGTGAGTGTAGCCATTCTATAGCAGGTTTATATACTATAAATATGTAAAAAGGGTCGCTATTAACGACCCAATTTACATAAAGAAACTAATTTTTATGCTTCTCCTAATATAGCAGATGCTTCAACTTGTTCGCTATGTTCAGCTAAAAGTTTTTCTACATGTGCCCTCGCAACACTGTATTCAACCGGTCCAGTTTCATCCTCATACTGAACAGGGTCGTCCACACCAAGCGCGATAAATGCTTCAATGCGTTCAACAGATGAAGCTGATTTGTAATCGCTATTGCCGCTAGGATAGGGTTTATAAGAAGTATTAGTACGTTTGTATACTTCATTAAAGTCAATTCCGAGCTCGCTAACCAATGTTTGTCCATCTTTTAAAATTCCAAGTTTATCTGTATCTAAATAAGGTGTAAAATACCCTACTCTATCAGCATCCCAGTTACCAATTCTAAAGGCAGCATCGTCTGCGTCTCTAAACTCTTGACGACAATCAGGATAAATCGCATGATCACCTGCGTGGATACCTAATGCAATATCAGTTTGTTCTTTAGTCTCATTTGCAACTGAAAGTGCAACTGCTTGAGTTAAAGAAGCAAAAATCTTATTTCTATTAGGTACAACAGTTTCTTTCATGTTGTCTTGCTCGTAATGCCCTTCAGGCACATCTTGTCCACCTTGTACTAAAGCTGAGTTTAGTAAGTCTACAAGTCCATCAAGTTTAATAACTCGGTATTTTACATTATGCCCATTACTTAGTAGATAACCTACTAGTTGTTGAGCTCTTTCAAGTTCTACTCTATGTTTTTGACCATAATCAAAAGATAAAGCAGTTACTGAATCGTACTCAGATAAACATCTAAGTAACAAAGTTGAGGAATCCATCCCTCCAGATAAGGATACGACTACGTGTTTAGCCATGTTTAATTGAATGTTTAATTTTGCCAGGTATGTTTTGGATATAGGCTAATCCATTAATTTTACGAAAACGTTTTACATTCTCTAAAATATCTTCGTAGTTGACGCTATAAGGGTCTACGTCAAAGTACTCGTTCATATTTGCTTTAGGTTTGACAAATAAACCAGCACTACCATAAATAGTACCTTCTAAAGCAGCCATAATAGGATTTGAAGTATCTATTGATTCAATCTGAGGGTTGTTATAATACCACCCAAATTCTTGAGGTACAGCACATCCTAATAAATGTAATTTAATATCTTTAAAATTCTTATCGTTTAGTAGTTTTTTTACAAAATTAATTCTACCAAGTGCTTTATCTAAAGCAGTATCTCCGTACCAGGTAGCACCATAAGAAATATTTAATTTTTTATATCCTAAATCTTTAAGCAAAGTAGCACATAACCAAGCCTTACTTTCATCTTCACCCTGTACTACAGCTGTTATTTTAGTTTTTTTAGGATATTTAAATTGTTTCCAAAATTTAGCTTGAGCTGCAGTTTGGGCATGTTTCATCCAAACATCAGGTACAATAAATTCATCTGGTTCTAATTCTTGGATCCAGTGTAATAAACGTTCATGATCATAAGCTTGTCCTAATTCATGGAGTGAATTATCCATGATAATATAACGTCCTTGTTTTTTAGATTCGTAAAAGAACTCTTTATACCTATCACTTTTATCTAAAAGATG
>Ga0213864_10000610_pt1 | contig 16174 bp, 18 predicted proteins | sample PICome_5_FD_160078 | JGI IMG/M metagenome (GOLD analysis project Ga0213864, IMG submission 160078) | Coastal seawater microbial communities near Pivers Island, North Carolina, United States - PICO247 | ecosystem: Environmental > Aquatic > Marine > Coastal | place: USA: North Carolina... | reverse complement strand
GCCAACGGTAAACGCTGGGTAGCCAAGTGCAGTTTGGATAACTGCTGAAAGCATCTAAGTAGGAAGCCAGCTTCAAGATGAGTACTCTCACCGCTTTAAGCGGGTAAGATCACGGCAAGAACAGCCGTTTGATAGGCATCAAGTGTAAGTGCAGCAATGTATTCAGCTGAGATGTACTAATAGATCGAGGGCTTATTTAAACTATGCTTTGCCTTTACAGTTTTGAAAATTTTAGGTTTTGGTGTTTATGGCGTAATGGAACCACTCCGATCCATCTCGAACTCGGTAGTTAAACGTTACAGCGGCGATAATACTTAGGGAGTTGTCCCTTGGGAAGGTAGCACGATGCCAAAACCATATTTATTTTTATTCTAAATCTAAATTTGATATAAAAATAGAAGGATAAGAAACAACAATTGCTGTTTCTTATCCTTCTATTTTTTTTAAATAGATATTTCTGCTTTTTCTTTTACATGACTTCTTACGGTCATGAAACGTAATAATGCTTCATCTATTTTCATATTTTTTTCTAATGTAGCTATTACTTCACCATTAGCTTCATAGTTTATTTGAACATAGATACCATCTTTAAACTTTTTCATGGTGTATTTTAAGTGTCTTCTACCACGATTCTGAGTAACAATATCTTTTGCTCCTGTATCAGCAAGGAGTAATTGATATTTTTCGATAACTTTCGCTAAATTATCTTCATTTAAATCAGGTTTAATGATGCATATAGTTTCGTAAGAATTAATTTCTTTTGTTACGTTCATGTTATTGTAGTTTATCTTTTTTCGTATCTTGTATAAAAGACATAGATAATATTATACATCTACTTAAAGTACATCAATAGTACTACATCTTTTTTTTACATATAAACATTTTTGAATAAGCGATAACCTAGTGGTCTTTGCCTTAGTTCTATTATTAGCAAGGTAAATAGATGTTTATTTGAAAATACTATTTTTTTATTTGATAATATATCTAACAAGTACAATAGATACTTGGGAAGTAAATTACTATAACCTTTACAAAAAATCGAAAAATGACTGCTACTTTAGAAAGACGCGCAAGCGCAAGTTTATGGGAACGTTTCTGCTCATGGATCACTAGCACTGACAACCGTTTATACATCGGTTGGTTTGGTGTATTAATGATTCCTACACTACTTACAGCTACAACTGTATACATCATTGCTTTCATCGCTGCACCTCCAGTTGACATCGATGGTATCCGTGAGCCAGTTGCTGGTTCTCTACTATACGGAAACAACATCATCTCTGGCGCAGTAATTCCTTCATCTGCATCAATCGGTATCCACTTCTACCCAATTTGGGAAGCAGCTTCTCTTGACGAGTGGCTATACAACGGTGGTCCTTACCAACTAATCGTTGACCACTTCCTTCTAGGTGTTTGTGGTTGGATCGGTCGTGAGTGGGAATTCTCTTACCGTCTAGGTATGCGTCCTTGGATTTCTGTTGCTTTCACAGCTCCTGTAGCTGCAGCTTCTGCTGTGTTCCTAGTTTACCCTATCGGACAAGGTAGCTTCTCTGATGGTATGCCTCTAGGTATCTCTGGTACATTCAACTTCATGCTTGTATTCCAAGCTGAGCACAACATCCTTATGCACCCATTCCACCAACTAGGTGTTGCTGGTGTATTTGGTGGTTCTCTATTCTCTGCTATGCACGGTTCACTAGTTACATCTAGTTTAATCCGTGAAACTACTGAGAACGAGTCAGCTAACTACGGTTACAAGTTCGGTCAAGAAGAAGAGACTTACAACATCGTAGCTGCACACGGTTACTTTGGTCGTCTAATTTTCCAATACGCGAGTTTCAACAACTCACGTGCTCTTCACTTCTTCTTAGGTCTATGGCCAGTTGTAGGTATCTGGTTCACAGCTCTAGGTGTAATGACAATGGCATTCAACCTAAACGGTTTCAACTTCAACCAATCAGTTGTTGATAGTCAAGGTCGTGTAATCAACACATGGGCTGACATCCTTAACCGTGCTAACCTAGGTATGGAAGTAATGCACGAGCGTAACGCTCACAACTTCCCTCTAGACCTAGCTGCTGGTGAGTCTCTACCAGTTGCTCTAACAGCTCCAGCTGTTAACGGTTAATCTGAAGTTATTAATTTAACTCAGCGAGATAAAAGACCTTACCTTGTGTAAGGTCTTTTTTTAGTCTTAGATTTTTTTAATACAGTTTTTAATTTTTATAAATAGCTTAATCATTAGAATTGATTGTTATAAAAGAAATAAATACTCTATTTATAATATTAATAAATAATGTATTTATTAACAATTCATTCAAAAGTTTATATTAACTTCTTTTTAGAACATAGAAAAAAAATAATAGTTATATAAATGTTACAGATTGTTTCTTTTTCTATGTTTGATACGTATTTTTCTTCTATAGTATTTATCGATATAGAAAATATCAAGTTTCAACTGATTAAACAATTTAACAGTCGATACAGTTTAAATCATTATAAAATTGGAGAAAAATTATGCTAGACGCATTTTCAAGAGTAGTAACTAACGCAGATTCAAAAGCAGCTTACGTTGCTGGTGCAGATCTACAAGCACTTAAGAAGTTCATTTCTGAAGGTAACAAGCGTTTAGACGCTGTTAACTCTATCGTTTCTAACGCTAGTTGTATCGTATCTGACGCTGTTTCAGGTATGATCTGTGAGAACCCTTCTTTAATCTCTCCAAGTGGTAACTGTTACACTAACCGTCGTATGGCTGCATGTCTACGTGACGGTGAGATCATCTTACGTTACGTTTCTTACGCTCTTCTTTCTGGAGATTCTTCAGTTCTTGAAGATCGTTGTCTTAACGGTCTTAAGGAGACTTACTCATCTCTAGGTGTTCCAGCTTCTGGTAACGCAAGAGCTGTAAGCATCATGAAGGCTTGTTCAGTTGCTTTCGTTAACAACACTGCTTCATCTAAGAAGTTATCTACACCTCAAGGTGACTGTTCTGGTCTAGCAAGTGAAGTTGCTGGTTACTTCGACAAGGTTTCATCTGCTCTTAGCTAATTTTCTATAATTAGATAAAAAATTGAGATTGCTCTTATATTTATAAGAGTAATCTCAATTTTTGTAATAATTATGATTTTTTCTTCTTTCTTGACTATAATCAATTAGTAAAAATTTTTTTTAGCTTCAAATTGTTTTAATTTTTCTTAAAAGACTATTTTAAATTTATAAATTTTATTTTGTCATTATGCTTTCAATCAATATCCAGAACTATTTAGATAACTTAACTTTTCTATCTCTGTTCGTTGGCATGCTTGCTTATTGGACTAGTGTTTCTTTTACTAGTTTAAAATCCGGAGCTAAAGTAGGTTTTATATCAGTGTGTATAGCTAATTTAGCTATTTTTACTAATCTAGGTTCAAGATGGTTAGAAAATGGGTATTTCCCATTGAGTAATTTATATGAGTCATTATTATTCTTTACATGGGGAATAACTGCTATTACTGTAGTCATAGAAAGAAATATCGCTATATCGTTAATAGGTGCAGTAACAAGTCCTTTATCTTTATTCGTAATAGGTTTTGCAACTCTTTCCCTGCCTGAAGGTATGCAAAAGGCTGCTCCCTTAGTACCTGCTTTGAAATCAAATTGGTTAATGATGCATGTTAGCATCATGATGCTAAGTTATTCAACACTGATAACAGGATCTCTTTTATCAATACTTTTCCTTGTTTTAACACTTGGAAAAAATGTATCCTTACAGGGTAGTTCTTTGGGAGGAACAAATTCACAACAAGTAGATACAAGAAATATGAGTATGGCTGTTTTAGAGGGAACTATTCCTAATAACACAAAATTTGGTAATACTGATACTTTAACTTTATTGGAGACACTTGATAATCTTAGTTATAGAATTATTGGTCTAGGTTTTCCATTATTAACAACAGGAATCATTGCAGGTGCTGTGTGGGCTAATGAAGCCTGGGGAGCTTATTGGAGTTGGGATCCTAAGGAAACGTGGGCTTTGATCACTTGGTTTGTCTTTGCGGCATACTTACATGCAAGGATAACAAAATCTTGGCAAGGAAAACGACCAGCTATTTTAGCATCTATTGGTTTTGTAGTGGTGTGGATTTGTTATTTAGGTGTGAATTTCTTAGGAAAAGGGTTACATAGTTATGGTTGGATAGCTTAATTTGAGTAAAGTTAAGCTATTTCTTTGTTGCTTGATTAATTAATTTATTCTACAATGTATTTAATAATTGCTTACTAAACAATAAAGTTTAAAACATATGAATGCTGATTTTTTAATTTCTGTTGTTCCACAAACGGCTGAATGGTCTGCAAAGACTGCTGCAGTTATGATTCTATCTAACGTTCTTTGCATCTTTGCTGGTCGTTACATCATACAAGCTAAAGGACAAGGACCTGCATTACCTGGCCCTGTTTCTGCGCTTGGTCTGAATCTACCAGAATTTATAGCAACAACTAGTCTAGGTCATATTATAGGTGCTGGTGCTATATTAGGCCTTGGTTACATAGGTGCTTTAGCGTAAACCTAAACAAAGAAATCCCCTAAACAATAATCTTAGTTAAAGGTTATTGTTTAGGGGAATACTTTTTTTTAGTAAGCAAGTCCCATGCTTCTAGTAGTTTCACCACCTAAGTATACACGAACCGATAAGAAATCAGTAGGACAAGCTGTTTCACAACGCTTACAGCCAATGCAATCTTCAGTTCTAGGAGCTGATGCTATTTGTCCTGCTTTACATCCGTCCCATGCAACCATTTCTAGTACGTCACAAGGACACGCTCTTACACATTGTGTACAACCGATGCATGTATCATATACTTTTACACTGTGAGACATAAAATCTTTATTTTATAGTTAATATTTATTATTGATTTAGTTCTAGTCTCTACTATCATACAATAAAAAACATGTTTGTTAAATATTGAATAAGATATCAACATCTTACGAAGAACGGTACACTATTGTGTATATGACAAAGTACCATATTTATTCTATTAAGTAAAAAATACATTGATTAATTATGAAAAAAAATTACAGAGATAATAATCCGAATGAGATATTGTATAAGACGGAAGAATTATTAGATGCTGCATCTAATAGGTATAAAATGACTATTCAAATTGCTAATAGAGCTAAGAGAAGACGATATCAAGACATAGATTTAGTAGAAGACTTAAGAATTAAACCAATTAGTAAAGCAATTTTGGAGATGGCTGATGAGATTAGTCAACTTGATATTGTAGGTGATTAATTAATTTTAGCCAATTTAGTTTACCCTTTAATGAATTAAGAAAAAAGAAATTTCCCAATATTTTTAAACATGCTGCAAGTTTTATTTGGTGATCCTAATGAAAAAAAAGTTACGCGTTATACAGGACTTGTTAATCAAATTAATGCTTTAGGTACAGATATTAATAACCTAAGTGATAAAGATTTGCAAGATAAAACAATAGATCTCACGAAAAAAATTAATAAATCCTCTGATTTCAAAGAAATCTTACCTGAAGCTTTTGCACTTGTAAGAGAAGCTTCTTTTCGTGTATTAGGATTGAGGCATTTTGATGTTCAATTAATAGGAGGTATGATACTCCATGAGGGAAAGATTGCAGAAATGAAAACAGGAGAAGGTAAAACTTTAGTTGCAATTTTACCTGCTTATCTTAATTCTCTATCGGGTCTAGGAGTTCATGTTGTAACGGTTAATGATTATCTAGCTAAGAGAGATTCTGAATGGGTTGGTCAAGTTCCAAAATTTTTAGGGTTAAGTGTCGGTTTAGTACAAGAGGGAATGACACAACAACAAAGAAAAGACAATTATTCAAAGGATATCACTTATACAACCAATAGTGAATTAGGCTTTGATTATTTACGCGATAACATGGCTATTATGTTACAAGATATTGTTCAACGTCCTTTTAATTTTTGTATATTAGATGAAGTTGATTCTATTCTTATAGATGAAGCCCGTACTCCTCTGATAATTTCTGGTGCAGTTGATTCACGTGATGATAAGTATAATCGTGCAAATGAGATAAGTCAGTTATTAGAAAGAAATGTCGATTACGATGTGGACGAAAAGGCAAGAAATGTTCTTTTAACTGATAATGGAATTATTAAGTCTGAGCAAATCTTGAATGGTCAAGATCTTTATGATCCTACTAATCCATGGGCACCTTATCTTTTAAATGCGATAAAGGCGAAAGAGCTTTTTATTAAAGATGTGCATTACATTGTAAAAGATGAAGAAATTATAATTGTAGATGAATTTACTGGCAGAATAATGGAAGGAAGAAGGTGGAGCGATGGTTTACATCAATCTATTGAAGCTAAGGAATATCTTCCTATACAAAGTGAAACACAGACTTTAGCTTCTATAACATATCAGAATTTCTTCCTTCTTTATCCAAAGCTTTCAGGAATGACAGGTACAGCGAAAACAGAAGAAGCTGAGTTAGATAAAATTTACTCTTTGGAAGTAATAACTGTTCCAACACATCGTCCTATGAGCAGAAAGGATTTACCTGATTTAATATATAAAAATCAATATGCTAAGTGGAGATCTGTAGCTGACGAATGTCTTGATATGCATACTTTAGGCCGTCCTGTATTAATTGGTACTACAAGTGTCGAAAAATCAGAACTTTTATCTTCTCTTTTAAAAGAGTATGGTATTCCTCATAACTTATTGAATGCTAAACCCGAAAATTTAAAAAGAGAAGCAGAAATCATAGCGCAGGCTGGTCGTAAAGGAGCTGTAACTATTGCAACGAATATGGCCGGCAGAGGGACTGACATTTTATTAGGTGGTAATGCAAGTTATATTGCTCGTAATACAATTACCTCTCTTTTGATTAAAGGAGCTTCACAAAATGAGTTAGCTAAAGATCAACAATTAAAAAAATTATTCACTTTCTTATATGAAAAAATAGATTCTTCTCGTATTACAGATAAAGAATTAGAATATAAACTTGCTATAGCTTGTGAAAAGGGTTTCACAGAAGATAGATTAGTAATAACCCTTAGAGCTGCATATCAAGTATTAGTTGAAAAATATGATCAATTAATTGAGTTAGAAAGACAGAATGTTGTTTCGATAGGAGGACTTCATGTTATAGGGACTGAAAGACATGAATCTAGAAGAGTAGACAATCAATTAAGAGGTAGGTCTGGTAGACAGGGAGATCCTGGTTCGTCACGTTTTTTTCTTAGTTTAGAAGATAATCTATTGAGAATCTTTGGTGGTGATAGAATTAGTAATTTAATGGACGCTCTTCGTGTAGAAGATGATGTACCAATTGAATCTCAACTTTTAAATAATAGCCTTGAATCAGCGCAAAAAAAAGTTGAAGCTTATTACTATGATGCTCGTAAACAATTATTCGATTATGATGAAGTGTTGAATTATCAGCGTCAAGCTATCTATTCGGAACGTAGAAGAGTATTAGAGTCTATTAATCTTAGAGATTGGGTAATTCAATATGCTGAAACAACTATATTTGATATTGCACAACCTAGCAGTAATCAGAATATTAATCGTCGCGATTATTATGCTCAGCAACTTAATAAAATTGAAGATTTATTAGGTTTACCTTATTCTTTGGATTTAGATTATTTCCTAAGTTTATCTTCTTCAGAAGCAGAAAACTTTTTGTCTAAACAAGTACGTATTGCATATGATTTAAAAGAAAGCCAAATTGAATTAATTGAAGATGGTTTAATGAGAGAATTGGAAAGGTCTTTCTTATTACAAAAAATTGATTCTGCATGGAAAGAGCATTTACAAAATATGAATGCACTTAGAGAAACTATTGCATGGCGAGGTTACGGACAAAAAGATCCATTAATTGAATATAAAAACGAAGCTTATATTCTTTTTACTTCAATGGTAACTAATATTAGACATTCTGTTACTTATTTAATTTTCCGTTCTCAACCTATATTGAAAGTTTAAAACTAAAATTTATCAATTAATTTGACAATGTTTTGATAATAAAACATGATATATCTAAGAACATAACAAACGCAATTTTTATATGACGAAAAGAACATTAAGAGGAACTAATTTAAAGAAGGCTAGAGTTTCTGGATTTAGAGCACGAATTAAAACAGCAGCCGGAAGAGCTGTGATAAAAGCTCGTAGAAAAAGAGGTCGTAAGCATTTGACTACAATTTAAAAGATTATGAATATCACTGTATGTTTTTTTATGTCATTAAAAAATATAAGAAAACATACAGACTTATCAAGATTTCATTTATATATTTTTCCTAATTACTAAAATAGATGAGTTTTATTAAAGAATTTAAGTTATTGCTAAAAGCAAGATACCCTATACTTTATATTCCTACTAGTGAAGAAGAAAGAGTAGAGTACGTTATTCGTTCTTGTGTACAGTTATATAGTAATAGAGGTATCTATTCTTGGGATTTTGTCGATGGCTATGTTGGGAATCCTAATGATAACGGATTTGCTTCTAGAAATCCACTTCAGGCATTAGAATTAATTGAACGTTTGACTCCTACAAATCCTGCTGTATTTTTACTCAAGGATTTTCACTTATTTTTGACTGATATCTCTGTTGCGCGTAAGCTTAAAAATCTAACGAAGGTCTTACGAAATCAAACTAAAAATATCATTATAATAGCCGATGAAGTTAATATTCCTGAATCACTAAAAGATATAATTACAGTTTTGGACTTTCAGTTACCTCAACCATCTGAAATAAAGAAAGAATTATTACGAGTTCAAGAATCTTTAGGATATAGCATTCCTGAAGCCTCTTTGAACAGTTTAGTAAGTTCTTGCCAGGGTTTATCGTTAGAAAGAATAAGGCGTGTTCTTTCTAAGATTATAGCTACCTACAAAGAAGTGAATATTGAGAGCCTTGAGCTGATATTTGCAGAAAAGAGACAAATTATTAGTAAAACTCAAATCTTGGAATTTTATCCAGCTAAAGAGAAAATTTCTGATATAGGAGGTTTAAAAAATTTAAAACTTTGGTTGAAGCGTAGATCAGGTGCCCTTTCTAAGAAGGCTATAGAATATGGTCTTCCTTCACCAAGAGGATTATTACTAGTAGGAGTTCAAGGGACAGGAAAATCTTTAACAGCTAAAGCTATTGCAAACGAGTGGAATCTACCATTATTACGTTTAGATATAGGAAAGTTATTTGGTGGCATAGTTGGTGAATCTGAGTCTCGTATGAGGCAAATGATTCAGCTTTCAGAAGCTGTTTCTCCTTGTGTCCTTTGGATTGATGAAATAGATAAGGCTTTTGCAGGGATAGATAATCAAGGAGATAGTGGAACAACTAGTAGAGTGTTAGCTACTTTTATTACTTGGTTATCAGAAAAGCAATCTTCTGTTTTTGTTGTGGCAACTGCTAATAATATCTATAAGCTGCCACCAGAAATTTTACGTAAGGGACGTTTTGACGAAATTTTCTTTATAGGTTTACCCAATGATAAGGAAAAAGAGTTGATTTTTAAAGTGCATTTAAGCAGATTACGTCCTAAATCTTGGAATTCTTATGATATATCATATTTAGCTAAATCAGCTAAAAATTTTTCAGGAGCTGAAGTTGAAGAATCTATAACTGAAGCTATGCATATAGCTTTTAGTGAAAACAGAGAATTCACAACAGAAGACATAGCATCGTCTATAGAGCAATCTATCCCTTTAGCAGAACTAAATCACGAAAAAATTGATGAACTACAAGAGTGGGCTGATGCTGGTAAAATTAGGTTAGCTTCCTAATTCCGATATTCCATAATATACTTGTTGTGATAGAATATTTGTATATTATTTTTATTGATCAGCAATAGCAACTATAATTAACGGACTAACTAAAAAATATGTCACACTTTAGTAAAATTCAGACATCTTTAAAAGATCTTGATCTACTAAAAAAGTCTCTAAATGACTTATCTATTTACTGGGAGCCAGAGTTAAATCAAGTAAGAGGTTATAAAGATCAGACAACATTTGCAAACATCGTTATTAAACAAGATAATAATTACGATATTGGCTTTAGTTGGAATGGTTTTGAGTACCAACTTGTAGCTGACATTCAGTTTTGGCAACAACCTTGGTCTATAGAACTATTCTTAGATAGAGTTAGTCAAAGATATGCTTACAACTCTATATTAGAATCTACTTCTAATCAGGGATTCCATACAGTAAATGAAACTGTCCAAGAAGATGGAACTATTAAATTAACACTACAAAAGTGGAATACTGGTGTAGCTTAGATATAAAAGAAAATGCGGACGGAGAGACTCGAACTCTCACAAGGTTAACTTACTAGAACCTAAATCTAGCGCGTCTACCAATTCCGCCACGTCCGCTTTTTTTGCTATAATCTAATCATAGCAAAAGTAATATAAAAAAAAAACATATTTTATATATACTTTTCCTATGATTATTTTTTTACGTAAAAAATCTAAACTATATCATAAGATTATATTTTTATGTTATAGTATTTATCAAAGTAAAGTTATTTGATAGTAGTTTTATTCATTTAATCCTCAGTAGCTCAGTGGTAGAGCGATCGACTGTTAATCGATTGGTCGTAGGTTCAAGTCCTACCTGGGGAGTTAATAACACAATTTTAACTGAATATTTCTTATGTTATAGAATATACAAGAAAGATAAAATAGTATTATGTTTATATATGTTAAAGAAGATTAATAGAAATGCTTGGTTTGTAGCTAATCGTCTAGGAAACTTACAATTTGCGATAATTCTCCTTTTACTGATAGCTTCATTTAGTTCAATAGGTACATTTATAGAGCAAGGCAAAGATACTGATTTTTATGAACTTAATTATCCTAATACGCAACCATTATTTGGATTTATTAATGCAAAATTTATACTCTTGTTGAGTTTAGACCACATATATACAGCTTGGTGGTTTATTTTAATTATTGCCTTTTTCGTGGTTAGCCTATTTTCATGTACTCTGATAAGACAACTGCCATCTTTAAAATTTTCAAGATTATGGCGTTTTTATGATACTTATCAGTCAATGAGTAAATTTAATGTTAAGACGAAAGTTGATGATGCAAGTTTGGCAAAATTGACATTTCAACTCAAAGATAGTAATTATAATGTAGTGCAAGAAGGAAAATTTATTTATGCTTATAAAGGTTTAATTGGACGTATATCTCCTGTAATTGTTCATGCTAGTATAATTTTGATTTTATTTGGTTCAGTTATAGGTAGTGCATCAGGGTTTATGACCCAAGAATTAGTGCCTACTAATACTTTGTTTCATCTACAAAATGTTATTAATTCAGGTCCCTTTAGTCAAGTACCGCAAAACATAGAAGGTTATGTTAAAGATTTTAAGATAGCTTACAGTGAAGAAGGAGTTATTGATCAGTTTTACTCAGACCTATCAATTTTAGACACAGATGTAAGCCAATTAAGCAATAAAATAATTTATGTGAACGAACCTTTGCGTTACAAAGGTACTGTTTTTTATCAAACTGATTGGGGAATAGCAAATTTAACTTTCATTATTGATAATAGTAAAGCTGTCGAAATACCTCTAACTTTGGTAGATAATTCTTCCAGTAATCGATTTTGGATTTCTAATTTGTCACTTTTACAAGTAAATAATGTTTTGTTAGTATTACAAGATTTAACTGGAAAATTGTCTCTCTATGATTCTGACAAGAATCTTATTGCAGAAGTAGAAGTAGGTAAAGAATTTGCACTGAATGGTCACACTTTAAGACTAACAGGTATTATCCCATCAACTGGATTACAAGTAAAATCTGATCCTGGTACTTTATTTGTCTATATAGGTTTTCTAATGCTTATGCTAAGTACATTACTTAGTTATGTTTCTTATTCTCAAATTTGGGCTTTTAAAGATACAAATAATTTGTATGTTGCTGGCCAGACTAATAGAGCTACTTATTATTTTGAGAAACACTTTACTGAAATATTAGGAGCAGTAAAAAAAGTTTAAGAATTAATAATAATTTTATGTTCTATAGCTTTTTTCAAAGCGTAATCAATTACTTAATTTTATATTTATTCTAGATAGGATGAATCGAAATGTCGCGTACTATTGTAATAACCTCTGGTAAAGGAGGAGTTGGAAAAACGACAGCGACTGCTAATTTAGGCATGGCTTTAGCTCAATTAGGTTATCAAGTAGCTTTGATAGATGCAGATATAGGTCTTAGAAACTTAGATTTATTATTAGGTCTTGAAAATAGAGTGATCTATACAGCGCTAGAAGTATTGTCAGGTGAATGTCGTTTAGAACAGGCATTAATAAGAGATAAACGGCAGCCAGGACTTGTATTATTGCCTGCTGCTCAAAATCGTAATAAGGATTCAATAGATTCAGATCAAATGCAGTATTTGGTTACATTAATGAACCAGCAATATGACTATATATTAATTGATTGTCCAGCTGGAATCGAATCGGGTTTCCACAATGCAATAGCCCCTGCTGACGAGGCTATTGTTGTAACGACACCCGAGATAGCTGCTGTTCGTGATGCGGATAGAGTTATTGGTCTACTAGAAGCTAATAATATAAAAAGAATTAGTCTTCTAATTAACAGATTGAGACCACAGATGGTTAAAGATAATGACATGATGTCAGTTGCAGATGTAAAGGAGATATTGGCAATTCCACTTGTAGGTGTAATTCCTGAAGATGAATGTGTAATTGTGTCAACAAACAGAGGTGAACCATTGGTTCTTGAAAATAAACTATCTTTACCTGGACTTGCATTTGAACATACTGCTTGTAGATTAGATGGTCAAGACGTTGAGTTTTTAGATCTGCAATTATACTCAAAAGGACCATTGAAGCGTCTTCGTCGTTTCTTTCTTGGATCTTTTACAACTTAAATAAAAAAATATCATAAATGTTGATGATCACAGAATTCTTTGAACGTTTGCTGACCAGCAATCGAGGTAGTCGTGATGATGTAAAGCGTCGTCTCAAATTAGTCCTTGCTCATGACCGTTCCACTTTGAATGCCTCAACACTTGAAAAAATGAGGGAAGAAATATTAGTAGTTGTTTCTAAATATGTAGAGCTCGATACTGATAGTCTTGAATTTTCAATAAAAACTGATAGTAAAATGACAGCTTTAATTGCTAATTTACCGATTAGAAGAATCCTTCATCCTAAAGATCTACCATAAGAATCTATTTTGCCGATGTTATAAAACTTGAGTAATATAAAATAAATTTTTATCTTTTTACTAAAGTAAACTGTGTAAAAAGATTATCTTACTTAAAGATGGGAGGCAGGCTAACTCCCATTTTTTAAGCTTTCTTCCTTTCAAGTGTAGGACATTAGTTGTCGAATTTATTTCCTTTTAAGGTCTTTTTTCTGGTTTTGTTTTATATTAGTGGCTAATTATTCTTCTTCTTCAATACTGTTCTTATCACTGGAGTAAACAAAACTACCTGAATTTTTACTTAGTACTGATTTTGCTAGAGAAATGGCTCTTTCTCTTTGTATAATTGCTTTGTTAACCCACGTAGCATGACGTGATTTAGTTTTACTGCTTGAAGTTCGTTTTTTAGGAACAGCCATATTTTTTTATTCGTTAAAAGTTGTTTTTATTCTTTAGCGGTTAACAAAGTTAATTCTTAACCTTCATTTTTTCATTCTCTTATAGTCTAATATTATACATCTAAACGTAATAATATAAAATAGAAGCGTAAAAAGGAATATTAATCCTTTTTACGCAAAATCAAACCTAATTTTTATCTCGATCCTAAACGGCTAAGTTGTCTTAAAGCAATTCTAGCTATGTTGAATCCTGCCCAAGATAGTGCAGCCAATAAAGGGAAAAGAACTATTAGTAGTCGCATGTCCATGACATATTTCCTCTTGTAATCTTTCCTAAATATTATAGCTAATGAGTTCTTATTATGTATTTAGAAAAAACAAATTACTATCTTTCGATCGCTTTAATTAGAAAATTATTGATCTTTTCCATTAAGATTCAATTATTCAAATTTATATGTAAACTAACTTAACATTAAATAAAAAAAAATGACTAAAACTTTTATCAATAAATGACTGATCTTCCTTTCACTTTAGACCAGTTGAGAATCCTGAAAGCAATTGCCTCTGAAGGTAGCTTCAAAAAAGCTGCTGAAAGTCTCTATATCTCTCAGCCAGCAGTAAGTTTACAAGTTCAAAACCTCGAGAAACAACTCAGTGTTCCCATTTTTGATAGAGGAAATAGAAAAGCATCATTTACCGAAGAGGGAGAAGTATTATTGAGATACGGAATTAGAATATTATCTCTCTGTGATGAAAGTTGCAGAGCTATTGAAGATTTGCGGTGTTTAAATGGAGGAACACTAGTTATTGGTGCCAGTCAAACAACAGGGACTTATCTAATGCCTAGATTAATAGGTTTATTTCGCCAAAAATATCCTCAAATAGCAGTGCAGCTTCAAGTTCATTCAACAAGAAGAATTTCTTGGAGCGTTGCTAATGGACAAGTTAATCTCGCTATAATTGGTGGAAAAGTTCCCCCAGAATTAGATAATGTGCTTCAAATTACTCCTTACGCGGAAGATGAGTTAGCGCTAATTCTTCCTAAATTACATCCTTTTTCAAAATTAGAATATATTCAAAAAGAAGACTTGTATCGTCTTCGTTTTATTGCACTAGATACACAGTCAACAATACGTAAAGTTATAGATCAAGTACTAAAGCAAAATGGAATAGATAGTACACGTTTTAAAATTGAGATGGAGTTAAATTCTGTAGAAGCTATTAAAAATGCGGTACAGTCAGGTCTTGGTGCTGCTTTTGTATCTATTTCTGCGATTGCAAAAGAATTAGAATTAGGTATTCTACAGTGGGTAAAAATAGAAGATATCACTATTAAAAGAACTCTTTCTATCGTTGTTAATCCAAATAGATATCGTTCAAAAGCTTCTCAAGCTTTTAGTAAAGAAATTCTAACTCTTTTTGTATCCCCTTATAAAAATTAGTATTAGTATTTATCTTGTATTCATACAAGATATCAGATTTTAATAATTCTTATAGTAGTCAATTTAATAGAATAAAGATTATTTCTAGAAGAATGTTTTCCTGTTTTTCAGAAGAACTTTTTTATAATGTGACTCTTTTTATCTATTCTTATTCCTTTTAGCGTTAATCGGAAATAGACAATCTTTACAATAATCGATTATTATAACTACTAATCTTTGTTTTTAGTATTCAGTAATGCTTTAATCAATAAAAAACTCCATTATTATCTATTATTAAAAAATGGCAAATAAAAAAAATATTATACTGATAATTCATAAATAGAAGTATTAGTAATCTAAATTCTTATCAAACTAAGACTTCTATTTATGATTTTTTAATCCATTGGATAAACACTTAACTTTTTATCCTTTTTACCGGCTCTCTCAAAACAAACTTTACCTTCTATAAGAGCATATAAAGTATTATCTTTACCTATACCAACATTGTTACCAGGTTTAAATACTGTACCATTTTGTCTAACTAATATGTTGCCAGCTGTAACAAATTGTCCTCCATAACGTTTAACGCCTAATCTTTTTGAATTAGAATCACGTCCATTCTTAGTACTTCCAGCACCTTTTTTATGCGCCATATTTATTTCTCCTTGATTTTTGAATGTTAAGTTTAAATAGCTTTTCCATTAAGACTAATTTTATCAACTAAAACTCTAGTAAGATTGTCTCTGTGTCCTTGTTTTTTTCTTGTTTTCTTTTTTGGACGCATCTTATAGACAGTTACTTTTTTACTTCTAATGTGTCCTAATATAGTAGCTTCTACTTTGGCATCTTCTAAGCATGGCTTACCAACACTTATATTGCCATTTTCATTAACTAACAATACTCTTGTTAATGCGATTTTATCTCCCGGATTAAGGTTTAGACTATTAAAGTCGTAAAATTTACCTGATTCTAACCAAAACTGACGTCCACTTGCTTCTACTATAGCGTAGTTCATTCGTAATTTCTGTTCTTTTTTATACAACAACACAAAAATAAATGTGGTTTTGGCATCGTGCTACCTTCCCAAGGGACAACTCCCTAAGTATTATCGCCGCTGTAACGTTTAACTACCGAGTTCGAGATGGATCGGAGTGGTTCCATTACGCCATAAACACCAA
>Ga0213864_10000609_pt1 | contig 16180 bp, 15 predicted proteins | sample PICome_5_FD_160078 | JGI IMG/M metagenome (GOLD analysis project Ga0213864, IMG submission 160078) | Coastal seawater microbial communities near Pivers Island, North Carolina, United States - PICO247 | ecosystem: Environmental > Aquatic > Marine > Coastal | place: USA: North Carolina... | reverse complement strand
GATTAAGTAAGCGTGTGCACCATCGGAGACGCGATCGAAATGGTGGAAGACTCTTTCAATCAGATGCAGGTGCAGGAAAATATTGAGCTTGGATTTGCCGATGGTGTCAAAGCCCTGCTGCGGCAAGATCCGGACATCATCATGATCGGGGAGGTCCGTGATCTGGCCACGGCCGAAATGGCGGTTCAGGCAGCGTTAACCGGCCATCTGGTGTTTACCACGATGCACACCAATGATGCACCATCAGCCATCACTCGATTACTGGAACTGGGGGTTCCCTCCTATCTCCTCAAAGCGACTGTGGTGGGCATTATGGCGGAGAGGCTGGTTCGTGTTCTGTGTCCTCATTGTAAACGGCCGGCAGATATCAACGATGAAGCATGGAGATCACTGACCAGCCCATGGAAGGTGGATTTACCAAAAAATGCCGCGCAGTCAGATGGCTGTCTGGAGTGCAGGGAGACCGGATTTGTCGGTCGCGAAGGGATTTATGAGGTGTTACCGTTCACCGAGTCTCTGTTCCGTTTCGCTGACGACAAAGCAGACTTGCCCGGGCTTCGGCGTCAGGCTTATAAGGAGGGGATGCTGAGCCTGCGCCTCAGTGGCGCGCAAAAAGTGGCCAGTGGGCTCACCACCATCAATGAAGTTCTCAGGGTGACTCCTGATATGCAGGAATGAACGCCGGCTGTTCTTGATCTCTGAAACATATTGGCGTCGCAGAGCCGCCAACGAGACCATAACCAAGTCTGACTGCCGAGGGCGGCAGGCTTTTTGAGTTGCCCAAGCTATGAGCTCAGCGAGCACCTATAAGATCCTGATCATCGGCCCGTCCTGGATCGGGGATATGATCATGGCGCAGTCACTGTTCAAGGTCCTGTGCCAGCAACATGACCATGCCGAGATCAGCGTGATGGCGCCGCCTTTTACGCAGCCCTTGCTTGCGCGTATGCCCGAAGTGTCTGAGGCCTTGACGCTGGACCTTGCTCATGGCGAGCTGAATCTCAGAAAGCGGAGACGTTTGGGAAAAGCTCTGGTCAGTCGGCGCTTTGATCATGCTTACGTTTTGCCAAACTCATTTAAATCGGCACTGATCCCCTTTCATGCCGGTATCGGGCGACGAACCGGCTGGGCGGGTGAGTTTCGCTGGCCTCTGCTGACTGATATCCGCCGACTGGACAAGAATCAATATCCCCTGATGGTGCAGCGGTTTGTCGCGCTGGCTTACCCCCCCGGGTCCGCTCCACCGGATGACTGCCCAAAACCGCAGTTGGCGGTTGATGCCCTGCAACAGGCGGAAACGCTCGGCGCATTCGGACTGCAGCACGACAGTCGGGTTATCGGCATTTGCCCGGGCGCGGAGTTCGGCCCGGCCAAACAGTGGCCGGCAGAGCACTATGCCGAGCTGGTCAATGATTTACTGGCTAAAGGTCGGGCGGTCTGGTTTTTTGGTTCACCGAAAGATGAACTGATGGTTGAGTCGATACTCGCCGACGTTGAGCCCTCTATGCTGGCGAGATGTGTGAATCTGGCCGGTCGGACCAGCCTGGGTCAGGCGATTGATCTGCTCGCCGCGACGGAGGCCGTGATCAGCAACGACTCCGGCCTGATGCATATTGCGGCAGCGCTGAACAAGCCGGTCATTGCTATTTATGGTTCGACAACGCCTGACTTTACACCGCCCTTGGCAGACAAGGTAAAATTGCTGGCGACAGACATTGAATGTCGACCGTGTTTCAAGCGCACCTGCCCCTTCGGCCATCTGCGCTGCCTCAGAGAATTGCGGCCACAACTTGCTATTGACGCCGCAGCAGAGCTTTTGGAAGTTGCACCAGAAGTGACTGAACCGAATTAAACCAAAGCAACGAGATTAAGGTGTCAGAGGGCTAGATTGCGGTGCGTGTGCTTATTGTCAAAGTGTCTTCCCTCGGAGATATTATCCACACCCTGCCGGCAGTGACCGACGCCCATCGGGCCCACCGGGGCCTTTCCTTCGATTGGGTTGTTGAAGAAAACTTTGTAGATGTCCCTTCCTGGCATCCTGCCGTTGATCGGGTTATCCCGGTCGCCATTCGCAGGTGGCGGCGCAACCTGTGGCGTACTGCCCTGAACCGTGAGGTACGGGCTTTCAAGAAAACGCTTCAGACAGAGCGATATGATCTTGTCATCGATGCCCAGGGGCTTATCAAGAGCGGAATCATTTCCCGGATGTCGCGGGGGCTCACGATAGGCTTGAGCAACCACACTATCCGCGAACCCCTGGCGACTCTGTTCTACAACAAGAGATACTCGGTGCCGTGGGAAGATCATGCGGTTGACCGGATTCGCCAGCTTTTTTCCAGAGCCTTGAAACATGACTATGACAAGGATGAAATTAACTACGGTCTCGATACCTCCCTGGTCGATGCTGAGAGCATTGTTAATCACAAGCAACTGGTTTTCCTTCACGGCACAACCTGGGCGACAAAACATTGGCCGGAATCCTATTGGCGACATCTGGCACATATCGCTACAGATAACGGGTATAGCGTTCTCCTGCCGTGGGGCAATGAGGCAGAAAGGCAGCGTGCTGAGCGAGTCGCTGCTGGCAATGAACAGGTAACCGTGCTGGATCGAATGCCGCTTAAAGGAGTTGCCCGAATGATTTATCGCTCCGCCGGTGTGATCGCAGTGGACACTGGTCTTGGGCACTTGGCGGCAGCTCTGTCAAAGCCGACGCTTTCACTGTATGGCCCGACTAACCCCGGATTGTCCGGTACATTCGGTCATCAGCAGATTCACATGAAGTCGAATCTAAACTGCTCTCCCTGTGTCAAAAAAGTTTGTAGCTATTCAGGGCCAGGGGTATCAGATGCATTTCAGGGCAAGCAATTCGCGGTAGAGCCGCCGTGTTTTGCCTCTCATCAGCCAGAAACGGTCTGGACACAGTTCGAAAAACTGCTGCCGATGAATGCGTCGTCATGAGGCTTTGTTTCCTGATATATCACTATTTCCCTTTTGGTGGACAACAGCGGGATTTTTTCCGTATCGCGGAAGCTTGCCGGGCCCGGGGCCATGAACTAGAGGTATATGCGCTCAGGTGGCAAGGTCCGATGCCGGACGGCTTCAATGTCACGCTGGTGCCTGTCAAGGCCTTTAGCCGGCTGTCCATGTACCGGCGCTATACTGATTGGGTGGACGAAAGAATCAAGGAGTCCCGGCCGGATCTGGTCATAGGGTTCAACAAGATGCCACATCTTGATGTGTATTTTGCCGCCGACGACTGTTTTCTTCATAAGGCCAGGACTCAACGGGGACCTCTGTATCCGTTTACGCCTCGTTTCAGACATTTTCACCGCTATGAGGCGGCAGTGTTCGATCGGGACAGCCAGACCAGAGCTTTGGTTTTATCCCCGCTGCAGAAAAAGAATTATCTCAGGCACTACCCCGACTGTGCCCAGCGCCTCCAAGAACTGCCACCCGGCATTGATCAGGAAAGAAGAATTGAGCGTCGCGACCCTGCGGTTCGGTCGGCGTTAAGGGCGGAGTTGGGGATCTCTGGCGATCAGCGGTTAATCCTCCAGGTCGGGTCAGGTTTCAAGATAAAAGGCGTGGACAGAGCCATTCGTGCCATTGCGTCACTCCCTGAAAAACTGCGTGTCAGTGTTCGATACGTGCTCGTGGGACAGGACAGGGCAGGCCCTTATCATCATTTGGCAAAAAAACTCGGACTTGCCAATCAGGTGGTAATTCTGCCGGGCCGGGATGACATACCCCGCTTTATGGTTGGCGCTGATCTTTTACTGCATCCGGCCTATATGGAAAGTGCGGGCTATGTCCTGCTGGAAGCCACGGTGTCCGGGTTACCTGTCCTGACGACGGCAAGCTGCGGTTATGCCTGGCATGTAGAACAGGCGCAATCCGGTGAGGTGTGTTCAGATCCGTTCACGCAGGAAGAACTCAACGCCAGGCTCGGGGCAATGCTCAGTAATCTGGACAGCGCGCCATGGAGTGAAAATGGTCTCGCCTATGGCAAGCAGCCAGAGCTCTATTCCCTGACCACCGCTGCGGTCCGGTACATCGAGGATCGCGCTGACGCTGTGAAGTCAGAGGCTCAATCATGAGTAACGTAACGCTTGGACTGGCCGGCGCGATTGGGCATGACCCTGCTGCCGCACTCTTTGTTGATGGAGAGCTGCTTGCAGCGGTCGAGGAAGAGCGGTTAATCCGAAGAAAGCACGCCAAGAATGAGATGCCGTTCCTGGCGGCCAGACAGTGCCTTCAGATCGCCGGACTGCGTGCTTCAGACGTCACCCATATTGCCACGCCATATGCGCCGGTTTCGCTGTTCAGCAAGGCGCGTTGGCACTATGCCTATCGACACTGGTATGCACCTGATCGAAGTATCGACAGCCTGCTGAATGGTAACCGTCGCTACCGGAGGCACGTCAAAGATCTGCGCACACTCGTGGAAAAATTGCATATTTCCAATCTCACGACGGAGTTGGTGCCGGTAGAACATCAGTTGGCGCACGCCAGCAGCGTTTATCATCTTGCCGAGGGCAACGAAAAGACGGCGATTTTTTGTAATGACGCCAAAGGTGAATACGCGAATATTTTTCTGGGCTACGGGTACAAGGGAAAGATCTTCAAGATCAAGCAATTCTACAGTCCCGATTCACTGTGTGGGCTCTATGCCGCGCTGACTGATTACCTTGGATTCGAAACTCTGGACGGTGAATTCAAAGTGATGGGCCTGGCTGCCCACGGCGACTCTGAGAAATACGATTTGTCTCCGCTGGCCAGATTTGAAAGGGGAAAACTGAAGGTAGATACACGCCTGATTACAACCATCGGGATGCGTCGTTATAAGGCCAAATCCAGAGGGCACTATTTCAGCCGCAAGCTCGTGAAAATGCTTGGCCCAAGAAGGGCGGGCCATCTGCTGGAAGACCCTTATGTCCATTACGCTTCAGCAATCCAGAAACTGTATGAAGATCTTGCTTTGCAAATGGTTGAATACTATCTGGGCGATATCCTGGCAGAGACCGGTCGTCTGGCTCTGGCCGGTACCGGAGCGATGAATATTCGATTGAACCATCGGTTTCATTCGCACCCTAAAGTGAAGCAGCTACTGGTACATCCGGCCTGTGGTGATTCCGGTACTGCGATCGGCGCTGCAGCCTTTGCAGTCAATCAGGCAGGCATTCCGATTAAACCTCGCCGGGACCTGTATCTTGGACCTTCTTTTTCCACGGACGATTGTCTCAATGCCTGCATGAACCATCGGGACAAACCGGTCTGGGAAGTGTTGCCAGACCCGTTCGAGAGAGCTGCTGAATTACTCGCTAACGGGCAAATCGTAGCCTGGTTCCGGGGCCGGATGGAATTCGGGCCCCGAGCTCTGGGCAACCGGAGCATTCTGGCAAACCCTCTGCAAACCGGGATCACGGATGCGATCAATCAGCAGGTTAAGTTTCGGGAGCATTGGCGGCCCTATTCCCCGAGTATCCTTGATTCTGCGGCAGAGCAGCTGTTGCCAGAGCAATTTCGGGACGAGTTTATGTGCCTCTCATACCCTGTCAGCGGGAATTGGCAGGAGCAGTATCCGGTAACGGTTTATCGTGACGGTACAATGAGAGCTCAGATCGTCAGGCGGCAGTCAAATCCGGATTTTCACAAATTGCTCAGTGCGTTCCAAGGCCTTACCGGTCATGGCCTGCTCCTTAACGCCAGTTTGAGCCGCCCGGGAGAGGCGTTAGTTTGTACCCCGGAGGACGCGCTCAATATGTTTCTTGGTACCGACCTGAACTATATGATCATGGAAGATGTGTTGGTGACCAAGAGAGAGTCGTCCCCGAAATGGTGATTCAGCTGAACAGAACCTAGTTCTGAGGTGATACCCGCTCATAGATGGCTGCCTGCGGCTCATCTGTGTCAGGAAAAGCCGCGAGCAATTTTATTTGCGCCTGCACCGTTTCCTGATTCACGAGCTGCCGAATCTCGGGGATTAATTCCAGGGCAATTAAAGTGCCAGGTGGCAGTTTCAGAATATCACTTGAGCGGAGCTCTCTGGTCACTTCATCATACTCCGTAACCCTGTCCGAAAGATAAGCAATGGTATGGTTGTTCGTCAGAATCTGCGCGCCGTCCGGCGTTGCTGTTCTGGCAAAGTTCGCAGAATCTATCAGCCAGTCTTTACTTCTCCCAAAGGTGACGTAGGCGTCAATCATGCAGTAAGAGAAAAACACTATGAACAGCAGGCGTAGTGCCCGAACGGTTTCTGGCGAGCGGAATCTTGTCAGTATTTCCTGCCACAGCACAGGCACCAGCATGGATACCATGATGCCGAACATCATTGCGTACCGGCCCGTAAGAAATCGGGTCAGATAAAGAAACCCCAGCGTGATTAAGAAATTCACCAGAGCCACCACGAACAGCGGCCGTATTTGCTCAACGTCCCATCGAAGCATCCCTCTGACTGCCCCAAAAACGAGTAGCCAGAAATAGGGCCCGCCAATGGTGTAGAACAAGCTGGTGACGAGGATTATTGGCAAACCGAGCAGCACAGCGGTATGGAGATAGTCGGACGCGATCAGTGCGGAAAAATCACCGAAAATTGCCTTAGCCTGTGCGGCAAGTGTGATTTCGGTTGGCGCGGACCATTGGGCTAGAAAGGGCTCATAGACAGCGAGCAATTTCAGCAACATGGTGGGGATATTTATCCCCACCGTGCGCGCTGCCAGAATCCCGAGTGCCGATATGATGGCCGTGAATCCGAGGGCCTTCCACACTGCCAATTGGTTTTCAGTGGTGGTAAATCGTCTGTCAAGCAGTAATACGAGGGGTATGGCTACAAGGTAAATCAGCGCTTCTGCTCTGAAGAGTGCTGCTGCAATCATGACGATGACAAAAGTGGCCAGGGCTGAAAATTGCCGGGAGTCTCTGTAAATCATGAAGCGCCAAATGGCGAATAGACACAAAGACCAATACCCGATGTCCCGGATGACCATGTCTCGATATTCATTCAGCTCAGGGTAGGCCAGTACGGTTAATGCGCCCAGATAGGCCGTGAGTTTGCTGTTGTCTATTTGCCGGACGATACTGATGTACGAAAAAACCAGTAGGCCATAGAAGATGGCGTTTAGCGTGTAAGCCGCCTGTAAGAGTGACAGACCTGTCAGACTGGTGATGCCGATCAGGATCGGATAACCGGCCCAGGTATAATGTGAGATCGCAGCGCCGATGCCATCATTCAGGAATATTTCAGCCGTTCGTAAATAGGTATAGGCGTCATCGTTCGGCAGGGACGCGTTCAGCGCACTCAACCCGGACAGCAACAGGCTGGCGATTACCGCAAGATAACGAATATCCCAATATCGCCAGGCCATATTCATGCTGAGTAGGGATTGCCTGTTTTGCCGGGTGGAGGTGTCTTGAACCGTTTGTGAAGCCAGAGATACTGATCCGGCTGTCTACGGATTGCGGCTTCCACCAAACGGTTAATGATGCGCCCGTCCTCTTCATCATTGCCGCTGGGATAGTCAGTCAGCACTTCGCTGAAATAAATGTCGTATCCGGAGTTGTCGGGGCGACGGTAATGACTGAAAAATATCACGGGTGATCCATTGAATTTAGCAAAGCGGCTGCCCGCGGTAATCGTGGCAGCAAGATTGCCAAAGAACGGCACAAAAACCGAATGCTCTGCGCCGTAGTCCTGATCCGGGGCATACCAGAGCACGCGACCTTGCTTAAGGCAGCGCATGGCGCCCCGTATCTCTTTGCGCTCAAACATGCCCGGATACGAACGGTGTCGCCCATTAAACATAAACGCGTCGAACAGCGGGTTTTTGTCGTTGGCCCGGTAAGTGGCATTTAATTCGCCGATGCCAGAGTAGAGAAACCCTGCCATTTCGAAAGTTGTCAGGTGAGGGCCGATTAGCAAGACTCCTTTTCCCTGCGCCGCAGCGGTTTTCAGATTGTCCAGACCATGAAAGTTGGCCAGATGCCGGTATCGCTCCGGATTGCCGATCCAGGCGATCACTATTTCAATAAAACCGACTCCATTGGACTCGAATGTTTTCCTCAGAAGTTGCTGCAGTTCGCGCTCACTCAGTTCGGGGAAACAAAGCCGCAGGTTTGTCTCACAGACATGCCGCCTGCTCCGCGCGAAATGAAAGGCCAGCATACCCAGCAGCTTTCCTATCCCGAGCTGGATGGAAAAAGGCAGCCGGGCGATGAGCCACATGCCGCCTATGCCGAGCCAGGTCGGCCAGTAGCGTGGATGTACAAACGAGCGCAGCCGTACAAATTGTCGAGAAGAATCGGGCATCGAGCGGAGCGTTAGGTCCTGTTAATGGCGTTGGCTATTGTATCAAAGCTGGCGGGACAGCTCAGATTTCAGTGCAGCGTGTACCCTTTATGCCGTAATTAGAAGCGACAGGGTGCCGAGTTCCTATGATATTATGCTGCGGCAGCGCCCATTTTTTTCAGGCCAATTTCATGAAACTGGAAATGCCCTCTTTTCAAGAAGCCCGGATCCTGGTGGTTGGTGACGTCATGCTCGATCGTTACTGGCATGGCAGTGCGTCCCGAATTTCACCAGAAGCGCCGGTGCCCGTCGTCAGGGTTGCCAATCAGGAAGACCGCCCCGGAGGGGCTGGCAACGTTGCTCTCAACATCTCCGCTTTAGGAAGCGCGGCGCGTCTTGTTGGCATAGTGGGTGATGATGAGCCGGGAGAAGAGCTCGCCTCGCGGCTGAACGCCGCAGGTGTTCTATGCGATTTTTTTAAATGTGGTGACAAACCGACCATTACAAAACTGAGGGTTATCAGCCAACATCAGCAGCTTATCAGGGCAGATTTTGAGCAATCTTTCGCTGCAGAGGACAGCATAGGCCTTCTCGATAAGGCCAAGAACCATGTCGACGGCGCGCGGGCGATGGTGTTGTCCGACTATGCGAAGGGAGCACTGCAGGATGTTGAGTCTCTGATAAGCCTCGGCCGGGAACACAAAATACCGGTTATTGTCGATCCTAAAGGCACAAATTTTGACAAGTACCGTGGAGCGACGCTGATTACGCCAAATTTTGATGAGTTTGAGGCGGTGGTGGGTCGCTGTGATAACGAAGCTGATTTGGTGGACAAGGGGACTGCGCTTGTTGAAAGACTTGAGCTGGAAGCGATATTGGTAACTCGAGGGGAGCAGGGAATGACCTTAATCCGCCCGGGGTCGCTGGAGTTGCATCTGCCGGCGAAAGCGCAGGAGGTATTCGATGTTACCGGAGCAGGGGATACGGTGATTTCAGTACTGGCGGCTTCGCTTGCAGCGGGAATTGCGCTGGCTGATGCAACAGCCCTGGCCAATCTTGCCGCGGGTCTTGTTGTTGGCAAACTGGGTACAGCAGCCATCAGTGGCCCAGAGCTCCGCCGGGCAGTTTTGCTTGAGCAGGACTCAGGGCGGGGAGTTATGACTTCTGAACAGCTTGCTATTACCGTTCAGGATGCAAGGGCCCACGGGGAAAAAATCGTTTTCACCAATGGGTGTTTCGACATCATCCATGCCGGCCATGTGGGTTATCTTAACGAGGCGAAAAAGCTTGGCGACAAACTGGTGGTGGCGATTAATGATGATCACTCTGTGCGTCGCCTGAAAGGTGTGGGTCGCCCGATTAATCCGGTAGAACGTCGGATGGCCGTGCTTGCCGGTCTTGAGGCGGTCGACTGGGTGGTGAGCTTCAAGGAGAACACGCCGGAAGCTCTGCTCGAATCACTGCGGCCTGAAGTGCTGGTCAAAGGCGGGGATTACGGGATTGATCAGGTGGTGGGTGGCGATTTCGTCAGATCTTATGGCGGTGACGTCAAGGTGCTGGAGTTCCTCGATAACTGCTCGACTTCCGACATTGTCGACAAGATCACCCGGGCGCAGGATTAGAGGCGCTTTCCGCCTGACAATTAGCCGCCGCGTGAGCGTTACTGCGCAGATGAACCGGGTTAATTGTGCCGACAATGACGCTGCTGATGCCGGCCTTGCTCAGCACAAATTCCAATGCCAGTTCGTTTCCTCCCGGCTCACGCGCAATGTGGCCGCTGTTCAAGGCTTTTTTGACGATAATGGCCTTACCGGTGCGCCGGGCCAGATCAATCACCGGGCTTTCCTCTGTATGGCTTGAATTGTAAGTCACCATGGCGATGTCACTCAGTTCCAGAGCGCGCTTGCCTCCCTCCACTGTTTTGGTCGACATGCCCACTGCTCTGATCAGGCCTTCTTCCTTGAGTCTCATCAGAGACTCAAGACAATCGGTGTTATCCAGAATGTCCAGATCGTTTCCATCAGAGTGAATGAGAACCAGATCCAGATAGTCAGTTTTTAGCCGACGTAAACTGCGCTCTACGCTTTCCCGGGTATGAGCGCCGGAGAAGTCAAAGTGCGATTCGCCGGCGTTGAACTCCTCTCCCACTTTTGTGCCGATGATCCATTCCTGACGGTCCGGCAGTAATTTTCCGATTTTTTCCTCACTCGTCCCGTAAGCCGGGGCGGTATCGATAAAATTGATACCGAGCGTTCTGGCTTCTTCGAACAAGGCACGAATTTCACGGTCGGAAGGCAGCTTAAAGCGATTGGGGTACTTCAGGCCCTGGTCACGACCGATTTTTACCGTGCCCAGACCAAGAGGCGATACCTGGATGCCTGTGTTCCCCAGCGGTCTTGCTGACAAGGGGATCAAGCTGATTTCTCCAGGTTCCAGCGGGAATCTCCCAGCCGCGCCGGCTCAAAGTCCGCTTCTGAAATCCAGTCTGCGGACCCGGTTGATGGGCTGATTCTATCCGCCATCAGATTTTGTAAAATTTGCTCTGCCAGCGCAGGCGTCAGGGTCAGCTTGGTAGGCCAGGCAACCAGTATATTTTTGTCTCGCAAAAAATAGGCGTCATCGGGACGGTGATTGTCGTTAATGTTTGCTTCGGCCCGGTTAATGGTGAAGCATCGCCATTCTGCAGAGGAGCAGTCCAGCCAGGGAAACTCCCTGCTGATTGCGTCTTGTGCCGCTGTGATCTGTTCTGCCTCAGATTTGCCCACACCACTTTCGGCAATTTCACCTCCCAGATACCAGACAGTATTGCCATTGGCATCCTGATGTGACGTGACGGTCAGTCTCGGTGTGAGGCTGAAACTGTCGCCTATGCAGTGCACATAGAGTTGGGGCAGGTCTCTTTGTTTTAAGTACACCATATTGAGTGGGCGTGTCTGCGTTTCGGCGTTCGCAAGCCCGGCGGCCTTGATGAGCGATGCGTTGCCCTCTCCGGCGGTGAAAATAAAGCGCTTGGCGCTCAGATAAATGTTGCGGCCGCGATGGGCAATAACGGCAACTCTGTCCTGATGCGGATCGCTGGTTTCGAAGCTTACGCCTGAATCTGGCAGGGAGAAGATGGCGCCGTGTTGTTTCGACGCAAGAGTTTCAACCAGGCTTTCGCTGTCGACAACGAAGTCAGGTAGCTGATACAGGCTTCCCTTTACAGAAGCGTTTTGAAAGAAGGGCGGATAACTGTCGGGCGCGACCGCCTCAACGCGTCCACGCAGGCTTTTGCTGCCCAAAAATGTTTTTAATTTTGAGCGCAGGCTGGCGTTCGACCACATGTAGTAATGATCACTCAGAACCCGGGTGCCACGCAGGTCGAGTTCGCCACTACCATCGAGACAGGCCCGCCAGCGAGAAGGCATATCCGCGATCGCTTGCGCTGCGCTGCTCAGCGCGCCCTGCAGGGCATACTTCAGTCCGCCATGAATGATTCCCTGCGAAGCCAGAGTCTGCGCTCCGCCGAGTGACTCTTTTTCAAACAGAATTGCTTGATAGCCAGCGCTGCGGACAGCATTGAGTAACCAAAGTCCGGCTACGCCGCCGCCGAATATGACGATGTCAGTTGAATAGCGCAGTGTCATTGGTTACCTTTGAGCCAAGTAAAACAAGGCCGAGTATATCGACATCAAGCCTTTTTTCCCATCGGCCCCAAACGATGGATCAGCCCGCAAGGGCCCCGGATGTGACACTTTCTTATGTGGCGATTGTTCTATAGCCTGCTACTGATATTCTCGCTCCCTTTTATTGTTCTTCGCCTGTTGATCAGATCAGCTGCTAACCCGGCGTATCGAGCGCGGATTGGCGAACGGTTTTCTTTTTTTGACGCGCCGGAATTTGACCGGGCAAACACAACCCTGATTTGGCTGCATGCTGTTTCAGTGGGTGAGACGGTGGCAGCTTTGCCACTGGTAAAATCCCTTCAGGCGAAGCACGCCAATTTACGATTTGTCATTACCACTACAACGCCGACAGGCTCGGACCGGGTTCGCAGCTTGTTCGGAGAGAGCGTCTTCCACGTGTACGCACCCTATGATCTGAACTTCGTGCTGCGCCGCTTCCTGAAGAAGATTCAGCCGGACCTGTTGATACTGATGGAAACCGAACTGTGGCCGAATACGATTGCCGCCTGCCAACAGCAGGGGATAAAGATTCTGCTGGCTAATGCCAGGCTGTCTGAAAAATCAGCGCTGGGTTATCGCCGGATCGCATCTCTGTCGCGCCAGATGCTCAGCGCAGTTGATGCGATTGCCGCACAGTCTCAGCAGGATGTCGAGCGACTGGTCGCTCTCGGTGCCGAGCGCAACTCGACAGCAGTAACCGGAAGCCTGAAGTTCTATCTGGAGACGGACCCTCATCTGAGTGACCGGAACCACGAAGCCGAGCCTTTTCTTTCTGTTCGGCAGTCGGGGCGCCAGGTCGTTGTGTTTGCCAGCACCAGGGAGGGAGAAGAAGCGATTATTCTGCGGGCTCTCAGTGGCCTGATGACGCTCCCGGATGCGCCGCTGTGCCTGCTTATTCCGCGTCATCCGGAACGGTTCGATCAGGTGGCAGCACTTGCTCGGCAGCAGGGATTTGCAGTTCAGCGCAGGAGCAGTGCTGAAACCATAGCGCCGGAGACACAGATTCTGCTGGGCGACTCTATGGGTGAGATGATGGATTACTACGGGCTGGGCCATATTGCTTTTGTCGGTGGCAGTCTCGTAGATACCGGATGCCAGAACGTTCTGGAACCTGCTGCCTGCAGCCTGCCGGTTCTGGTCGGTCCTTCCCAATTTAACTTTGCCAGTATCTGCAGACAGCTTGAAACAGCCGAAGCTCTGTTGACCGTCAAAGATGCCGCTGATCTGACACAGCAGCTGCGTCTGCTCTTGGCCGATCCTGAACGAAGAAAGAGAATGGGGGATGCCGGAAAGCAATTGATTCGGTCGAACAGGACTGCCCTGCCTCAGGTGGAAGCCAGGGTCGCGGCGCTGTTGGGGCTTGCAGGGTAACAACGAGGAGCGAAAGCCGCTCAGGTGGCAGAAGTCAGATTCTCTACGCCGTCAGCAGTGACGCAAACATTGTCCTCAATCCGGATTCCGCCCAGGGGATACAGCTGTTCGATGAGGTCCCAATTGTATGTTCCGCTGCGATCACTCTGCCGCTCTGTTTCAAGGAGCAGAGGAATAAAGTAGCAACCGGGTTCTATGGTAAACACCATACTCTCAGCGCATTGCCGGGTATGACGCAACATGGGGGAATGAGCAGGGGGGGCGAGTATGTCGCCGCGCAGATTCTGCTGATGGCCCGCTACATCGTGAACCTGAATACCCAGCAGATGGCCAACCCCGTGGGGCATAAACCGATGCACAATCTCTTGCTCTAAAAGCTCAGATGCCGTGCCCCGACAGATGGCAACATGGGTTAGCAGTTCGGCGATTTCTGCCAGAGCCGTGAGATGAAGATCAACATAGGAAAGCCCGGGCCTCACTGTTGCAACCAGCTTGTCCTTTATGGATTTCATCCCGGCTAGCAGGGCGTTGAATACAGGATGTATGTCTTTGCTCACTGAAGTCCTGGTGATGTCGGACCCGTACCCACGCACCCGATATCCAGCGTCAATTAATAACACCCTGTTGCCACCTTGATGCTGCCTGCGCTTGTTCTGATAGTGCAGGATAGCCGCTTTTTCGTTCAGCGCGACAATGTTCGTATAGGGGGTTTCATCTTCCAGAACACCGCAGGTCGTGAGGTAAGCCATATGGATGTCATATTCCGAGCCTCCCGCCAGAAAGCACTCTCGAGCTGCGCTGTGACCAACCAGGGCCAGCCGGTTTGCGACCCGCAGTTGATCCAGTTCATAGTCGGTTTTGTAGGCGCGCTGATAATCGAGGCAAGCCAGCAAAGCCTGAGGATTGGTGAGCGCATCGGGTACACCCAAGGCTTCTGCGAGACCGCGATGGTTACCCAGAAACGCATAGTTTCCCGCAATCTGTTCAATCAGCGCTGTTTCACTGGTGAGGCGGACCACCTCAAAGCAGTCACCCCAGGCCGGGTCGGACACAATATCCTGCTCATACCAGTAGTCATCAGGGATGACCTGATAATAAACAGGCTTATGGCCGGGGCGAATGCACAGCATCTGACCTGGCCGGTTCACGTCAATCCAGTGCAGGAAGTGTCCGTAGGCCTGAAAGGCAATGCCCCGGTCATCGGCGTAATAGTGTTGTTCGCTGCCGCTGTAGAGCAGCACGCCGTCAGGCGGTTGTTCCTCAAAAACACTCAGGAGCGCGCTTTCATAATTCGTCTGAAGCTGGCTCACATGATCTTTATAGCGTGCTGCGATCACTGCATAATCCTTCGGGAGAGTGGCAAGTCTGACAAAGCAGTTCGCCCAGGGTTTTCTGTTTTATCCACCAAGATAGAATTATACTGAACTCCGACATGCGCGCCATGTTGTTCGATGCAGTCTGTACAGTGAGGAAGATAACTGATGCTTTATCCCATGTTTTTCATGGTCATGCTGACTTTTGTGATTTTGCTTTTTACGCTGCGGATACGCTTGGCTTCCGTTCGCAGAGGTGAGGTGTCACTGAGTTACTATTCCATGTTTCAAGGTGAAGAGATTCCCGATTTGGTCATCAAGACCAGCAGGAATGTGGCAAACCTCTTTGAAGTGCCTGTACTGTTCTATGCAGCAGGCGTTCTGTACGTTGCCCTTGAAATGTCTGATCCGGTCCCAGTGACACTGGCCTGGGTATTTGTGACTGCCCGCTTGATTCATACCGGGATACATCTCAGTTACAACAATGTCATGCACAGGCTGATTGTGTTTGGCCTGGGGAATCTGTCGGTTCTTGGCATGTGGATATCGATAGTGTCATCGGCAGGCGCCGCCTAATAAAAGATCAGGAGAGAAAGAGATGATTCGTACAACAACCAATACTCTGGAAGGCAGGGAGATTGAGGAATATCTCGGTGTGGTGATCGGGGAAGCCATTCTGGGTGCCAATATTTTTAAGGATTTGTTCGGTGCAGTGCGAGACATTGTCGGCGGTCGGGCAGGAGCCTATGAAGATGAACTTGGCAAAGCCAGAGACATTGCGTTTCAGGAAATGGAACAGGAAGCCGTCATCCTTGGCGCCAACGCGGTCATTGGCATCGATATTGACTACGAGGTAGTTGGCCAGAACGGCGGTATGATGATGGTAAGTGTGAGCGGCACCGCGGTTAAAGTGAAACCCAAGCAGTAAATATTCGCGAAAATTGCGAATCCGGACTAGGCTGTAGGAATTGCCTCAGGGAACGGGGCCAGTAACAACTCTCAATCCATTGCTGTCATGTTAAGGACAACCTCCAGCGATGACTTTCCTAAACGGCTGCATCAGCCCGGTGGTCGGGCACCCATCAACAACGCAACAGCCAGCCAGTCATCTGCTGGCCTGCCTGTTTCGCTGTCTCGGTGAACCAGCCGGCGAGTGTCTAAGGGGCCATGGGCAGGTACTTGAATATCAGAGGCTTGTCGAATCCGTGCCTCTGATTTCGGGTCTGGTTCGGCATCCGGGTTCTCACCATTGGACGAGCTACTGCTCGAATGCCCTTTCACCAGCAGGCTGGCTCACTCCCCACCGAGGCGCTATGGGTTTATTGCGCCGCGCTGCCGGCGGGCGCACTCAATACAGAGAATTTTTCGAATCCGGCTTCGACGCAGTCCGTGCCAGCGCGTTGCTCAGAAATCTCGGGGCGGAGGGCAGCATCCTGTCTGCTCGCTCTTACCGGTGAAAAGGAAAAGAGATTTGGTGCAGCGATTTACTGGCTTTTTGCCAATCTGAGGCGTAGGGGCCTTGCTCATGAAGTGCCAGGCGCAGG
>Ga0213864_10000608_pt1 | contig 16182 bp, 15 predicted proteins | sample PICome_5_FD_160078 | JGI IMG/M metagenome (GOLD analysis project Ga0213864, IMG submission 160078) | Coastal seawater microbial communities near Pivers Island, North Carolina, United States - PICO247 | ecosystem: Environmental > Aquatic > Marine > Coastal | place: USA: North Carolina... | reverse complement strand
TGGTTATGCAGGGTTGACGAAAAGTTTTTCACCGGGGGTTTGTTCACGGCAAGAGAGGGTAATGTTCACACCGACCGATTTGACAAATGTAAAAAACCTTGTTACAAATGTAAAAACTTGTGAAACCACCCAAATTTTCCATCTCCTCCGCGAGATCACCCCCCGAGCCCCCGGAAGTTGCTCACCCTAACCGCGCTCCGACACCTCCTGCTCGCACCGGAGCTGCCACAGACACCTGCCCCGCTTGGTGTTCTGGAAGATTGGCTTGAGCACCGGATCGAGCGCCCTCATCATGTCCTCCTCGCTTCCGTTTGTCTCGATCACCGAGTTCAGAATTGACAAGCAGAGCTCCGTGAGCTCGTTCTTGGGCGGCGTCACGGGGTCGCTGACCGATGCCGTCGGGAACCCCAACTCCTTGGCCACCTCGACGCCGTCGAGTCCCGGGCAAGTGCGCTCAATCCAAAGCATCACACCGCTCGGCAAATGCGTTTTTATTGTCTCGTAGCTGCACGCAAGTTCCGGCGTCCGGCCGATCTGCTCCGGAAAGGACTCTTCCGCAATCTGGACGTATTGCGGATTGCCGCCGACCACACACTTGAGTACGCGACCGCCGCTCAAGAAGACCTCATCGCTCAGCTCGCTCGCCACGCGGCTCGAAGGGAGAAAGAGAAACTGCTTCCCCGCCGCCTCCGCCGTGAAGCAGTGGTAGACGTCGTTTGCAACCTCGCGCACCACCGCGTGCGGAACCGCTCGCCACGACTCGTGGCCAATTGTGTTGGGAAAATCGATGACCAGCACTTTCCACCCTCTGACCAGTTCGCATGCACGGCCGCATGCACGCAAGGCCCGAAGGCCAGCATCGACGTTTCGACAAACGCCGTTCTGCGGGCCCTTGCCGGGCTTTACCAGCCTCGGCGGGGGGTCTCCAGGAGAACAAAGCGATTGGTAGAGTTGCTTTTTGTATTTATTGTAGTACTCACGGTCTGCGAGCCGCTCTTTCAGATTCCGATCTTCCGGTTTTGGGGCTATCGCAACAGGCGGGGCGCCTACACGCTTCATAGCAATCGCTTGGTGCCGGATGCTCTTCCCAATCGCTTCTTAGCGTTTTCAGACTGGGAAAGCGACAGTCCCTCTCGAATCCACCCCGCCAATCCCGCCTTCCCAGCGTCCCTACCCCGCCCCGCCCCCACCTCCGCGAGATTACGCCGCCGCAACCGCCTCCACCGACGCCTCCACAGAGGCATTCTTCTCCGCGGCCTTCTCGGCGAGCGAGGCAAGCAGCTTAGCCACCGCGGCGTCCCCGGCTTTGACTGCGTCGGCACGCAGGCCGTTCGGGATCATCGTGGTTAGGCCCGTTTTAATTGCGGCCGTGCTCAGCGTCTGGCCCTTGGCATAGCTAGAGATGCAGTCGTTGGCGTGGTGGGTCGTGCGAAGGAGAAGGTAGCGGACAATTGCGGACAGCTGCTTGACCGCCTTGCTCTGGCAAGAGATACCCTTTTCTTTGGCCATCTTCTCAATGTAAGCGTCGAATCGGATCGCGTTGACGTCAACGCGCTTCGTGGATTTCTTGGCTTTGGTGCCGGTCTTCGCCATCGCTGATTTCAAAGCGTGTGTGCCCTGGGAGTGCCCGGGGTGCAAGAGACCTCTCCTGACCAGGCTAATAAGGGTGCCGGGGGCAGTTGGACGCTTAGCGCTAGAGTTGGAGCAAAACGAAAAGCACCAAATTTGGTGTAAAGCTCAAAAACTAAGATCCAGAAGCGGGTGAGCGCAGCGCTTGCGATGTCCTTAAGACCTGCCCAAGCGCCGCTACCTTGGCCGAGCTCGGGAGATAGCCAGCCAACCGGATCGCTTTTCGGTCCGCCTGTTAGGCGCCCCCGGTTCTGGGAATCGATGGCGATTTCTCCCCCACGCTCGCCGCCGACGCTGACGTCGTCGCCGCCGACGGGGGCTGCCAACTGCTTTTCTCGACTGCAGATCGACGAGATGACGCTGGGCGAGGCCGCAATCGTACCAGAAAGCGGGCCAACGCCGCTCTGCAGTGCAGTGCACACTTGGGGGGTTTCTGAGGAGGAAATGCACTCTGCCGCTTACGTTTTCTTCGAAGAGGCGAAAGACGACGTCGTCGCGTGGCAAGCATCTGGCGGGAAACCACGGATTTCGAAGGGGGCCGTCTTGCCGCAGCCGGTCTTTGCAGACGCTCTGCGCTGGTCGCCGCTGCTTTCAGAAACCGGCGAGCGCGGCTTTGCTTTTTCACTGCTGCTCGAAGGTGAGCCGCAGGCGACGATCGAGGTGATCGAATCTCGCATCGTTGTCGTCCATGGCAGCTTCTCCCCGCTCTCGGTGGAAGCCGGCCTGGTATCGACAAGCACACGCCTCGTCTTCGAAGGGAGCCATCAGGAGGAGCTGCAGCGAGTCGTCGACAGCATTTTGAAAGACGACGAACTTGGTTACTTGCCAACTGGCGAGGTTCTGGCTGGGAGGGGACTCGACAAGCTCGTTTTGAGGCGGCGGGGCGGAGACGGTTGCCAAGACGACGAGGCACAGAAGGCTTGGAATTTGACCAAAACAAGGCTAAAACAGATGAATTCCGCCGTGATTGCGGGGATCGACGCTCAGAATGGCCGGGAGCTTGCTGCCGCCGGGGTGAGTGCAAAAGAGTTCGCTCTTCCAAATCTTAGGACTGTTTTCAGTTGATATATACCTCAGCGCTAAAGTTGTTCTCTTTCAAAATACCTTTACAGACAGCCCGTCCCAAACATCTCTCCCTTTTCCGCACACGGAGACACAGCCTATTGAAACCGCCCAGAATTGGTTGGTCAAAGTCCCCGGTCAGCAGCCTGGTAGAGAAGCCACGTCAGCTCGAGGCCAACTCTGGCACCGGCACCAAACTCACATGTCCTCCGGGGATTCCTCAGAAGAGGAAAGCAGCGACAATGACAGCGACGAAAGTGAGGCCCCGGTTGCGGAAGGAAGCGGACGGCACGCCCCGAACCAGTCTGACGATTCCTCCTCGTACGAGGACAGCGGCAACGAGAGTGACGATTCAGCCGGGGATGAGGGTAGCGGCGGCGATTCCGCCGACGAGGAGGCAGACGACAAAGTTCCCAAGGATGCGGTTCTAGTGGAGGTTCGTCACATCAAACAGGCAGTCAAGAATACACCAAGCATCCTGAACTACCTAGACCGATATGAGCAACTCTTGGAACGCGCAGAGCAACGCCCCGACATTCTCGACAACAAACCGTTTGTCATCATCAAGACTGCAAACAATGCTTTCATTCTGCCACTGCTGAAGTCCCTACACAAGATGCAACGCCCAAAGAAGAACGAGCCCACTTTGTGGTGCACCGCAGGTTACCACAGGAAGAAATGCCCCTTTGGGTGTAAAATCGGCGTGCTTCCTCCGGGTAGATTCATGCAGGTCAAGTTCAACGTGGTGCAGCACTGTAAACGTGCTGGGCAGCACTTCTTCAGCCACAACTCATTCCGACCAAAGGTTGACGACGACGAAGATGAAGACTTGTGCGAGACATGCGAAACAGATTCCGAAGAAAGCGAAGATTGCGCCATGACCCGCGAGCAGGTTGTCAATTTCATAGCTGACAACATCTCACGCCTCAGCATCTTTGTTCAATGTGAAGGCAACCGCAGCTTCCAGCACCCCGAACCACCCAAAGGCTTCCCAGAAACCATAAAAAAGGGTCACGCGGACGCCCCGCTCGCTTACCACTTTCGCCCCGACGTTCGAAAGAGCGTCTCGGTAGTCAACGACGGCCGCTCGCTGCGCTTCTTCGTCCGCCCAACAACAGGCATGGTGCATCCAACAGGCTGGGTTACGCTCGACATCATGGGCGATTCCTTCCTGCCAACCGACTTGACGTCTCCCAAGTCCGTCCCCGTTACCGTGATTAAGGCAGCTCGCGAAATCAAAAGGTTCAATGAGCAGCTAGCTGACCATGATAAGCAAGGAGTCAGCGTTAACGAATTTGTCCGGATCTGGCTGCACTCCGAACCGAATGGCTCGTCCACCGTCCATACCTGCCAGCGTTGCGCTCTGGCGGCAAGTGCGCTGGCAGATGCGCACGCGGAGGCCGCCAATTCCGTCGAGGAGAACCCAGGGGTGGCCGCCAGCCCCGTCGAGGAGGACTCCGAGGCGGCGGCCGCCAGCCCCGTCGAGGAGGACTCCGAGGCGGCGGCCGTCAGCCCCGTCGAGGCGGACTCGGTCGTCAGCCCCGTCGAGGAGGACTCAGGGGCGGCGGCCGCCGCACTCGATGATGATTGGCCAGACGACAATGCACTTCAGGCCGCGTGTCTCGACGCCGAGAAGGAGTACCAGGAAAACGCGAAGCGGCGCTCCGAGGAGAACCGGATCAAAGCTCTCCGAGTCCGCCTGCACAGCTGCCTCGACACGTTCCTGCCAGAAGCGCCCGCAGAGAAGAAGGCCAAGCTCTTGAAGACCCTCGGCGAGGAGAAGACGGGTGACGAGCTCGCCAAGATCATCGATGTGCTGACCTGAAGGTTTTGTGCCCCATAGGCTGGGACGGTGTGAGTGGCTGAAAGAGCCACAACGGGGGTTTGGCTGTCCTCCTACTGAACGAACGTTTTATGAAGTTTACGAAAAGCCGGCTACGCTCGCAATGGACAGAAGGCTAGACCAAACACCTCTATCTGGACCCGACGCTTTCACGCGCGCTACGAGATTTAATCTCAATCAATTCCGCGCCAGCAACTGTTTGTGAATGCCACACGCAGCAGCTGCACACAAAACGAGTCCGGGGGACTCAGACGCTCTCTTCTGAGCTTGCGAGAGTAGCCATCAAGGTACTCCACGTCTACGGTTTCGTTGAAAGTATAAGTACGCACGTGCAATGCGTTCCCCGGATTCAACGCACGAATCTGGCGCTGGCGAGATTCCAGTGGAAACAAACGGGGCCCGATCAGCATTTTAAGGTCGTTGTTGTCGACGACAAAGGCGGCCGGGATAGCAAGACCAACCTCTGCGCTCAGAACGCATTCACTCTCGAACTTGGCGGAACACTGTCGCGCTCTCGTAAAAGCCGCGGCGGGGCTGGAACTCGGTCGAGAGAGCACGAAATGAGAACAAAGTTCAGACTCGTAGACCAAGCTGCCGTTAAACCAGTTGCAATCCGGGGGCAGCTCGTCATTCTCCTCAGATGGCCAGAAAGAGAGCAGTTCGTCGTTCGCGTTGACCCTGGAAATCGTCGGGTCGGGCGCGTCGCTCTGGATGTAGCCGAGAGCAGTCAAGGTGGTCGCAATGAGCGCGCTCGCCGCGCCTCCTTTGGCGAGCATAGGCAGGGGAGCACGCGGCTGGGGAGAATAAGATATCATAGTGTATTAGCGCCAAAGGAGAAGCCACCGGTGAATTACCTATCCGATGCAGAGAGTTCAGCTAAGCGAATTCCCACAAGAAACCGGCGTTCTATTCGATCAGGGGCAAAGGCAAAGGGAGACAGTCTTCTTCTTAACCGGCAAGAGCGTGCCGAGGCCAATGACTTTGCCGCGTGAGTGCGGGAGCGGAAGGGAGGGGGGGCAACGGGGGTGGGGGCGGGGAGGTCACTGTTTTGACGTTTTTAGGAAGTTACTTTTAGAAAGACCACTGGCTGACTCAGATCAAAATACCGTAACTTGCCAAACGGACCAGTGTTTTCAAAAAATGCTCGCCTTCCTCGGGCGGATCTATGGGGTGGCCGCCCTCGCTTTTCGCAAAGTCGGCGGCGGCGTCCTTTGCGCGGTCGTAAAACACGGTTTTCAGAACGACGTCGAGCCGGGCGGCCTCGTCGTTTTTGACCCAGATCGAGCTGCGTTTTGTGTTTGTGAATGCGTTACCAGTCGGGTGCGCTTGGAAGTGAAGCGCGAGGTCGGAGACCCAGTCTGCAGTCTCTTGCGACACCGCATCAATGCCCAGCAGCTGTCTGATCCAATGGATATGCGCCTGCCCCGGCGTGAGCGCCTGCTTGGTCGGATCACGGCCGCTTTTTTTGAGCGCCTTTTTCTTTCTGATTTCTTCGAGCAAAGCATTCTTGCCGTCGCCTCCGCCGGCTGCCGGTGGAGGGTTACCGCCTCCGGCCGCGGGCGCAGGTGCAGGAGGAGGGGCCGGGGCCGGTGGCGGGGCAGGAGGAGGAGGAGGCGGCGGTGGGGCAGACCCGTTTTTTTTGTTCTTCATGCGCTCCTGTCGCTCCTTGAGCTCTTTGAGCAGAGCATCCATGGCTCCGCCGGCTGCCGGTGGGACCTTGCCGCCTCCGCCGGCTGCCGGCGTAGGAGGCGTGGGGGCGGGAGGCGGGGCGGGAGCTGGAGGAGGAGGAGGCGGCGCAGGCGGAGGTGGGGGCGGAGGACCTCCCCCCGGAGGAGGAGGAACCACGCCCGGAACAGGCGGGGGCAGTGGCGGGGGCGGTGGCGGCGGCAGCGCGGGGCGGTCCATCAGCGCCTGCACCCACGGGAGGTTTTCGTCTCCGGAGGGTCCCTTCAGAGCGGCAATGCGATAGCCAACAAACTTGAAGACGTTTTCAAGCCATAGTGGATCCACCGGCGTCTCAACCTCGGTGCCATCCTCCAAGGTTTCAACCTTTACGGCGCTCTTCTCGGGTTGGGGCCAGTTGTCGCGAAACTCGAGCTGGTGCCGTATCCCTCTCAGCTCCTCGTAAGAGAGGATCAATTTGCCAACCTGCTTGCTTTCGGTGGGCATCAGTCCCGGCTGAAATGTAAGAAGCACCATGTTTGGAAGCCTAAAAAACTTTGTCGGGTCGACGAGCAGAGCCAACGCCCTGCGAGCGTCTGTAGGCATTCCGGCTCTCTCACCGCGCCACCTCTGATAGATCAGAGACTCGGTGTCGAGCGCCGCCTTCTCGTCGTTGTAAAGCGCTGTCCACACCGGAAGCCATTTCTGATACAAAAGCTTGTCTTCTTGCTGGCGTTTGAGTATCGCTGCCGCGTTTTTCTCTGCTTTTTCCTTGTCTTTTAGCATCTGCTCCTGCAACTTGGCCTGCTTCTTCGCAGTTTCTTCGCGCTCCTTGGGCCCTTTCATTGCCAGCGTCATGCGGGTTGCGGGATCCTTGTTGCTGTACGCTTCGACAATCTTTTCGGTTAAAAAATCGAGTGTTGCATTGAACCACTTTTGTTTTGTGAGCTCGTCCCACCTCTCCGCTGAGATGTTCAGCCGCCCCCGCCCGAGCTTCTCCTTGCCCTCGTCGTCAATCGATTCGTAAAGCCAACTTTGAAGCAATCCCAAAAACACCTCAATCTGGGGCGGGTCTGTATCGTCTGACAGTCTGGCGACTGCGATCTTAAAGCGATCGTTGATTGCTGGGTCGATTTTTCCGCCGGTGTTTACCGCCTCAAATTTGGCCTCCAGCACGTCGAAAAGCGCCAGCACAGCCTGGTTGAACAGCTCTTCGAGCATGGTTTCGTCGAGCTGGCCATCCGCAATGGCCTCGTCTAACCTGGCGCCTTCTAGTTGTCGCTGGAGCTCCTCAATTTCCTTTTCGAGTTCGGCGACTCTGTCCTGGTCTTGGCCCGAAGGTGCCGCAGCCCAGTTGCCGACGGCGCGCCTGGCGCGCCTCAGTAGGGCCCGGCGGAGCGCCTTGAACCCCGGCGAAGTTTTCGGGAGGTCGCAAGCAAGCAGATAGAGCATAAGAAACTCTGCTTCCTCGGGCGGGCACGCGGAGCAAAAGATTTTGGCGGCGGGGAATCGGTCGATCAACACCGTGGGGCCATCGGTGGTCCTCTCTTGGGCGACAACGAGCTGCTCCGCGAGATCCAGGTGAACCGTCTCAAGCGCCACAAGCACCTCCGCAATACGGCTGCACTGCGCAACCACGTCGCCTGCACCATCCAAAAGAAGAGCGTTTCCCGACGATTCCTTGAGTTTTTTGCCCTGACGAACACGGATCTGAACCCAGATGTTTCGCTCTGCCCCGTGCACTCCTGCCCACAAGAGCGGCATCGCCACGCCGGCGTAGGCCATGGTCGCGGTGACCACTGATTCGTCGGTGAGCTTAGGGAGTGTCGAAGCATCGACTTGTTTTTCATATTGAAACTCCACAGACGTGTCCGCTGTCGTCGCCTCGACGCGAGTCGAAATGTCGGCGACGTGAGCATAGACCGCCGGGGTGTCGATTGGCTCGGTGAGCTGAGTGGGCGGTGAAAGGCGCATACTTTGACGCAGCTCTTTGACCAATATTGCGTTCTCGGAGGGCTTTCCGCCGCCTTTGACGACTTTCTCGACGACTTCTTTCTCCACATACCCCCGAAGCTGGACCACATTCTTCCATTGGCCGATGATTGGCGGCAGATAGCCAGCCAGCCCACTCGCGGCTGTGCGGCCACCGATGCCCACAGGAGACGGGTGGTCTTTGGAGCCGCTACCCTCCTCGGGGACGAGCTGATCGCCGTTGCGGACCAAGAGCCCCGCTGTTGCCTCAGAGTCTGACGCCAGGAGCTCGAGCCTGGAACGAACTTCGTAAGAGAGAGCACTCGACGCCGCCGAGCCGTACAGCTGCTTCGTCAGCGGTGGGACTACAAAACGGGAACCTTCAGGTCTTTCGGCAAGCTCGTACGACGGCTTAAAAGCCGGCCAAGAGGGGGGGCCGGTGGAAACGACGATTTCGTCGTCCTGGCCGGCTCCCTCGGGCTCTCCTTCTTCTGGCGCCCCGGTAGATGCCCCTTTTCGCCGCGAGAGGCGCTTGTGAGCTTCGATGAGCCACGCCGGGGTCTCGTCCGAGACCGACGGGGTTTGCGGCGTCGCCATGGGTGTCCCCTCCTATTTAGAGCCCCGTGTGCTCGGTCCAAATGGCGAAAACATTCGAAAACGCTAAACCGACCAACTGTAACCGCCCATCCAGGGCCCACCTCCCCCCACCCGCTCGGTACAATCTCCCCGCCAGATGCCGATGGCGTCTTGGCCAAACGCCCAGCACAACAGCGCTACCAACCCCAAGAGGAGACACACGGGAAGGCTCATGTCTCTCGAGCCGGCACCGGGCCGTCGCTTGAAACGGTCCGAGTACGACTCGGACGTTTCAGCGTCATTGCAGCCGAAACGTTCAAAGCGCACACACGGTCCGCCAATCTCTAGCCTCTTTCCGTGCGCGAAGCGCCGTTCCGCGGCTTCTTCCCGGGCCAAGAACAAACGCGTTGCTATGCCGCAGCCACCCAAGGAGCCTGATGCAATGCCAACTTGTCCTACAAGTATGCAGCAGAATCCTTCTAAACCGACTATGGTCTCGCCGCAGCCGGTCTTGGTTCCTCTGATAGCTCCCAATGCAACGCACCCTTCCCTGACAGTCGTAGTCGACGACGCTCCGGCTTGGGAACCACCCAAAGCCCCACCGATAGCATTCATAGTCGACGACAACAATCAGCGCGTGATGAAGAATGCTGTTAGCTTGATCAAGAAGAAGAATGATGTTTGCAACGTGACGCGAGGGCGGCCCTGGAACGCCGCTTTGGACGCCACCCTGTGCCTTGCAATTAGCAAGCTAGACTCGTCGACCCTGCTTGGCAAAGGCTACTGGCCGACAATCGCACAGAATGTCCCTGGAAAGTCCAGCAAGCAATGCCGCGAACGCTGGGTCAACCACCTGGACCCGGATCTTGCACGCGACAGGGTCGAAGGGGACGAACTCCGGGTCATGCTAGAGATTTTCAGTTGCGTTGGAAGGCGGTGGTCCTGTTTGGCAGGCCACTTAAACGCTTGGCGCATGTCCAAGGGACTACAGGGCTATCGAAGCGACGGCTCGATAAAAAACCTGATATCTCGTTACGTGGCGCAAAACAACGTTGCATACAAGCCTCTTCACGAAAACACCGAAAGCCTCGACGCGAAAATGTTTTGGGACGTCTTTAAGGAGGACGCTGACGGCGAGCTCTCTATGAGCATGCTTGACGACCTTCACCTTGCGCTCGCATCACCTCCTATCACGGCACCGGAAGACGACAGAAACATTTTCGCCACCGACGACAGCAGTAAGGAAACCACTCCGGTTGCCTCCTTGGATCCGACCCGCCAACCCGGACTTTCAGTCAAGATTCTGCCTGCAGGGGTGAGTACGTCAAGGCCCTTCACCTTCCGCGCAGTTCGCGCTCAACCATTCGGACGTCTTGGCGCCGCGCGCAAGATTTTCAATTTCGAGTTCCGAAAATGAGCTCAACTTTATCTTTTGCAAACGACTCACGCACCTGTCGTGCAGTTTATATATTCTATTGTTGATAAAAGCAAGCTGCGCGTCCAGCGCCGACGTTCCGCTTACAGGAGACGGGGGTCGAGCCTGGGGCGGGCTCGCGGGGGTCAAGGGAAGGATCTGAGATGAAAAAGGCACCGGCTTCAGAACCGTCCTCGAGTGTCTGCACATTTAAGACCGCGGGTGTATGGGTGTGTTCTGTGCAGCTGTGGATGAAAGTTGATGATTTCCAGGTGATGTGTGTGCAACGAAGAATTGCGATAGCGAAAGTTGTCGACTCGGTGCCTGTCGTCCTGGGAAGGACACCGTATCAGCAGGTGGACTTGTAATGGGTGCGTTGAGCGCTTCTTCTGCCTCTTTTGAGAGCCTCTCGCCACGTAGTGTTAGCTGCTTAAAACCATCACGAGACTCACAAACTGGCTCCGATTCCATCCATTCACGCCGACGGAGAGTCGCAATGTGGGTGCACGTGACACGCACTCCAGATAGCGACCTCGGAACATAATCTCGTGAGAGTTTTAGTTTAACGGGGGAAAGCGCCTGTGAGCGCAATGACACTAGCCGTCGCTGACCTCTTTGCACGCCCCCTGCAAGACCTCCAAGTTGCAGCTAATCGGCAGCCCATCGTCGTCCCGACGGGGATGAGAATTTTTGACGGCCGTGCGCTGCCGCTGTCTTTTGGTCTATCTGACCGCTTCACAGTTGACGCGGTCGTTTCGCTTTTTACGCTCAACGATGAGAGCGCAAACGTGTTTCGTGTATCTCAACCCGGTGAGCTAGAATGCTTCCCCTGTGTCGACTTCTCCACCATCGGCTCTAACAACGGCAGATTCGACATGATATTTGGAGATGAACCAGTCCTGAGCGTATTTGTCACGCATATTCTCGCACGAGACTACTTTACCATCGAGAGCAGTCTCGCCGATCGCGTTATGCGGTTTAAAATCTACCAGGGCACGACCAAGGCAGTCTTAATTGGTCAAAAAACCTTATCCTATCAGCTCAACTTCCCTGCACACGCCGAGCGTGCCCTCTACTTTGGCAAGGGGGTCAAGTACAATGCACAGGGCGCCTACTCCCCGGGCGCCAGCGTGCGTCATACACTTCTGGGCGGGGCAAGAGCATACTTTCGCGTGGGGTCTAGCCCAATGCTGATCAACGCGATCCAGACCAACGGCACGGGGACGCCCACAACTATGCTGCCAGCCTACGGCTCTCTAAATTACACGAACATGTTTTCTGTACCCCCAGTCATCTCACCACTCGGCCCCGGCCCCGGGCTGCGAGCCGTGTGCTTCAACGGAGAGAGCGCTCTAATACACAGTGTGGTCGACTCGAGATTCGTGCTAGACGGAGAATACAACAAGGCCTTGAGCACATGTGCTTGGATCAAAAGGACTGCCGTCATTGACACCCTGTTTACTACCTTTTTGGACGGAGCGCATCAGCTAAGGCTTTTTACGTGGCTAGATGAGATCTCCGGACTGGTGCACGGGCACAACGCACTAGACATTCGTACGGGGACCAACCTAGCAGTAGGATCGTGGTCTCACGTCTGCTTGGGCGCAGCCTTGGGAGCTCCCGCCAAGTTATGGGTAAACGGCAGCGTCGTCTCGAGCGAGATCGATATTGCGATCACGTCTGCGGCCGCCGCGAGCAGACCACTAGCAATCGGCGGGTCGAGCAATCTCGAACTGCACAGCACGTGGGGAACAGACCGGGGCGCAATTGCTTGCATGTCCGAAATTGTCGTGTACGGTCGGTTAATATCAAACGCGGATGCGCAACGTCTGTATCGTGCGGGGTTGCATGGCGACGCTGCACTTAGCCTTTGAACTGTAGCTGATCGCAAGCCTCAAGATTCGGCCGGATGCCTGCAATGTTACAGCAGTCAAACCTAAAACGCAACCTTTCGTCAAAACTATCACCGTATTCCTGCACTGGAAGCCCCCGCTCGGCTTGGCAGACTTGAAGGACCTTTAGCATCACAGCGTGCTTCTCCGGCGTGTTGTTCGCCTCGAGCACGTCCATTTCCTTGGCCAGCGCGACGCGCTGCGCGTCGTCGCACGCTCTGGCCGCCTCCGTGTCTAGGCATTCGGGCTTAAGGAGGACGCCGCTCTGCTTTCCGTCCAGGGAGACGGCATACCTTCCGATGCCCGCCTCGAAGCGCAAAACCGTACCGCGGTGACCGTTGAGCTCCGGCTTCTTGAGCAGACCGCCGAGCATGACCCGCGTGCCCACTGCAAGACCCCCACCGGTGCCGGTGCTGTTCAGGGACGACTGTGTGGGAGCCATGGGCTAGACACGTCCAGAAAACCTTTCTTGGCCTCACCGATCCTAGCGCCCCGGAACGCTTTGCCTCTTGGTGCATTCCTCACATACAGTCTACACCAGCCATAAGCGTCCCGACACACAGACCTCACTCGCATGGAGACCGGCACCGACGAGCCTCCCAGGAAGAAGACAAAAGTGCGGGGAAGAAACGCCACCGAGTTGGCCAAGCGCAAACCATATTCCTTTGACGGTCGCATTGTCTACGACGATGCCGCCCACCGGTACACCGTCGACGGCCAGGTGGTTCCCGTATCGGCCACAACACTCATCAACCGCGCCTACGAGGGCGAGGCCTTTGACGGCCGAGTGGTAGCCACGCGGTGCCTCGCATCATGGCAAGCGGGGCGTGGGAAGCCCGAGTACGTGGAGCTCGTCCAAGGCAAGTCGGACGAGGACGCAATCTCCGCCATCCTCGAAAAGTGGGGGACGACCTCCAAGTTGGGGACCCTACTGCACAAGGTTGTCGAGATGTCGTACAACGACACGCCGATGGACCCAGAAGAGTACGCACCCGTGGCCGCAGAGGCCGAGACATTTGAAGAGTTTAGACACAAATGTGGACTTGAATGCATCCGCACCGAGCTCTCGCTCTTCTACGCCAAAGACGACGGCAGCGTCCTGGCCGCGGGTCAGCTCGACCTGCTGATGAAAGACCCCGACGGCAACCTCATGATCGTCGACTTGAAGAGGACTGGCAAGGACCTGTCGCCCACCGCGCGCCCTGGGAGCGCCGTACCATTGTTCGATTCTCTCAAGGACACACCCTTTCATCGATACTCGCTGCAAAACAGCATCTACTCTGTCATGTTTGAGAGGCTCACCGGGACGCCGGTCGACAAGCTGCACATTCTGCAAATCGTCCCCGGTGGGGGCGAGGTGAAGCTTTTGCACTGTTCCGACCTTCGTAAGGAGGCACGGACGTTGCTCGAAAACTTGAGTTGATTGCAAGAATTGAAAATGCAACCTTCCCTATTAGGGTGTAGCTTGGTGAACCACGCGCTAGCCATGTCCATGAACGACAACGGCTAGGACTTGGCGCACACTCGCACCGTGAGCCCGGTACCAACCAGCCTTTTGACGCTTTACCTAATATAGCCATAATTGATAACAAATGGGACGCCTATTGATGCTACCCACGTCATCCAAAGAATGCATGCAAACCAAGAAGCGTGCTCAAACGGGACAGCAGCAGGTCTTCCCAAAAAAGCTCATGGTAACCGCCCCCCCTGAGACCGAGCAGCGGGAGGATCAACGCGCATCCGACACCCCCGTGCCGGACGTCGTTGAAACCGACAGGAATGGTATTGCGCTGGAGACCCCAGCCGCGCCGGCACCGAAGCGCACCAAATCGTCGGCCTCGCTGGCGTCATCGGAGTTCAGTGTCGTCTCGCTCGCCCTCCCACGACCGTCCCGCCCCTCCTCCGCGGCCAGCTCCGGGGGGTCGACGCAGTTTTCGTGCGATAGCACCAACAGTCTAAAATCGAAACGATCGGACGGAAAACAGCGCGGGTTTCAAATCTCGCTGGCCATGGTGGCTCCCCGTGTGTAGATCACGTTTTCAACAAACATTATGAAAAATAAAAAAGATATAAAAACACCAAACTAGACCGAACATTAATTTAATGTCTATGAATGCTAGCATTACTTTTGCGTTGGACGCGGCGATTCCCCCCCCGGTGTCGGGGCTGCGTCCCCTTGCTTGTCATTTTCACCCGGTTGAACGGACTTGCTGTCACCATTCATGAGTTTGCGTTGTTCTTCTACTTGAATCGCAAGCTTTATCAGATCGGATCGCGTCTTTTCCTTAACAACATTTGCATTTTGCAGCGACGAACGATTTCGGGCGATTCCACAGCACCCCGCACAGTCCAGACAATCGGCTAGCCAAGTGCATCGAGTGAGCTGCGTGAATGGGTTACAAAGGTTTGTTGCTCCAAAAAAGCAAAAAACGAGAAGCACGATTGCAATCAGCACAATGCCGTACAACACGACGTCCTCGAGACCCATCTAAAGAGTCTCACTTCCTTCATTTAGACTAAATTACGATACAAATCAAGCGCGCCACGCTGCTAGACGAGCCCCGCGGGATGACATTTTGGACGCGCAGACTGAGGCTCCCGACCACGCTGACCAGCAGTTTTGAGGGCTCAATTTCGACACGGCTCCCGCGGGCCGGGAAGGTCAGCGCGCTTTTGCTCACCGACGTATCCACGCCCCGCAGTATTTCCAACTTTGCCTTCTTCGTACGCTTTTTCAGCCGCACGTCAGCGATCACACGGTCTCCCTCCCTGAGATTCATAAAGGGCAGAGGAGCTGCGCGACGCGCAAAGCGTTCGGTCCCTTCCGAGTCGCTCGCCAGTAGCTTGTAATCTCGATCCTGACCGTCTGAAAACTGCCCTGTGCGGCCAAACTCGACTGAATTCGGAACGCTTGTGTCAGAGCTCATGTGCACACGGTTTCTCTCGATCCCCGCCGCTCTAAGCACCTGGTCATCCTCGGGTCTCAGAAATGAAAAAGGTGGTGCTCCCACACAGGTACGTATCCTTGGCCAGAAAGACCTAGACCGCGCGCGCTGCAGGAATACCAGTCTCTGCTCCGCCGGCGGCAAGAGCAGCAGGAAGGCGTCCCGAGCCTCTGTATCACCCGGGCAGGACTCGTTGGGAGCAGTCCTGGCCCTCTCGGCCGCGAGTAGCTGCCGATCAAAGAGCTCGTCGACAAGGCGGATCGCATCATCGAGTGTATTGAGCTGAGAAAATGAGATGTCGGGCATGCGCAGAAAAACACACACACCCTGCCTCCTCGCTAGTGCACGACGCAGTGGCACGAAATGTTCGACGTGGCGTTTGTGGACTGCAAATCCTCAGTGAGCATGGATCCGTACGGGGTCTGTTTCGACCTCGAGACGAGGGACAAGATCAACGACATGCCAGGTCGCTTCCGAGATGACAAAGTGAAGCAGCTCTCAATAAGTTGCCTGTGTGCTCTTAAATTCCCCGCCGACCTCGCTTTAAGCGATCCGGAGGAGGCCCTCAAGGGGGCGGAGCGGCTCACATACTGGGCGCACAAGGATGGGGAGATCCAATCCTTTCTGAAGCTGTTGGATGGTGCAGCTGTCATCGGTGGATTCAATTTGTTCGGGTTTGATTTTCCGGTGTTGTCCAAGTACTATCAGCGGCCCCGCGGCGGGGGCACGCAGCGTTATCGACAGCATACGTACAAGACGATCGATCCGTTTTCGCGCCTAAGGGACGCTACTACGGTTTGGTTCAAGTTAGATACGCTGCTCAAGGCCAACGGTCTGCAGCCTAAAACGGCCGACGGCCTCCAAGCGATCGCATGGTGGGAACAAGGCGAACTCGAGCTTCTGCGAGACTACTGCATGGCAGATGTTGAGCTCTGCACCGAGCTGATGCTAAAACATCAGTTTAATCTCCCAGACGGAGATGCAGTCCCGCAACACATCTTTTCGTTCCAAAGCATGATTCTGCTGCTCAGGGAGGACCCCGGGGGAGAGCGCCGCAAACTAGCCCGTAAGGAGAGTGAAGAGTAAGATTCTTTTTAACGCGGGCAGTGATTTCACTACCAGCGCTTCACGAAGCACGTCAAGATGCTCGGCAAGGAGCCGGAGCCCGCTGCCAAGGGGGGCGGAAGG
>Ga0213864_10000606_pt1 | contig 16195 bp, 13 predicted proteins | sample PICome_5_FD_160078 | JGI IMG/M metagenome (GOLD analysis project Ga0213864, IMG submission 160078) | Coastal seawater microbial communities near Pivers Island, North Carolina, United States - PICO247 | ecosystem: Environmental > Aquatic > Marine > Coastal | place: USA: North Carolina... | reverse complement strand
AGAAATAGATGAGCCGATACCGATCATACGGACAACTAGACGATCCATTCATTTCAGAAGGGGACACCTTCTTTCTGCGGATGAATGCGCGTCTGCGTCCGAGCCAGCTTCAGGCTGGCGAGGTTGCGCTGTCGCAAAATGGGCGGATGAAGGAGGATGGTACATGGCAACCACGCAAGGGATTACAAACTCTTAGTGGTGCGATCACATTAGACTCAGCCGCTATTCGTCTACCTTTCAAGGTGGTGGGCGGTCAAAGAAATGCGGGTGTGGTTACTCTTGTTTTACAAGATATTCCATCCATCGCCTTCGAGCCGGGTAGTTCGATCACAGTAGTGGATGTGAATGCTTCAACAGACTCGCCTAATGGCACATTTGCATTAACGGAAGTATTCTTCTCTAATCGCCAATTACAGTATGCACAGGCTGGAGTGGATGAAGAGTTTACCACTACTGAAGATTCTATCGTAGCACCTGAGTCTCTTATTCCAACAGCCTTAGACCCTGACTTTACATTAACCGATGACGGGGCAAATGAGGTTTATGGATCATGTGTTTACAGCGATCCATTATCCGACTTTACGGATGATTACATTTTTACTGCGACCAACAATGTGATGCAGATTCTGCGACTACGGGATAGGGTGGAGTACAGGGTTCGTTATCCATTAGGAGAGAGTATTTATACGAACTGCCATCTCATACAGGCAGATAATAAGGTTTATGTGTTTCGCAATGACGAGACTACGCTGGAGTGCAAACCCACGCTTACACAATTTCAAATCGCTAGTGCTAGTAGGTCTAATAAAACAATTACTGTAACAACACCCTCCGCACACGGGTTAGTAGCAAATCAATTTATCAGCTTATTTGGACTAGGTAATTACAGCATTGGTGGAAACCCAAATCAATACTACCAAGTAGAGCCGACTAATTTAACCGCTAGTTCTTTCGAGGTTACATTTAATACTAACGATACAGGTAATGAAACTTACATTGTGGGTGGTGCGAGGGTTGAATTTTTCAACGACTTTACTTTGGTTGCCAATGGTAGGTACACCTTGCCTGATCATATAAATGACGGGAATGTAATTAGCGGAACCACTAAAGCAAATGGTGATCCAAACCATGTGGATGATACTGTTAGCGAACCACAGGGAAATGATGGTCAGGTGACGATTAAAGAGGTGAACCACGGATTAGTTTTGGGCCAAGAACTTACTATCGTAAAAGCAAATTCACCACTCGATCTTTATGTTGGGCAGAAAGTAAAAGTTAGCCAAGTGATCGATGACGATCACTTTGCAATCCCCCTTGCTGTGGAAACAATCGAAGCGAGCAGTAATGTCTACTTGGAACTAGCCAAGAAAGCACCTGTTAGTTTCCTACGCCACCAACCAGCATCTCCATTTGGGGTAATGAGTCAGAGGCGTATGTGGATGCCATACTTTTTCGAGGAAGATTACGATGTTTCCCCATTTAGTTGGAAAGCACGGGAAGGTAAGGACGAGATAATTGCTAGTGATATTCTTGATCCCGATACTTACGATGTTGTAGGGGGTCGGTTCCGAGTAACGGGTGGATCAAACGACTTTATCGTAGCAGTCCAACCCTTTACCGAAGACACAATTTTAGTGATGTGCAGAAGAAGTGTGCATCGATTAACCGGGGCAAGTGGATCGCTTACAGATGTAGGCATGAATGTAGTAACTCCTGACATTGGTTGTGCCGCCCGTAAAACAATCGTACAAGTGGGAAACCGAGTTTTATTCCTCTCTGACAAGGGGGTAATGAGCTTGGAATTTATGGACGAGTATAATCTACGGGGTACAGAAATACCGCTGAGTGAACCCATCCAACCATTCATGGATCGCATCAACCAAAGATTTATCGACCGATCTGTTGGTGCTTATTTCGATAATAGATTTTGGTTAGCTGTACCCTTGGATAATTCCGCAGAGTGTAATCGTATTTTTATTTACTCATTCCTTACCCAAGGATGGGAGTCTATGGATTTAGTATCTAGCCAGCAGTTTAATATTAGAGATATGTTGGTTGGTCGGGAAGGCGAGGAGAACCGCCTATACATAACCACAAGTGAAGGGGGTGTGCATAAGGTAGATGGTTACGATGGCGGGGACCAAGTATCTGTACAGGCTGGTAATAGTGTAGGTGAAACAATCCCTGTAGTTAGCCAACTTGTTACCCGTGAATACGATTGCGACACCATTGACCGCAAAGCATTTAGCCGATCTGAGATACACTTAAAAAGCCAGCCCGACTCCATTAGTGATGCAGAAATAGTTTTCCAAACTACTGACCCCGACCGATCACAAACTGCACAATCGGTAAGCACATTACTCAATGCAAATCTAGCACAAGGAGAAGACGCAAGCGTAAGGTCGCGTGTTCGACTGCGCGGGTATGGATGCTCACTAAGAATTAGTCCAACCAAGGGCAGACCCTTTGTAAGAGCCGTTAAAGTAGAAGGCAGAATCACAGACCGCTCCCAAACCTCAACCACTTAAATCTTATGACCGTACTTAATGTAAACGAACCCTATGTTAGTGGGGATAATGTAACCGCAGATAATCTCAATAAACTCGTTAATGATGCAGAGTTTACAATAGATACAACCGACAACTCTACATTAGAAGTACATAGTGCTGGATACTTAAAAGTGAGAGATGACGGCATACAGGCACAGCACCTAAAGAGCGACCCTGACGATGTAAATGATGTTCAACGGGCAGTCACCACTAACCACATTAGAAACGCAAATGTAACCACAGCGAAGATCGCAGATGACAATGTTACATTTGCGAAAATCCAAGAGCTACCAGCAAGAACTGTCATTGGAAACAATACAGATGTCCAAGCCAATCCTACTGCTGTAGCTATCGATGATCTAAAGGATAGCATCTCCAATGCTACAACTACTGAAGATGGTTTAATGTCATCTACAGATAAAACTAAGCTCGATGGGGTCGCTGAGAATGCAACTGCAAATACAGGCACAGTCACCAGCGTGTCGGGTAGTGGCGGAATATCGGGTACTGTTACAACAAGTGGATCACTCAGCCTATCCAACTCAGGAGTGAGTGCTGGAACCTACACAAATGCAACTGTGACAGTAGATTCAAAAGGGCGGGTAACTTCTGCAAGTAGCGGGTCTTCGGGGACTAGCTTAAATATTCTAGCAAAGGGAGTGATGGCATATAGTGCGGGTTGGAGTAGTAGTAGGCTTTCGGGATGCACTACAATTACGAGTAGTGGATCAAATCAACCTTTCACTATTAGACTAAATAGCTCTAATTCCAATGCCCGTATATTTTTCCAACCTATAAGTACAGGAGCGGATTTTAGTTATTCCTTCAATGGTTCTACGGATTTTACATTTACTTTTGGTACTAATGTCTCTGGAGACTATCCGTTTTTTATCACAACTATTTAATGGGCCAACTAAAGACAGACTTGTTCCGCAAACTCAAAGGGCTTGCTCCGTTTGAGCAAATTGCACGGATGTACAAAGACCCCGCAGATTTTAGTGCGGAGTTGAACAACTACCTCGTGGGAGGTGTGGTTATATCTACGCCCAATATGTTTGCGATGGGTAAACCAATCGATTCCGCAATCGATCCAAGCGGTCAATGGTATGCCGAGAAACCCGACACATGGTATGTGAAGTGGTTTGCTGGAGATGGTGCATTACGGGCAATCATGGACGCAGTAAGTCCACTTCCAAAAGTATCATTCACACGAAACAAAAACGGAGAAGAATCTAATCTACGCACCTATCGCTGGGAGCGACTTTATCAATTAATAGGAGAATAAATCATGGGAAGTACAACAGTAGAAGCACCACCGCCAAGAGATTACGGGAAAGAAACAAGAGACACATTAGAGAGTCAGATAAATCTAGCTCCTCAACTCTACGCAAGTGAGGCGAAGTATCGCCCACAGTACGCCGATCTTGAGCGAGGCATCATGCTTGAGCAGTTAGGGCTTAACCCCAACACAAACTTGCTCGATGCGTACCGCCAAATAAACACCGCTCAAAAAGGAATCCAGCGAGACTCTACTCAAGCGGACATAGATATGATTCGGGACTTGGGTCCACAACTCGCAGAAGCCCAACGAGCCGCTGATCCCGAAGCCGATTTACTTCGTGCCGCAATCATGGCAGATGCTAGTGCTGGATTAGAGGAAGGTGCTGGAGAGTTTAGCGAGATAGCAGATCAAGCCCGTGAGGATTACTTGAGCGGGGAAGGATTAACTGCACTTGAGAAGCGCGATATAGATCAGCAGATTCTTGAAGGAGCCGCAAGCAGAGGCATGGAAGGACAAGCATCCACCTTACAGGATCAAATCGCTGGTAGATTATCTGCTGACCGATCAGTCCGTGACCAACGCAGAAATGTGTTTGAGCGAGCATTAGCAAATGAAAGTACCGCAGAACAACAAGCATTACAAAATGCGGGTACCGCCTACTCAATGGGTAACTTTGATCCTCTGCTCGCTCTCACCGGGCGTACAGGAAATAGCCCCGCTATGGCACAGCAAGGATTTGGCGGTGCGAACTTCGCCCTCAATAGTAGCCCCGCAATATTCAATCCCGAAAGTTCTTATGCTGGCTCGCTTGCCGCAAGTAATCAGCAGAACATCATGGATGCGAGAACCGCGACTGCCGCAAATCGGGCTAGTATGTTTGGTGGGCTGATGGGCGGGCTAGGTTCGTTCGCTGGCGGATTCTTTAGATAAGGAGACACAACTATGGCAAGGACACCATTTTACGGACGCAACGACACCAAGATCGCAAAGATGGATATGCAAGCCGCGACCGCACCAGGGCGCGCATATCGCGATGCATTTGAAAACCTGGGGAAAGTAGCCGCAGATACACTTGAAAAGTTTCGAGAAAAGAAGGAGGAGAAGGATCGCGAAGATAACTTTGAGAGAATGGCTAACAAGCTACCCTCTGAAGTGTTCTCTGCCTTTGGTGTACAATCAGAAGAAGAGAAGTCTGACTTTATAAAAAGCATAAAGAAAAAAGGTCCACGCGAGGATGCTATGGCTGTTATGTCATTCTTCCAAAAAGCACAGGACGCACAGGAAGCATCAAAGGTTCGCGATTTGCAAATGGCTAACATTAGGCAAAATATGGCTAGGCAGAAAAATGCTGACCAGTTGGCAGGGGAGGAACGCAATAAAGCACAAACCCAAGCACAATCCTTAAATAGATTTCTTCAAACAGGAGGTTCAGAACTTTTACAGACTGACCAAGGGCAAGGTCTTTACAATAGGATGGTTAAGTCTGGTGTAGATCCTTTAAATGCTCTTAAAAAAGTACAGGCTTTTGAACAAAGAATTGCACAAAGCCAGCCAAAGGCTCCTACAATAAATGAGCAAATTGCATTAGAAAAAAGAGCAGAAGAAGTCGAAGAGAAAACACAATTAGAAGAATCTGAGGAACAACAAAGGCAAAGTCTTTTAGCTGAAACAAATGATATCTTAGGGATCATCGAAAGCGGTAAAGATGTAACGGGTCAAGTTGAAGGCTTAGACTTCGTTAGAGCATTAAAAAAGTCAGTTGGATATGGCAAAGAAGATGAAAAACTTAGGCGAAAGCTAGAAAGATACGCCAATAAGTTTACCCTTGAAAATGTATCCAAACTCAAAGGTCCATTATCAGAAAAAGAACTCGCATTTATACAGCAAAGTTCTCCCAAAATTACTGATGAACCTGAAGTTTGGGTTGATTTCTTAACTGGCTTAAAAGATCAACTTAATACAGAAGGTGCGAGTAAAGTACCGCAAGTCGATCCCTCCACTCCAGCCTCTCAATCAATACTTGATGAGATAGAAAGAAAAAAACAATTACGCAGTAAAAGGGCAGGACTGTAATGCTTACCCAAGAACAAGCACTCGCCGAGTTAAGACAATTAAATCAGGAACTCGGACTCGCCGAGGATGATGGTATCCCAATGACGCAGGCTCAAGCGGAAGCGGAGCTTCGCAGACTAGACGAGGAACTGGCATCCACTCCTGAATCATTCGATGAATATGTAACTCGCAGAAAACAGGAGGACAGTAGATCAATCGGAGAAAAGACTTCGGCCTTTACCGATTCATTCCTAACCGGTGCAGGTACACTTGCCCAGGAAGGAGGCCGTGCGATCAAGCAACTGTTTAGTGGTGGAGTAGGGGCAAAAGAATTAAAGGGTGTATTTCAGGTAGGCATAGAGGACTTTGGTAGATTTGCTGAAACCCTCGGTGGAGCGGCAATGGATAACTTCTACTCTGATGAGGAGGAGATGAAAAGAGAGTACGAGAGGTATAAGGATAACTTTCTCTATAATCAAAATGTACGCACGGCCATGCTCAATACCTTCGATGAAGAGGGTCGGGACTTTGTCAGCTTTGGTGCAAACTTTGTCGATCCTAGCTTACTTGTATTAGGAGCCGGACAAGTCGCAAAATTAGGATCGATTGGATTAAAATCTGCAAGACTTGGCAAACTCGCCAATGCGATAGAGAAGGGTGGGGCGATTGCATCCAAACCCACAGAACTCGTTGCAAAAGGCACACGCAAAGCAATCGAGAAAACCGCACAAGTGGGATCGAAGATCGCTGGTGCTACCGGCAAGGCTGGAGAAGTAACAGCTAAAGCCGCCGCCTTCCCTCGTAATTTCGTAACCAGTTTGGCAGGTAAAGCAATCGACCCAAAAGTAGCAGGTTCAGGAATATTAGGCGCACAGGTAACAGGTGCATTTACAGGAGCATTACCTGGCCTCGGCTTACTCACATCCGCAGAAGTGGCTGGATATATAGCCAACAAATCGGGTAGGGGAATGGAGCGGGTATTAACTGCACTCGGTTCTGAGGCTGGGCAGAAAAGATTTCTGCAACGCCTAGCCATGCAGGCAGATTCTCCAACCACAAGAAAATACGCCCTCTATGCCCACAAGCTAGGAGGCACAAGGATGGGCGACATGGCATTTAATTCGCTCGTAAATGGCATCTCTGTATCCACATTGAACGGAGCCTTGGCATACGCATCCACCGATAATATCGAAGAACTCGGTCAGGCTATGGGCGCAGGCTTTGCAATGGGTGGAGCATTACCTGTTGGCCAACCTGGTATGAAAGCAGGCAAATCACAAGCCGCCCGAGATCAATCATCGGTAAACTTTTTAGAGGCAAAACTTGGACAGGATCAATTAAAGCAATTTCGTAAGATGGACCCCGATGCTCGCCTAGCCTTTGCCACAGTAGAAGAAGCAGGCATAAAAGCACCCAAGCTCATGTTTGTAGATAAGAATCTAATGCTTGAGACTCTCAGGGAGGACGATCCAAACATCCGCCAAGCACCCAACGCTTACTACAATCAAACGGATAATACCATCTATGTGAACGAGAATGGCCGAGCCAGCAAAAGCTCAAAAGAAGCATTTGATATTCTCACCCATGAACTCGGCCACGGATTTATCACTCAAGCAATTAAAGACGATCCATTATTCGCCCGAAAGATTTTAGAACAGTACGAGGCAAAGCCAGGTGAGAAAGCATTCGAGTTTGCATTCACCAAAGACTCAGCAGGCGCACCAATCGATTCCATTATGCTCAATGAGAAGGCACAGAAGATTGCCAGCGCATACGATAATATTCAGGAAGGTGATAAATCAATCGGGGTAGGGCAGGATGCCAATATACTAGCCCAAGAGATTGGAGCCGAGCAGTTCGCCATGATGATGGTCGATAATCCAAACTACTTTAACACCATCGAACCATCCCTCCGTCAAAAACTACTCGAGGGATCTCGCAAAGTGCTTACCCTATTTGGTGCTGTGGATGGCAATACCGGCAACCCACTTGATGTTTCTATCTCCCCAATCCTTAAACGCAACAAGACCATCCGTAACCTGTATAAAAACTATACCAAGCAAAGAGATGCTTCGATTGCGGACAAGGTTGACCTTGCAGAAAAAGGGGTATCCATGAAGGTGCGCAAAGGCGAATCGGCGGACCAAGCAGTCGAGCGATTGTACGGCAAGCAAGGCATCTCCCTGAAAGAAGCTGGTGCATTTCGTATTGATAACAAGAAGGTAAAGAACGAACTTACCAATATCCTTAATCGGGTAGACGAAGCCCCTGAAGGCGGTATGTCATCCGAGCGAAACTTTAAAAGCGGAAAACCACAGGCAATCGTAGGGAAGCAATTATCGGACGAAGTAAAAGGCGTATTTACCCGTAAAGATCCACGGGGTACGATCAATATGCTCATCAACGATATTACCGCGTCGATTCGTAACCGCTTACAGTTAAACTTCCTTTATCGTTCAGGTAAACCAAGCAAATATTCAGACAACGAGTTAAAGGCTAGGGTAGTGTCTCCTGTAAGGTTTAAGGTTACTGGATTATCCAAGACCTCACCATCAGCCGCATCTTTAAAGATGGATGCAATCGATGAAGCATACCTTCGTAATAATGTAGAGGTATTAGTGAAAGAAGGATTCGCTAAAGACCCAAACAAGTTAATCGAGCAAGCCCGAGAAGTTGCAAGACAGGCAATGGATGACCCCGAGGGCAGAATCAACCCCGAAGGCAAATACGAGAATGAATTAATAACAGCAGTATTTGGGATGGAACAATCTGCACCACAGATTCGTAATGCCAAGCTACGCCAACTCTTAGAAGATAAGAAACTTCAACACGCCTACCGCTCCTACGATGTGGATGCGTTGGCTGGCCTAGTTCCAACCGGCAAGAGCGGGATCGCATTTGATTACTTCAATATCAAAAACAATTACTCGCCCTTCGATGATAAGCTGTTCATCCCCGCCTACCACGGCACACCGCACACCTTTGCCCCCGAGCCTGGCGCGCCCTTCGGCAAGTTTAGGACATCGGCAATCGGTACGGGCGAGGGCGCGCAGGCCTATGGGCATGGGCTTTACTTTGCGGGGAAGAAGGAAGTGGCGGAGCATTATCGGAAGACACTAACCGATCAGGCTTTAGTGACATACGAAAACATCTCTTTTAAGAAAAATACTCCTTACTGGGAATTGCCTCCAAAAGAGCAAGCGATTCAAATGGTTCAGCTTCATGGCAAATCAGCAAAGTTTATGGCTGAAGATGGTGGTATGCCGAAAGAGGTGATTGATTTTATATCGGAAATTGACCCGCAGAAAATCAAAGTAAGTGATAAAGGATCCCTCTACAAAGTCGAACTCGCCCCGAAGGAGAACGAGTATCTGCTATATGATAAGACATTAGGCGAACAGACAAAGGACATACAAGATAAGCTCAGAAAGGTACTAACCGAATTAGAAGGTGAAGACCTGTGGGAATATCGTAAAGACCTGGATTATCGGGATATTACTGACAACGCTCTAGAGAATGTACCCGAGCCTGAAATCTCTAGGCGATTAAAAGAAGCCGGCATACCAGGCATCAAATATTTAGATGGTTCATCCCGATCCAAAGGCGAGGGGGATTTCAATTATGTAATCTTCGATGAAGCCGATGTGCAGATTACAGACAAACTCTTCATGCCAGCAGAGGATGTGATGACTGCGGTAAATGTAAGAAATGAACTAAATAACAAATTTGCCGACTTGATTGTATCAGGCCAAAAATCTATCGAAACTAGAAGATCTCGTTCGCTTGATAATTTGATTGGTAATCGTGTAAAGATTGTACGCACAACCGGTAAAGGCGATGAAGCAAGAGTAATAGGAGAAGTCACAGTCGGAGAACCTATTCAATATAGAACAAGGGCTGAGTTCGCTAAAGACTACGATAAACACTTAGTCGATGAGGATTCTGATTTTGCTTTCCAGGATGGAGGCAAATTTGGATACCCGATGATTAATCCCGAAAGGTATGATTCGCCATATCCAATGCCTAAAAGAAAAGGTATCGTTTACACAAAAGAGGTAGGCGGTCCCAACAAGCTCTTCATGCCAGCCTCCGAAGCGGGTGCGGGGAAGGGGAAGCAAGCCGAGGCCGCAAAGCTATGGCAGGAGAAGGGTACGGATTCGCCATACTTTAAGAAGTGGTTCGGCAAGTCCAAGGTAGTCGATGAGAACGGCGAGCCGTTGGTGGTCTATCATGGGACACCTGGTAAGTTAGAAGGGAACTTTTTCGATCCTAATAAATTAGGAGAGGGTCACGATGTAGAAGGTGCTGGTTTTTATTTTACAAATGATCGAAGTGAGGCATCTAGGTACAAAAGGGGTGAGGACGGCACAGTATATGAAACTTATTTAAGTTTAAAAAACCCAATTGATGAATCTACACCAATCCCTTCGGTTGAAACAGTTGAGGCGTTAATTGCTAAAGCTAATGATTCAAAATCTATTGAAGATTTGTATCAAAAGTTTGAAGATAATGAGGATTTATTTTGGGAAAGTGGTTTATCAAATTGGTCTGAGGAACCTTATTCTGCTGTATCTTCACAAGTTAATGCAGTTCGCAACTATGATACTGCACACGAAGCCTTTCAAACAGTTTGGTACGATGTATTTGGTGGTGATAATAAGTCTTACATGAAAGCCATGACTGAGATTGGTATTGATGGTGTAATTTTAAAGGAAGAAACCCGTCACCAAGGAAATGACCATTACATCGCCTTCTCCCCCGAACAAATCAAATCGGCCACCGGCAACCGAGGGACTTTCGATGCGGGGGAGAGGAATATTCTTTTTATGCCTGGTAAAGGCGATACAACTCCGGCATCGGTTCAATCATGGGACGATGCTAATCCTACATTCGGTGCAAATTTCACCAAAGGTATGGCCAAGGATAACAAGGAGGCCGCCGCTTTACTTCGTAAATCATATGAGGATGAATTTGGTGAGCCTATAAAAGCACAGGACTTCACCCAGGACCAAGTGGAGTGGCTAGGCGATATGCTTGCACAAGAAGGGGAGGCCGCACTCGGTAGAACCGGCAATGCGGTAAACTGGTATACGAGTGCTGTTGAAAAAGCATTGTCTGTAGCGGAAGAAATCTTTCCTGAGATTGGTCAAAAGTTTGAGGCTAAGGATAGATTCCTTGGTGCATTATCGATCACCAGTCAGAACATGAGAGTGATGGACAATGCCAAGGCCGCAGTTTCGCAGTACGAGCATAAGATCAGAACCGGTAAATTTAACTATAACATAAAGCATGGTGCTAAAGCAGATGCCATTACAAGCAATCTAAAGCTCTACGATGAGGTAGAGGCTAAGATGGGAGTAAAAGATCTTCATGAATTTCTTGATGAAGACTTTACAGTAAAAGAATTAACAGAGTGGGGTAGAGACTTTTTCGGAGATAAGAAATTCTCAATCGCTGGCTATAGTACAGATAAGGTAAAAGGTTCAGCTATATTCGGTCCAAAAATCGGACAGGGCTTTTTCCAAAACCTTAGAGGTAATTACGATCCTGTTACTGTGGACCTTTGGTTGCGTAGAACTTACGGGCGATTGACTGGTCTGTCATTAGACACAGCACTTTCACCAGGTGATATCGGTAGAATTATATATGCTGTCCGTAATAACAAAGGTAAGCGAAAGTTTGCCGGCCTTGAAATGCCTGAATTTTTAAGGGGTGTATCAATAAGCGGAAAACTTCAAAAGAATGGAGTGGCTAACTTTAAGATTTCAGACAAAGCATTTGAGGCTTTATTTGGAGATAACACAATTGGTCGAGATAATTATGAGGCCATTTATGAATTTGCTGAAAAATTAAATCGTGAATGGGAAAGAAGTTTTGCCAAAGCTAATAACGATGTAAAGAAAGCCAAAGATTCTATTAAGAAAGCAAAAAAGGAAAACCGAGGTACTACTAACCTAGAGAAACAACTTGCAAAGTTTGAAGCTGAAAAAGTAGCAATCGGAAAAGAAAAACCACAATGGGCAAAAGCAGGTTCGACTGTTAATGATAAACTCAAACCAATCGATGTTCCTTCCAATGCCGAGCGGGCTGTAATCACTAAAGCATTTAATGTCGCATTGAAGTCATTAAAAGATAAAGGCATCAACTTGACCCCGGCGGATCTTCAAGCTACACTATGGTATCCTGAAAAAGATATTTGGGCATACTTAAAAGGTGAAAATTCTGACTCTTTAAATATGTCCTACGATACAGCAATGGAGGTAATTCGTGACCAAAGATAAAAAGAAACCTGAAGTTTATGATTTTGACCATGAAGATGGTATAGCATCGCAGATGACAGATAAACAGATAGAGGGTGCGGCATCTTCATTGAAAAAATTAATGGACAAGAAAAAGCGTGAAAACCCAGCACTTCGAGAAAGGATTAAAAGATTAGATGCTGAGTTAAAGTCTCGTAAATCCTAGTAAGGATAATCCATTTAATCTGCCGAGCGCTTCCGCTAAAACCGGTCTTACATTCCGTAATTTCTCCGCACAACCCCTTGCGTTGAACTATGTAGATTTCCGTAGTTTTCCGTAGGTAAATGTTGCTATGTTGTAGAAAATCTCGTAGATTTTAACGCAACCACTAGCGATATGAATAGAAAAATTACTAAGCAGAATAAGTTTGCCTGCGTTTTATACTACAAAGGCAAAACCCGTAAGTGTTTCGCACGAGATTGGGACCATTTGAAGCAAAGAGCGCCTGATGCGATTCGGAGAACCTGGTATCTATGGGCAAACTTGAACCTCGATCATTTAAATCAGATCAGTAATAATGAGTGGCATGGTAAAATTATTAGCGTCTGTGGAAAGCCGATCCTGTGCAAGGTATATGACCGCGCAGACAGAGTCCAAGAGGCTGCTAGGCTGTTGGGAGCGATTGGTGGAGCCTCGGGAACAGGTAAGAAAAAAGTGCGTGGAGATTCTAATTACTACAGATTACTCCGATATAAAGGCATTGAGAAGAAGCGTAAAAAAGATGCAGAAACACAAAGTAAATAGTGGGATATGTATTTTTTTGAACTTTTTATCACATGAATGTTGACAGAATAAGTTTTATGCTAATTATGCGAATTGTGACTCAGGGATGGGACACACTCGATCTTTCACAATTAGACATTAACCCACCGGCGGGATGAAAAGCGTGTTCGCACAATATGTATTACTCTCCTAGTGCGACAAAAGCAGTTAGCTAAATAACAGTTTTTTTTCCTGCCGGTGATTTATTCACCGCATGGAAACAGAAAAACTACTAAAACAATATCACCCCTTACTCCTTACTCGATCCGAGGTAAAGGAGATATTTCGGCTCACCGAGCGCCAGTTAATAGATTGGCGTAAAAAGTACGGCTGGAGAAAGCTAGGGAATAAATTTATCCGCTCCGATATCGAGTGGACTGTTTCCCAAATCTTACAGGAGGCAGAGTAATGAAGCTGACTATCGCTATCGATCCAGGCAAGTCAGGCGGGTACGCAATCGCTTGGGGAAGCCTCTCCAATATTCATCTCCACAACCTCGGTGAGGACTTTGAATTTGTAGAGCATATGCAAGACCTCAAGGACCACCCCGATGTGACATCCATCGAAGCTGTGGTTGAACTGGTCCCTCCGTTTGCTGGTAAAATGATTCCTAGTTCCACGAGCTTCAAATTAGGTAAGTCCTGTGGGTACCTAGAAGGTGTCCTTCGGATGGGAGAGATCCCTTATAAACTTGTCCGCCCACAGGAATGGCAGAAGGGGCTAAGTGGGCTAAGTGGGCTAACATCGGGCAAACGAAAGAAGGTTCTAATGAACCATGCCAAGCGACTTTACCCAAGCGTAAAAGGGCTAACGCTCAAAACAGCGGATGCCTTACTGATTCTTAATTATCACATTAATCAATAACCGAGAGGCCGACTCGTAAAAACAGGCACAACTACTAATGGCTATATTACAACAATCATCAAATGGAGATGGACCAATCACAGGCTGGCCTCTTCAACCTATCAACGCAGGGCAGTACCTCGCAGTATGCTTGGATGTAAAGGATTCATTCGGCATTCAACGCCCGAAATATGAAGACCCTTCACAAATTGAAACCCTGGATGTCTGCCGATTTTTATTCGGTACTCAAGACGGGCAAATGGTTCAGACCGGTGAGATGAAAATCTCTGCCCATGAGAAAAGCAAACTCGTAGGTGTATTAACCTCATGGCTTGGAAGCAATCCTGGTGCTGGTTTCGATACTGAAACACTTCGAGGCAAGGGGTGCATGATCAATGTCGTTCAAAAAACTTCACAAAAAGGCACAGTTTATTGTGATATCACTTCGATCACTCCTGTGATGGCAGGCATGGAAGCACAGGTTCCACAGCCTTCGCAGTTTAACATACCAGGCGGTGCTTCCGCGCCTTCGCCACAGGTGAATACACAGGTAACTGTGGAACAGCCACAGATGGCACAGCCTGCACCTGTCGCACAGCCTCAACCTCAACCTGCTCCTGCACAGGCACAAATGTTTTCCGCTCCGGCTCCTGCGCCGTTCTGAGCGAGCCTACCACATCCACACATGGCGGGTGGCCGGTTTTTTGTTTCATCGGTCACCCGCTTCTTACCCCAAACAAATTACTATTATGATACATTACTTTTTTAATCCCGCTTTGCTCCTGATGGTCGGAGTTCTCGGAGTAATCGCTGATATGTTTTTGCTATGAATATGCCGACTATTCCTAAAATTAAGAAGGCTGTGGCCGAGGGCTTTGAGGTATCGATTGATGATATTGATGGCCGAGTCAGAAAACAGCCAATCGCACTAGCCCGTCAATGTGTATACTACTATGCGAGAAAACTGCTCGGCATGAAGTATATGGACTTGGGCGAGAAGTTTAATCGTAACCATGCGAACATGATCCACGCAGTAAGAGCGGTGGAAGATGGTCGGGTATATGATGTCGAGGTAAAGGCCATGCTTGAAGGTTTGGAAAGTGAGTTTCCTTGGCTGAAGGGCGAGGAGGTAGAAGCATGAAATATTTAAAGCGAGCCTTTCATTTTGCATGGTTTCTATGGGTAGTAATTAAGGAGGGAATCAATGGCTATTTTAAGCGCTAAACCGAAAAGAGGAAGTGGTGGCCATTGGTACACCGCTACAGGAGAACCTCGACATACCATGCCCTTGGCAAAAGGTGACGGGGAAAGGAATACTACCTTGAGGGATGCCAAGAAGCATAAACTCTTTCCCAGCGTCACCGGTATACTCGGGCTGTTTGCAAAGCCTGGGTTGGATCGTTGGAAGCAGGATCAGCTTTTGCGGATAGCTTACGACAACCCTGCTAAAATGGACGAAAGTTTTGAACATTTTGCAGACCGTTGCTTACTTGAGCATGAAAGACCTGTGGAAGAGGCGGCTGACTTTGGTACGAGAATCCATGATGCGATTGAGAAGTATTTTGAGGGATTTCCTGTGGACGATGATTTGCTGGAGTATGTAAAGCCAGCGTTCGACTGGAAGCAGGAGAATCAATTACGATTCATCGAACGGGAGAAGATGATGGTGAACCTGGAGCATGGTTTTGCCGGTACGGTGGACATCGTGGGAAAGGGTCCCGAGGGACAGAACTTCATAGTCGATTGGAAGACAAGGAAGACGAAGAAGGGAGTAAAGGTAACCAGTTACGATTTTCAGATTCATCAGATTGCCGCCTATGGGGCTACTTACTTTGGCGAGGATCGGATGATGAGTGACGGTATATACGGAGCCAACTGCTACCTGTCCTCAACGGAACCTGGTCGTTTTGAAGTAGTCAGCTACAGCCCCGATGAGCTTCGGGATGCGTGGAAGGTATTTAAGGGAGTATGCGAGATATGGCGGAGCCTGAAGAACTACGATCCGAGAAGCTAGAACTTAGGAATGTCCTTGGCCCTCGTTGTTGGCGGGAAGGGAGCTTGGAGCGAAAGCAAATACAAACTCCTTACCTAACAAGAGAGGAAGCTGTTGAGGGTATGCACAGGGCATTCAGCAAGTGCCAGTTGGCGTATGACTCAAAGGGCAGGAAATACAGAACAGATATCCCTCGAATGCTCCCAAGCGAGGAGTGGGAGGGCAGACAGAAATTAAAGAAGATGGAGAGAAAAGATGGCGAAGTTTATTAGTTTATTCGCTGGGGTTGGTGGATTCGATCTCGGCATGGAACAAGCGGGGCATGAATGCGTTGCCCAAGTGGAATGGGATAAGAATGCGGCGGGTGTATTAAAACACAGATGGCCGAATGTTCCCCTGTTCTGCGATGTATCG
>Ga0213864_10000605_pt1 | contig 16197 bp, 16 predicted proteins | sample PICome_5_FD_160078 | JGI IMG/M metagenome (GOLD analysis project Ga0213864, IMG submission 160078) | Coastal seawater microbial communities near Pivers Island, North Carolina, United States - PICO247 | ecosystem: Environmental > Aquatic > Marine > Coastal | place: USA: North Carolina... | reverse complement strand
TCTAAGGTTTCATTGTGATTTAAAACATAAATTTGTTTCCCTACAAAAGCTGGGCTATACAGCTGATTTGTCGTTTTTAACTCCTTAAATCGTTCGACATTTTTGAATTCAGAAACAGACGTTGAACGTATTTGATCTTGCATGTTGGTATCTACCACTCCCGGATAAATAGAAATGCATTTCACTCCATTTTTCACGGCTGATTGTTCGGTAGCGATCGTTTTTGTCATCATGTCAATTGCTGCTTTGGAACTGCAATACACAGACCACCCCGCATACGGACTTACAGCAGCTCCAGAAGAAATGTTGATGATTTGCTTATCGGCATCTAAATCCATGGTGGCCTTGATAAACGTATTGGATAATACCAATGGAACCGTTGTATTCAGTTTAATTGATAACTCAATATCTATAGGTTCAAGATTCCCAAGATTAGAAATTTTACCTAATCGACCGGCATTATTGATGAAGGTGATTTTTTTGACAATAGAAAAATCAATTTTATGGAGAATGTAATTCAGTTTTTTACAAGCCAATTCCAAATCTGTAACGTCGATTTCCACTTCTTCAATTGCGGATAAATTTGATTTTGTTCTCGACAGTGAATACACGAGATAATCTTTACTTGAATAGTATTCGGCAATACCTTTTCCTATTCCCTTGCTTCCACCAGTGATGATCAATACATTCATACTCTAAATGTATGAATAATAGTTTATTGAAAATGTTTTTTAGATTCCTCCCAGAATACATCCATTTCTGCGAGACTCATATCGTGAAGTGATTTACCAACTTTCTTCGCTGCTTGCTCTAAATATTGAAAACGTTGGATAAACTTTTTATTGGTTTTTTCAAGTGCATTTTCCGGATTAACACCAATAAATCGAGCATAATTAACCATAGAGAAAAGCACGTCTCCAAATTCTTTTTCAATCTTTTGCTGATCGGTAGCGGCCAATTCTTCATTAAGTTCACCTAATTCCTCTTGAACCTTTTCCCAGACTTGTTCTGGTTTCTCCCAATCAAATCCAACTCCGGCAACCTTATCTTGGATTCGATTGGCTTTAATCATGGCTGGCAAACTTCTGGGAACGCCTTCAAGGACAGATTTCTTACCTTCTTTTAATTTTAGTTTCTCCCAGTTTTCTTTGACTTCCTTTTCATCTTTAACCTCCACATCTCCATAAATATGTGGATGACGGTCAATTAGTTTTTCGCTTATTGATGTTGCTACGTCAGCAATATCAAAGGCTTCTTTCTCACTCCCAATTTTTGCATAAAAAACAATGTGAAGCAATAGATCTCCTAGTTCTTTTTTAATTTCTTCTAGGTCATTATCTAAGATGGCATCGGCCAATTCATAGGTTTCTTCAATCGTTAAGTGGCGCAGACTTTCTAGGGTTTGCTTTTTATCCCACGGACATTTCTCACGAAGGTCATCCATGATATCTAGCAGTCGATTAAAGGCTTCTAATTGGTCTTGTCTTGAGTTCATTTATGCTTCTTGCTCCTCGTCTTTGATTTGAGATAAATCCATTCCTGATTTTACCAATAGGTTGTACCACTGGATTACTTTCTTAATATTTGAAGCATATACCCGATTTTCATCAAAATCTGGAAGAACCTCAAGAAAATAGGATAACACTTCTTGATTGCTTGATTTGTGAGAAATCGTTTCTTTACCACCTTCCTTTTCGAACATGGTTTTAAAGATGGTTGCCAATTTCACATCACCTTCATAAGAATAAATGGCAATATTATCTAGCAAGCTAATATTTGAAGAAGCGTTAATTGCTACTCTTTTATTGTCCAATAATGATTCTGCGATCACCGCATTTTTAGACTGAGAAATAATTTGAAATAATCCTGGTTTACCAGAAACCGCAATAATTTTTTCGAATTCCATAAATTGAATTATGAGTTGTAGGTATTACTATCGTTTGCTTTTAAGATTAGGGAAACGCATTCTGTATTCTGCTCTAATTTTTCCCTTTGAGATATTTTCAAGTTTACGCTTTAACAATCGTTTCTTTAAGGATGATAGTTTATCGGTAAACAAAACACCTTCAATATGATCGTACTCATGCTGAAACACTCGAGCTGCCAATCCTTCTAATACCTCAGTGTGGGTATTAAAATCTTCATCCTGATATTGAATATGAACTTTTGGCTGTCTATATACTTCTTCACGAATATCTGGAATACTTAAACATCCTTCATTAAAAGGCCATTCTGTCCCTTCCTCTTCCAATATTCTGGCATTAATAAACACTTTTTTAAAGTCTTTTAATGTTTTTTTATCAGAAGCAGATAATTCCTCATCCTCAGCAAACGGAGAAGTATCAATGACGAATAATCGAATTGCCTTTCCGATTTGTGGTGCTGCCAATCCAACGCCAGAAGCATTATACATGGTTTCTTGCATATTGGCAATTAGTTCTTTCAAATTTGGATAATCTGCTGTGATTTCAACTGCTTTCTTGCGTAAAACAGGATCACCGTAAGCAACAATGGGTAAAATCATAAATGGTATAAATCAGCTGCAAAATTACAATATCGTTGGGTTTTTACCCGATAATTTTGTCAACTTATTTTTGATAATATAAATAGGATTGTAAAATAATAGTTGCACTGATTTTATCAATCAACCCTTTATCTTTTCGTTGTTTCCGTTTTAATCCACCATCAATCATGGTTTGAAATGCCATTTTTGAAGTGAAACGTTCATCAATTCTTTGTAGTGGAATATTAGAAAACTGTGATTTAAACTTTTTGATGAATTCCAAAATAGAGGATTCAACAGCGCTGTTTTCATTGTTCATCCGTTTGGGTTCACCAACCACAACCAACGCTACATCTTCTTCATTGAAATAGTTTTCAAGAAATGATAGTAGTTCATCGGTAGGGACCGTAGTAAGTCCGCTCGCAATAATCTGCAATTCATCCGTTACAGCAATTCCTGTTCTTTTGTCTCCAAAATCTATGGCTAAAATTCTACTCAAAATAGATTCAATTTGTCACAAAAATACATTGTTTTCAACAAAAGAAAATTATCTGTTTAAAAAATGTATCTTCGTTCGGGGTTAATGAATCTAGCCGTATTTTTGCATAAATTTTTTAAGATGACAGAATTAAGAGAAATCATTGAAAACGCTTGGGATAATAGAGAATTATTAAAAGAGGAAGCGACCACTAATGCAATTCGTAAAGTTGTTGATTTATTAGATGAAGGAAGTTTGAGAGTAGCAGAGCCAACAAGTGATGGGTGGCAGGTAAATGAATGGGTAAAGAAGGCAGTGGTATTGTATTTTCCAATTCAGAAAATGGAAACGTTGGAAGCTGGAATTTTTGAATATCACGATAAGATTCCGTTAAAAAGAAATTTTAAAGAACGCGGTATTCGAGTCGTGCCCAATGCGGTTGCAAGACACGGATCTTATATTTCACCAGGCACGATTTTAATGCCGAGTTATGTGAATATTGGTGCTTATGTCGATGAGGGGACGATGGTTGATACTTGGGCTACTGTTGGTTCTTGTGCTCAAATTGGTAAGAATGTTCATTTGTCTGGTGGTGTTGGTATTGGCGGAGTATTAGAGCCTTTACAAGCCGCACCTGTGATTATTGAAGACGGTGCATTCATTGGTTCTCGTTGTATTGTAGTGGAAGGTGTTCGCGTTGGAAAAGAAGCTGTTCTAGGTGCTAACGTGGTATTAACCATGAGTACAAAAATCATTGATGTTACGGGTGATGAGCCTGTTGAAATGAGAGGTAGTGTGCCAGAGCGTTCGGTTGTTATTCCAGGAAGCTACACAAAAAAATTCGCAGCTGGAGAATTTAATGTACCTTGTGCTTTAATCATAGGCAAGCGAAAAGAAAGTACTAATAAAAAAACTTCGTTAAACGATGCTTTACGCGAATATGACGTAGCCGTTTAACCCACATTTATGTCTAAAATAACGGCTATTATTCCGACATTAAACGAGGAAATTCATATTGAAGCGGCGATAGCATCTGTCAGTTTTGCTGATGAAATTATTGTCATTGATTCGTTTAGTTCTGATAACACCGTTCAATTAGCTAAAAAACATAATGTAAAAATTATACAAAGAGAATTTGATGACTTCTCTTCACAAAAGAATTATGCGATTGCTCAGGCTTCACACCATTGGATTTACATACTTGATGCTGATGAAAGAGTAACTCCTCAAGTTAGAGCAGAAATTCTAAAGGCGGTGAAATCACCCAATGGGAACGTTGGCTTTTTTGTAAGAAGAAGTTTCTATTTCATGGGCAAAAACCTTCAATATGGTGGTTGTCAGCGAGATAAAGTTCTACGTTTGTTTTTAAAAGACTTTTGCCAATATCAAGGTTTGGTGCATGAAACGATTGTAGCAAATGGGCCACTTGGTTTTTTTAAACATAAAATCGATCATTTTTCATACAAGAATTACAATCATTATATTTCAAAAATGAACATGTATGCAGCATTGCGAGCCAAAGAGTATTTCAAACAGGGATTACGGCCGAATCCATTTCATTTTGTTATCAAACCTATTGCTAGATTTTGTATTCATTATTTGATTCGTTTCGGATTTTTAGATTTATATCCTGGATTTGTATGGGCTCGTGTGCAAGCCTATGGCGTGTTTGCGAGATATGCTAAATTATGGCTGCTAAGAAAAAAGCTAAAATAAAATGATCGGTAGCGCATCAAATACGCTTTCAATAATTATTGTTAATTACAAAAGCTGGAAGGTTTTAAGAAACTGTCTAAATTCAATTTCAGAAATTATTATTGATGATACAGAAATCGAAACCATTGTCGTCGATAATGCTTCAAATGATGGTGAAATCACAACATTTCAAAATGATTTCCCACTCATTAGTTTTTTAGAAAACACCGGAAATAATGGATTTTCTAACGCTTGTAATTTAGGAGCGAAAACCGCAAAAGGGAAGTATCTGTTATTTCTAAATCCTGATACTATTTTAAATAAAGATGCATTGTCAGAAATGCTAGTGTATTACCAAAAACACAAAAACTGCGGTATTGTGTCTTGTTTGCTAAGAAATGATAATGGTTACGAAAAAACGAAACGATTTTTCCCAAAATTAAATACCTTATTTGGTGTATTGCGATCGATTAATAAGCACAGATTAGATGAACAAATAATAGCCAAAGAAAACGTAATTTCTGTTGATTGGGTCTCAGGAGCTTTAGTGTTTATAAGTAAAAATTGGTTGGAAAAAATCAATTTCTGGAATGAAGATTATTGGATGTATTTTGAAGATGTAGATTTGTCCAAAAAAGTTTCAGATTTGGGTGGAGAAATTGCCTTATTGACCAATTGTGAAATTGTCCACAATCATGGCGAATCATCAAGAATAAATCTCAAAACAGCAAAAATTACCAAAAGTGAGGTTATAAAGTCCAAACACGTTTATTTACGCAATCATTTTAGTGGTTCTCAATTATTTGTGTTGCAATTTTTGGTCGTTTTAATTACGTTGTTAGAAAAAATATTTTTAGGAATTCTTTCTCTTTTTGTTTTGTTTATACCAAAAGCAAGACTTTACTTTTTATTGATGATAGAAATCATAAATTACTATTTTAGTGCTATATTTCATCTATCTTGGTTGAGCAAACGCTCGATGAATTACAAGCAACATATATGAGTCAACACATCTCCTACTTTAAGCATTACAGAAAAGAAATGCTTCCCTTTATACCAACAACAGCTGCAAAAATCCTGGAAGTTGGTTGTGGACAAGCAAATTTTTCAAGTCAATTAGTAAAAGAAGGGAATGAAATTTGGGGAATAGAATTGAATCCTAATGCCGCAAAAGTAGCATCAGAAAAGTTATACAAAGTACTGACAGGCACTATTGAGGAAAGAATATCAGAAATTCCTGATAATTATTTTGATGTGATTATTATGAATGATGTTATTGAGCATTTAATTTATCCAAAAGAAGTTTTGGAGCAGTTGAAAACTAAAATGGTAGTAAATGGCCTGATTGTTTCATCAATACCAAATGTTCGTTATTCAAAAAATCTTTTCAAGTTACTCTTCAAAAAAGATTGGAAATACACAGAATCTGGAATTTTAGACAACACCCACTTTCGTTTTTTTACGAAGAAAAGTATTAAAAGAATGTTTACGGAAACAGGTTTTGAAGTTGAAAAATGTAAAGGAATTAACAGAACTGAATCATTTTTATACTATCCATTTGCAATTTTATTCAACATTATTTTATTGTTTTCACAAGTGGATATGTTTTTTATGCAGTTTGCCACAGTCGCTCGTAAGAAATAGTAAAACGGGTTTTTCTTTACATTAAGAAACAATAACTTTGCACCTTATCTTAATAAAACTACGTGAATTTTAAAGAAGCAATTTCATCACATATTTTTACTTTAATTTCTAAAGCATCATCAGAGTTGGGTTTAGAAACTTATGTGATTGGCGGATTTGTACGTGATTATTTGCTAGATAGACATACGTCCAAAGATATTGATATAGTGACCATTGGTGATGGAATCGCGCTGGCAGAGGAGGTGTCTCGATTGCTTCCGCATCAGCCTAAAGTACAGGTGTTCAAAACCTACGGAACTGCCATGTTGCGAACCAAAGAATTGGAAATTGAATTCGTTGGTGCTCGAAAAGAATCCTATTCAGAAGGTAGCCGGAATCCTAAAGTTTCAACGGGAACACTGGAAGATGACCAGAAAAGGAGAGATTTTACGATCAATGCATTGGCATTAAGCTTAAATACTGAGAATTACGGTACCTTATTGGATCCATTTGACGGAATATCAGATTTGAAGAAAGGGATCCTTAAAACACCTTTAGAGCCCAATAAGACATATTCCGATGATCCGTTACGAATGATGCGTGCCATCAGATTTGCAACACAACTCGGATTTACCATTGAATCCAATTCCCTAAATGCAATTGCTGAGAATCATGAGCGATTACAAATCATTACTAAAGAGCGCATCATTGAGGAGTTGCATAAGATCATAGCGTCAGACAAACCTTCTACAGGATTCAAATTATTAGAGAATACAAAATTACTTTCGCAGATTCTTCCGGAATTGATTGCATTAAAAGGAGTAGATGAAGTCGAAGGTCAAACCCATAAAGACAATTTTTATCACACATTAGAAGTGGTAGACAATATATGTCAAACTACAGATGATTTATGGCTTCGGTGGGCAGCGTTATTGCATGATATTGGAAAAGCACCAACCAAAAAATACGATAAGAAAGTGGGATGGACCTTTCATGCTCACGAATTTGTAGGTTCTAAAATGGTATACAAATTATTCAAGCGTTTAAAAATGCCGTTGAACAACAAAATGAAATTTGTTCAGAAGATGGTATTGTTAAGTTCCAGACCGATTGTTTTGGCTTCGGATGTAACTGATTCTGCTGTTCGTCGGTTAATTTTTGATGCAGGTGATGATATCGATTCACTGATGTTACTTTGTGAGGCAGATATCACGACGAAGAATGCGAAGAAATTTAAACGTTTTCATAAAAACTTCGAATTGGTTCGGGAGAAAATCAAAGAAGTAGAAGAGCGTGATCGTATTCGAAATTTTCAACCACCAATTTCTGGTGAACTCATCATGGAAACCTTTAATTTAAAACCTTGTCGTGAAATCGGAATGATTAAAGAAGCAATTAAAGAGGCCATTTTAGAAGGTAAAATTGCGAATGATTATGATGAATCCTATCAATTTATGTTGACAAAAGGAAAGGAGCTTGGTTTCATCTTAAACTAGACTCTGCATTTCTACCAATTTGAAATACTCCGATTTCTTTTTTAACAAGGCCTCGTGTTTTCCCTGTTCCACAATTTCACCTTTCTTCAATACAATAATGGCATCTGCTTTTTGGATGGTAGATAATCGATGGGCAATCACCAACGAAGTTCTGTTTTCCATCATTTTTTCTAGGGCCTTTTGAACCAGCTGTTCTGATTCCGTATCTAAAGCGGAGGTTGCTTCGTCTAATATCATTATTGGTGGGTTCTTTAATACCGCTCTGGCAATGGATAAACGTTGTTTTTGTCCACCCGATAATGAATTACCGCCGTCGCCAATATTGGTTTCAAATTTTTCTGGTAATTCCTCAATAAATTCCAAGGCATTTGCAATTCCAGAAGCTTCGGAAACATCATTATCACTAGCTTCGGTATTACCCAATTTGATATTGTTTTCTATGGAATCGTTGAACAAAATTGACTCCTGAGTTACGATTCCCATCAAATTTCGAAGGGATTTCAAGGAGATGTCTTTGATATTAATTCCATCAATTAGAATTTCTCCTTTATCAACATCATAAAAGCGAGTTACTAAATTGGCGATGGTTGATTTTCCACTTCCCGATTGCCCCACCAAAGCAATAGTTTCTCCTTTATTGATAGTTAACGAAAAGTCTTTTAATACGAAGTCATCTTTGTACTTGAACCAAATATTCTTGAATTCAATTTTACTGTCAAAACTTGCTTTGCATAATGCATTGGAGGGATCTTTAATCGGATTTTCAGTCTGTAAAATTTGCAGGATACGCTCCGCAGAAGCTTCACCTTTTTGAATATTATAAAATACCGTTGTAATCAGTTTAATCGGATTTAAAACCGTGTAAAATAGAACGATATAACCCAAAAATTCATCTGGTTGCAGTGAACTTGTTTTTGATAATACCTCCGTTCCACCAAACCACAAAATGGCAATAATTGTGGCAGAACCTAAAAACTCACTCATCGGTGAGGCCAATGTCTGTCTATGGATAACATTAGTCATCAATTCTCTGAACCGCTGTGTGGAATTCAAAAATTTAGTTCCGATTACCTTTTGCGCATTGAATCCTTTAATAATTCGTAAACCCGTCAGTGTTTCTTCAATAAACGATAAAAACGTACCAGTTTCTTGCTGCGCTTTAACCGAGTTGGCCTTTAATTTCTTACTGATGGATGAAATAATAAATCCGGAAACAGGTAGTAAAACGAATACAAACAATGTCAATTTCACACTCATGAAAAACATGATGGAAATGGCTATAATGACGGTCAAAGGTTCACGAACAATCGCTTCGATAGAGGTTAAAATGGATACTTCAACTTCCTGAACATCAGCGGTCATTCGCGCGATGATATCTCCTTTTCGCTTTTCTGTGAAGTAGGAGATCGGTAGCTCTAACACCTTATGATATAACTGATCACGAATATCTTTTACGATTCCTGTTCTTAGAAAGGTTATGGCGTAAGAGGCCAGATAACGAAAGAAGTTTTTTAAGAAAAATAACGATAGTGCCAGTAGACAAATGAAAAGTAGTGTTTTAATTTCTCCTTCATTTTCCATTTTCTGAGAAATAAAGTAATAAAAATTCTCTTTTAAATAATCTCCCGCAGATGACAGCCCTTCATAAACAGGTTTGGCCTCGATCTTTTTTTCTTGACCGAAAAGAATACTCAAAACAGGAATGAATGCCAAAACCGATAGCACATTAAATACTGCATACAGAATGTTGAACAGAATGTTTAAAACAGTAAACTTTCTGTACTTCTTTTCGTATTTTAAAACCTCTTTAAAGTACTTCATTAATTCAAGTTCATTTCCTTGATAATGCGTTGAATTTTAGCATCCAATTCAGCTTCAACCGATTTTGTATTTGAAACGTCATCTAAAGTTGAATTTACACTAAAATAGAATTTAATTTTTGGTTCAGTACCACTTGGTCTTGCGGCAATGCGAGAACCGTTTTCTGTATGGTAAATTAATACGTTCGATTTTGGTAAATCGATTGTGGTTACGTCACCTGTGATAATATTCTTTTGAGTCGACTCCTGATAATCTGACAAGGTAACTACTTTTTCACCATCGATTGTGGTTAAGGGATTACTTCGCATATCGCTCAGCATCTTCCGAATTTCTTCCGCTCCCTCTTTTCCTTTTTTCGTGATGGAAATCAAGTGCTCTTTATAGAATCCGTATGTGGTATAAATCTTTAATAATTCTTCATAGAATGAACTACCATTTTGTTTTGCGTAAGCCGCGATTTCACAGGCTAACAAGGTAGCGGTAACCGCATCTTTATCACGAACAAAATCGCCCACCATATAGCCGAAACTTTCTTCACCACCACCAATCAATTCTAATTCTGGATAATCTTTAATCATTTTGGCAATCCATTTGAATCCGGTTAATCCTACTTTGGTTTCCACGTCGTAACTATCAGCAAGCGCATTTACCAATTCCGTAGAAACGATGGTCGAACCAACGAATTGTTTGCCGTTAATTTTTCCGCTCTCCTTCCATTTGTCCAAAAGAAATTTGGTCATTACCACCATGGTTTGATTACCATTCAATAATTTGATGTTACCATCCTGGTCCTTTACTGCCACTCCTAATCGGTCACAATCAGGATCTGTACCCACAACGATATCGGCATCAATTTGAGAAGCTAAATCAGTAGCCATTTGCAATGCTTCTGGTTCTTCTGGGTTTGGCGATTTAACCGTTGGGAAATCTCCATTTGGTTCGCGCTGCTCTTCAATGATATGAACATCTGTATAACCAGCCTTTCTCAAAGTTTCTGGAATAGACATGATTGATGTTCCATGAAGCGAGGTAAACACAATTTTTAAATTATCTCTGTCGATATCTGAATATAATGTTCCGTTCGCTACCGATGCATCCGTGAAAACTTCGTCCACTTCTTTTCCGACTACCGTGATCAAATTCTCATTGGCATCGAAATTAATTTCAGAATACTCCAAGGCATTTACTTCACTAATTATTCCACTATCCTGAGGTGGTACAATTTGACCACCATCTGTCCAATACACTTTGTATCCGTTGTATTCTGGCGGATTATGAGAGGCGGTTAAAACAATACCGGCATCACAGTTTAAATGACGCACTGCAAAAGACAGCTCAGGAGTTGGTCTTAAATCCTCGAATAAGAAAACACGAATATTATTTGCAGAAAGCACATCAGCAACCACCTTAGCAAATTTTTTACTGTTGTGTCTACAGTCGAAAGCGATTGCTACTTTTAGATTTGTATCCCCTTTTGTTTGTAACAGATAGTTTGCTAATCCTTGCGTTGCTTTTCCAAGTGTATATTTGTTGATTCGGTTGGTTCCTGCGCCCATAGTCCCGCGCATTCCTCCGGTACCGAATTCAAGATCTTTATAAAATCGATCTTCTAAATCTTTGGGATCTTCGGTTAATAATGCTTTTACTTCTTCTTTTGTTTCGTTGTCAAAGGTCTCCGTTAACCAGTCATTCGCCTTTTGAACAATGTCCATCATTTTTACTTTTTAATTTAGTTACTTGTTTCTTTTATTTCGTAATGTTTTTTATTCGGGCTGTTTTTGATGATCAACTCACCAAGAAACCCTGCTAGGAACAACAAAGTTCCCAAAATCATAGTTGTTAATGCAATATAAAACCACGGATTATTTGTTACCAAAATGGTTTTCATTCCATTGGATAATTTGTGCAATTTAGTGATACCAATGTATGCTGCGGATGAAAATCCCACCAAAAACATCAAGGTGCCGAGCAAACCGAAAAAATGCATTGGTCTTTTGCCAAATTTTGATAAAAATGACAAGGTAATTAAGTCTAAAAATCCGTTAATAAATCTACTCATACCAAATTTCGTTTCGCCATATTTTCTAGCTTGATGTTGAACAACTTTTTCGCCAATATTATTGAATCCAGCATTTTTGGCAAGTACTGGAATGTATCGATGCATTTCGCCACTTACGTTGACCGTTTTCACAACTTCATTTTTGTAGGCTTTTAATCCGCAATTGAAGTCGTGTAGCTTGAGACCTGAAGTCTTTCTAGCAATTGCATTAAACAATTTAGATGGAATGTTTTTGGTAATCACATTGTCATACCGTTTCTTTTTCCATCCGGAAATTAAATCAAAATTCTGATTTTTTATCAGGTCAAATAGTTCGGGGATTTCTTCCGGATTATCTTGTAAGTCAGCATCCATAGTGATAACCACATCCCCTTTAACTATTGAAAAACCAGCATCTAATGCCTGAGATTTTCCAAAGTTTTTTTGAAATCGAATTCCTTTTACAGAAGGGTTGGAAGTTGATAATTTTTGAATGATTTCCCAAGAAGAATCTGAACTGCCATCGTCGATAAATACAAGCTCATAAACATAACGATTGGATTGCATGACAGATACAATCCAATCGTGTAATTCTTGTAAAGATTCTTCTTCGTTAAGAAGTGGTATTACTATCGAGATATCCATTTGAACTCTTGAACTACTTTAGTTCAAAGGTACATTTTTAAACACAGATTTCTGAATGTTCACAAATTTTTAATATCCGTCGTTCTCCGACTTTTTCATAATGGCTGAAACGATTGCAGAAATTACGAATCCGATGAAGGCAGAAAATGCTAAAATGAAAGCAGATGCGATTCCTGGTCCCTGAAATTTTTCAGCCATATCTGCTGCTGCTTCGATTTGTTCATCCGATAGTCCTTGATCTATCCATGCTTGCTTTTGAACTTCCATAGCTTGTGCTTGGAAATCTGGCTCAATTACAGTTGTGAAAAGAATGGTGTAAGCAATAGTGATTAATGCACTAATCATCACGATTCCCATTCCGATTTTAACGCCTTGTCCCCAAGAAATAAATCCGCCATTGGCATCTTTGTACTGCTTGATTCCGAAGATAATAAATGCTACAGTAGCCACAAATCCTACTACGCTAGAAACCCATTGTAGTTCTAAGGATTTTCCCATTGCATATAAGATTAATGCAGTAATAACCCCAATTAGACCTAAGTATAAGCCATTGTTTAAAATAATTCCCTTACTAGATGTTTGATTTTCCATTGATTAAAGTTTTCATTAGTTGTACAAATATATTCTTTTGATTGGTTTACAAGACACAATTCTATTATGAGTTTCTCAACATTTGATTATGTTACATAAATTTTCAACTTTTTATTTCTCAAACAGGAAATCCGTTGTAAATTTGCAACGGCAAGTCCTACACAACCAGCTCCCTTTGAATCCCCCCAGGGTGGGAACGCAGCAAGGGTATTAGGTCGTAGCGGTGTGATGTAGGTAGCTTGCCATTTTTTGTTTCCTTCTGTTTCTTTTCTCATCTTTGTCCAAAATCAATAGTATTCATGTCTAAAGTTGTACTCATTACCGGTGCCTCCTCTGGAATCGGAAAAGCCATTGGTTATTATTTATTAAAGAAAGGATTTGTGGTGTATGGAACGAGCAGAAATCCAAAAGCAGATCCTGCCTCTAAAATAAAAATGATTGCCTTAGATGTTTTGGATACTAATTCTATTAAAAACGCAGTAAGTACGATTATAGAAAATGAAGGCCGATTGGATGTGTTGGTGAATAATGCTGGAATGGGAATTACGGGTCCGGTAGAGGATACCCCAACTTCTGAAATGCAACGTGTTTTTAATACCAACTTTTTTGGAGCTTTGGAAGTGGTAAAAGCAGTTTTGCCCCAAATGCGGGAGCAAGGATCTGGATTGGTAATTAATGTAACTTCAATTGCTGGATATATGGGACTGCCATTCCGTGGAATTTATTCTGCATCTAAAAGTGCTTTTGCCATGGCGACAGAAGCGTTGAGTATGGAAGTGAAGCAATTCGGAGTTGATGTGGTTTCGGTTGCTCCGGGAGATTTTGCTACGAATATTGCCGCAGGTCGTTATCATACGCCTGTATTTGAAGATTCAGCTTATAAAGAGAAATACAAAGAAAACTTAGCGTTGATGAATACCCATGTGGATTCTGGAATGGATCCTGTGGTATTGGCAAAAAAAGTAGACCAAATCATCAATACAAAAAACCGTAAAATTCACTATAAAGTGGGTGATTTTATGGAGAAGTTCTCGATAGTACTCAAAAGAATTCTCCCCGATAGGACTTATGAAAAGTTGCTAATGAATCACTATAAATTATAGCCTATAACATTCGTTACATTTGGTCAACCGAGCTTCACAAAACTTCTTCAAGCGTTTTGATTTTTAATAGTTGAATAGGAGTAATTTTTCTGTTCACAGTTTTCGTATTCCTGTGTAAGCTCATTTCTTTAAGGACATGATAAGTCAATTATTGATAACTCATGAAAAGTTTAGGTTGTGGGTCTCAGATTTTTCAAATATGCTACCTATCTTTACATCGTTAAATTTTTAATCGAATGAAATTTTTTATTGATACAGCGAATTTAGATCAGATTCGTGAAGCGCAGGCCTTAGGCATTTTAGATGGTGTAACAACAAACCCATCTTTAATGGCGAAAGAAGGAATTACGGGAGAGGAAAATATTATTAATCATTACAAGACTATTTGCGAAATTGTAGATGGTGATGTTTCGGCTGAGGTGATTTCTACAGATTTTGAAGGGATGGTTAGCGAAGGTGAGGCTCTTGCAGCATTAAATCCTCAAATCGTTGTGAAATTGCCAATGATTGCTGATGGTGTAAAGGCTTGTAAATATTTCTCAGATAGAGGAATTAAAACTAACGTTACTTTAGTATTTTCGGCAGGTCAGGCTTTATTAGCTGCGAAAGCAGGAGCAACTTATGTTTCGCCATTTATTGGTCGTTTGGATGATATTTCTACAGATGGTTTAAACCTTATCGCAGAAATCAGAACGATTTATGATAACTACGGATTTGAAACTGAAATTTTAGCGGCTTCTGTTCGTCATATCATGCATATAATTGATTGTGCCAAAATTGGTGCCGATGTCATGACAGGGCCATTAAGTGCAATTTCTGGATTATTAAAACATCCATTAACAGATATCGGATTGGCGAAGTTCTTAGCCGATTATAAGAAAGGAAATTAATCACAATTACATACCTAAAGAAAGTTAGAAGAAATTCTAACTTTCTTTTTTTATACCTACTCGAAATATCGATGATAAATCGGGATTAGTACGTATCTTTGATCCCTAGAAAATGTACCCAAAAAAGGAATTAGCACAATTGGTTATTTCGGCGTGTCAACACTTCAATATTGACACTGTCGTTATTTCTCCAGGTTCACGAAATGCTCCGTTAACTATTGGTTTTACGAACCATCCAGAAATTGATACGGTCAGTATTGTAGATGAACGATCGGCAGCGTTTTTCGCCTTGGGTATCGCTCAGCAAAAACAGAAACCTGTTGCCGTTTTATGTACATCAGGGTCTGCTATGTTGAATTATTATCCTGCCATCGCAGAGGCTTTTTACAGTAACATTCCGTTGATTGTTCTTTCTGCGGATCGACCCAAACATTTGATTGATATTGGTGACGGACAAACCATCCGTCAGGAAAATGTATTTGACAAGCACATTTTGTTTTCGGCGAATCTTGTTGAAAATGAAAACTTGAATTCGAATGCTGCCAATGTGATTCAGCGACAAAATCAGCAATTAATTTCAGAGGCTTTAAATACCGCAATCGCTCAAAAAGGTCCGGTACATATGAATATTCCGTTTGATGAACCGCTTTACGAAACGGTCGATACCTTAACCCATTTTGATTTTCCGAATATCAATACCAGTTATCTCGATAACAACAATATTGATTATTCAAAATTGGCTAAAATCTGGAATTCCACGGAGCGAAAAATGATAGTAGTAGGTGTGAATTATCCGGATGATGAATTGCATCAATTAATGGACATGTATGCCGATGATCCTTCGGTTTTACTTCTAACAGAAACAACTTCGAATTTACACCACGAGAAAGCCATTAATTCAATTGATCAATTGATTTTCTCATTGGATGATGATGGATTCAAGGCCTTACAACCAGATATTCTGTTGACCTTTGGCGGAATGATTGTATCGAAGAAAATTAAAAAGTTTTTACGTACCTATCAGCCCAAACACCATTGGAATATTGATGAGAAAAAAGCGATGAATACTTTTTTCTGTTTATCTGAATTTATTCAAACCAATCCGGTTGATTTCTTTAAGCGATTCAACACGGCCATTGAAATGAAATCGAACGGATATCGCGATCACTGGTTAGCTATTCGTGATGACAAAAGAGAGAAGCATAGCTCATATATAAATACGGTTACACATTCGGATTTTAAGGTGTTTGAACAGGTTTTAGAGGCCTTACCTTCTCATACCAAGTTGCAAATGAGAAGGTAAGGCCTCTAAAA
>Ga0213864_10000600_pt1 | contig 16282 bp, 12 predicted proteins | sample PICome_5_FD_160078 | JGI IMG/M metagenome (GOLD analysis project Ga0213864, IMG submission 160078) | Coastal seawater microbial communities near Pivers Island, North Carolina, United States - PICO247 | ecosystem: Environmental > Aquatic > Marine > Coastal | place: USA: North Carolina... | reverse complement strand
GGTAGTGCTGTGGTACACGGAGCCTCAAAAGCAGCAGCATGGGCAAAATGGCTGGCGTGAGGTGAATGAATGACAAGCCGTGACCTGTCTATTGATGGTCAACAATTCGGTTTAGACTTCAATCCAAGATTCAGGAAGGACTTCAATACATTGGATATTAATTCCCTCTTCAAGAATGAAACCACCCGACCAATAGCCGCAGGTTTTCTTGGAGAGGTTGAGGGAATACAATCGAAGGTCCAGTCGGATTTTAGGAAGATGGTTGATTCGGACAACATAGAGAAACTAGGGGATGAAGATAGGGAGATATATGGTAAATACCTGAAGATGATATCTAAAAAAATACTAGAGTCAAAACTATCTGACCTGCTAGATTCATTCAATGATGCTGAAGTCAGAAAAAGAGTGTTCAAGACATTTCCAAAAGAGGGGATACTGCAAAACAGGTCGTTGGAAAAATATCTCGTAGAGAATGATACCTTGGTGCAGGATATAGATGCCAAGACCCTCAGAGACGTATCCGCTACCAAGGAGCAACAACTCTCTCTCACTCAGGATGGGACTAGGCTCACAAGACTACTTCTCAAACCTAACAGGGAGAATATCACAAAACCTTCAGCAGTGATAGATATGAGTGTGATAAATGAGTCTAAGTATCTAAGTGTCAAAGAAGACACTTCGGGTGGAGGAAGACTAAGGAAGACAATAATAACATTCGATAGTCTGCAATACATGAAAGAATTATTTGAGAAAAATGATTACGATAAGCCTTTTGAATTTCAAGAGGACACTGAAAAAATAAAGGGTACATTAGGTAGGTTTCCATCAGATGATGAGGATTTAGAAGGACTATCACTCCCAACAAATAGAATCATATTGACTTCCACACCCGAAGATAAAATGATTAAGAATTCATATATTGACGGTGAAGGGTTGGATGAGAAAACCACCATAACTTCAGGAGTCAAAAGACAAGTGAGAGATGAGAAGAGCATTAAGGGTCTTGAGATACCAGCATACAACTACATCACAATAAGTCCTAGTTTTGATGAGAGTGCTGCATCGAAAAAAGAAAGGGACTTCACGATAACATATGTCCATCGAAATGAGAACTCAATAGTCAAGGTATCGGATAACAGCAAATCTGAAAATATGAAAACAGGAGAGGCGGAAGAACTACTCATGTTCGTACAAGCGTATGAGGGTGAATTAGGCATGACGTTTGATTTGTATGTCAATGATGGGTCTAGTGATGCTGATTCGCCAGTGCTTCAGGATTTGAATTACGCTGATTTGAAAAACAGTGTGCAAGACAAAAATTGGATAGCCGAGTATGAATATACAGGAGTGAATAATCCAATTGATAGAATAATAGCAGCCTCATTGACTCCACGCTCAGAGAGAATGACTGAAGCAGGTATAGTCTATGATGTATATCTACCCCTAGGTATCGTAGAGATAGAAGTGACATCTGCAATAGATAGTGAGTTTAACAAGGATGGATTACTTACTCGCATGATAGAGAGAACCACTCAAGATGCTCCTAATCTAAAACTAGAGGAAATGATTGACACCTACGAGAAATACATGGATTTCATAGTGCCATTCCACAATGCAAAAAGCACAAGTGACGATGTGATTACATTTGATGATTTCTCTGAAAACGCTCCCAATGCTACACCAGCGATATACAATGATTTAGAGGAAATGTATGAGAGAACATCAAGTGGTCTGTTAAGAAGCAGAGAATTTTATGATGTTATGTTAGTCTTGGCCTTGAGTAATATAAGTCCTGATTTTCTGAGGAAGAACATAATGAAAGACCCTGAAGGAAAGGGGATAGTCACAACGCCGTACCAAGGACCATTGAATGTAGGGGAAAAGAAATTAGGACAGATAAAACAAGTAGAGAGAGATGCGGCAGTATCTCTATTATACAGTCTTATTCCAGAAGATACGCAACAGTCCTCGTTTGCTGGTACTAGAGTACCACTAGAGGAACGCACTGGTGAAGAAGAAGATGTATCAGCATATTTCGATAAGGGAGCAGGTAAGATACCCCTCTTGAAACTCAATAGTGCAAGAGCAAAATACAAGAAAGAGTTGCTTCTAACTGGCCCTGCTGGTCTTCCCGGTGTTGGCGGGAGAACCGAGATAAAGGGCAATGTGAACACGGCAAAGAGAGTGTTGAGGGGAATAAAGTCATACAACAAGAAGATAGACAGAGCAGCGGGGGATAGTTAATGGGCTCGACAGTTTCAACACCAAGCGATTTCACGAACATAAACGTCAACTACGCTCAAGGCAATGGGTACTACACCACACATACGGATGTATCCGACCTACTACAGATATCCTCTTTCAGTTCTAACACGACACCAAACATAGCAGAGGTCGGTAAACTCATCAAGAGGGTAGAGGCGAAGATAGACGACGCTGTTGGATACGCCTTCCGCCCCATCATATACAGAGATGAGTTCCACAGCACTGATTTCGTAATGAAGGGTGCATATCCGGTTCAGCAGTACAAGGACTACATCGGTTTCATACAACTAGAGAGGCCGAAAGTCATGAAGATAGTACGACTAGAGGTATGGCAGGGAGATGACTACAAGGACATAGCATCTGCAACTGCGACCTACACCCCACCAACATCAGGCTCAGGATATACGTTGACATTGGGTGTAGGTGCATACAGTTTTGTGTTGACTGAGGGAATTCACTTCTTCGGTGACTTTGGGCAGAAGACAACGGCAAAGCAGATAGTATCCGCGATAAACGAGGTATTCCCACAAGACACTGCGCAGTTCACAGGGGAAACCGGTCCTAAGAGCCTAAGTGACACAATTGGCACACCGCCAAATGAAACAACGAGAAATGTATCAAACTTCTTCTATGCCACTACTGATTCCGAAGACACAAAGAAGGTCATAATCTCATCATTACTACCCGGTGATGATGGCTCTGATTGTACTATAGCATCAACTAGCGGTTCACATACAGCATTCACCGACAATCAAGAACAAGGGAGAAATGACGACTTTTGGATGATTACTAGCGAGGGAAAGATATTCTTCCGCAATGAGTATCCCTTTGTCGCAAGTAATGGCTGTAGGGTCACATACGTCAGTGGTGACAGTAGGGTTCCATCATGGGTTCATGAGACTGCTACGAAACTCGTTGCTGCTGAAGTCATCAGACATGACGACAACTCCATACTCATCAGTGAGACTGGCTCCAACATTGACTTGAAGGCGAAGCACGATATATTGGTCGAAGAGGCCAAGGAAGTATTGAAGGGGAAGAAGATAGTCATCTACTCGTTGTGATATTATGATAAATGACATTCTTGCTGATATTGTCAAAGCCGAGGAAATACAACGAGAGAGAAATAAGTTGCTGGAAGAAGTATCCAAAGAACTAGGCATAGACATCAGTTTCTCAGAAGAGGCATTGATGAGGGAGATAAGCGATTTAGCAGCGAAGAAGATTCGTGATAGGGTTGAGAAGGTGGTGGTAGAATCGATGAAGTCACTTTCATTGTAAGGCTCCTTTCAGATAATTGGGCTACTACTGCAACCGCATTAGTCAATGATGGCACTATATCTGCCAGCCATAACGAGACTCCCAAGTTCATAGATGTCAGGTCGATACAGCCCAATGAAGGCAGAAGGGTGGATATAGACTCGCAATCAGTCATAGTCGTCTTTGAAGATAGCGCGAGCATAGACTACCCGACGATAGACTACTCAGTGCGAAATGAGAACTTCGGCTTCACATTGCATCTGCGTGTCCTGCATAGAAGAGACTTCTCAACGCTGACTTTCTCAAGGGACAGACTGAAAGCATTATATGAGATAACTAGGCATATCCTAGAAAGTAAGGCGTTCAGGCCGACAGTGGTTGATGGTAGCAATAATACAGAGGGTTCGGCGGATTTGATAAAACTGACAAGTAGGAGTGAGGCAAACGATAGAAATAAAAGACTATTGGGCTACAAGATGTCAGTCGAGTTGAAGCGGTTCGCGGTATGTTAGTAAGGTGAGAGAAAAATGACGGAAGTTTTTGTGGGTGCGGGGGCAAATGCAACGCTTGTTCCTGAGATGGATATACAGTTGAATGATGTGAATTTTTCAGGTACTACAGGTACTCTATCGGGTGATTTGAGTAGTGGGGACCAAGCACTGATAAAACTCGTTCCCAATCTATATGTAGGATGTAGGGCTACTATTCTCACTGGCGGCGGAGCAACGACGACAAACACCATCATACTATCAAACACTGAAACTACAATCACCGTGGAGAGCAGTCATCAAACATCAGGACAAGCCGATGTCAACATACTAGCATTCGGCTCACCTGTTCCGGGTCCAAGGTCGGGTGACAACCCCACACTCCTATCAGATAACTGGCTAGGACTAGTAGAGACATTCACCCCACCTAACGTAGAGGTTGAGTTGAAGCAATTGAATCTCGCAGTGTCGGGTAGTAGAAATTACGGATATCAATTTAAGGGAGCAGAGACGGTAAGTGGGGGTTCTTTAGATGTATCACTGAACAACGGTTCTTGGTTGTACTACGCTTTAGGTAAGGCTACCTTCGCAATCGATACGAGTGGCAGCAAAGCAACAGATAGTTGGACCGGAACCACAAATGATTTCCTTCTAGATGCCACTGGTAATAGAATTGTACGGGCAGTGGGAGGAAACGAGTATCCCCTACAAAGACACACTGACAATGGCTCATTAGAATCTGGGGATAGTAATCAACCATATGTCCGAATGAATACTGCTGCCATAGACTATACATTCACTGAGTTGAATGGCGATTCACTACCATCATTCGCATTGGAAGTCACATATGATAAATCTACAACTGCTGTGACAGATTTAGTTGACTCAAACACACACCACAGCAACAGGTATTGTAGGATATTCACAGGCTGCCAAGTCAATACCCTAACCTTGAACTTTGAAGAGGGTCAAGAGTTGAAGGCAAATGTGGATTTGGTCACAAGAAGCGCATTCGATGCTCCTAGTGGATATCTACCAAGGAGAGGCGTTGCTGCGGGTGCAACAGCATTGGAGAACTTCTCAACGACAAAGGCGAACAACTACCCATTCATGTTCTCAGATGGCTCCATCAAACTATTCGGTCAGAACGTGACGAGAGTGAAGTCAGGAAGTCTGACTATATCCAACGAAATACAACCACAGAGATTCATAGGAAACACGAACAGACAGGTCATGAGCGCACACATCCCTGCTCAGAGAACATATGAGATGTCCCTCACAATGCTCGTCACGGATACGCAACTATGGGACGAGTTGAGAGGACAGGATGAATTCAACTCAGGAGGAACAAATCTCATTGAGTTGAATTTCACGAAGGAGAACGGTGAAGTCATAGAGATTAAAGTCGATGACTATATCATCACTAATGTCACTGTTCCCTTCCCTGACGACAAGGGACCAATAGAGGTGGAGGCCACTATACAGGCCCGGACACTCAACTCCTGCACCTACTCCAACGCATTTTGGGCTATCATGATGTAGTTTAGTATGGAGGCTAAAGTGCAGTAGAGAAGTAATATCAGATTCCACCAACATCCGTTTGTTTGTTTGTTGGTTTTATGTAGGTGGAAATATGGAAAGTAAAATAGTTAGTGATAAGACGAAGTTGTTTATAGCCTCAAATAGCGAATGCCATGAAATCAAGGTATCCCCTGATTCGGATGAAGTGTTGAAAGTTTGGATAAAGCAGCCCACTTGGTTGCAGGTAGAACAAGCCCTTTCAACAGTGATGAACATAGATTCAGCAGCGCAATCTATGGATATCGACCTCAATAAGATGTACAGATACATGGTTAGTAATTTCATCGATAAAACAGAACCATCGCTATCAAGCACAGAACTCTTGAGATTGACACCATATGTAGGCAATCAATTAAAGGAAATACTACCCAATCCCCTTGAAGATTTGGAGGGAGGCTTGGGAAACTAAAGGAGATACGAAAGGCACTCAAGGGAGGACAAGTCTCTCCAATAGTGGCTTCTCGTATCATGATATACACATACGCAAGCGTATTTCATATCAATCCCTTAGACGCATATAACACACCATACACATTAATAGTGGAGATGCTAGGAATACATAACGAAGTCAAGAAGATACAGGCAGAAGAGTTAGACAGGGAAATGAGAAAGGTGAAGTGATATGTCAAAAGGTCTAGATGAGATTAAGAAAGACGTAGATACCTTAACTACGGCTATGACTAGATTGGACACAGCCTCAGTAAGCCTAGCGAGAAGTTTCGGTGAGTTCGGTGCAAGTGGAAATAAAACATGGAATATCATCAGTAGGCTAACATCAGGCACAGGGTTTTGGAGATTGCAGAATAGGATTCGTGCAGTATCTAACGTATTTCAGGCATACTACGATAGTCAATCCGAGGGAATGCAAGCCACACTGAAGTCTTTAGATGCTAATTTAGCATTGGCAAAATCACTTGATGCTCTAGAAAAAGAAAAGGCAAACATATTGAAAACTCCGTTGTATAAAATGTTTGAGAAAGATACTGGTTCAACAAAACTAGCGAAAAAAGAAGCAGAGAGATACTATGATACAATAATCGGAAAAATAGAAAAGACATCAGAGAAAAGAAAAAAGTTGTTTGAAAAAAGTCTTTTACCGGGCATAGGAGAGAGACTGAAGAAAGGCGGTATTATTGGTGAATTCAAAAGAGATTTTGAGAAATTAAAAGGTCTTGGTGGAGGTAAAGTCATGGATAAAATCTTCGGTAAGCGATACAAAGGCGGTCAATTCATGGAAGGAGGGGAGAGAGCAAAAAAGGGAGGTCAAAGATTAGGTTTCTTCAAAACACAAGGAAAAAATATCAGTAAAGTCTTTGAATTTGCGAAGATTGGAACGGTATTGTTCAGCAAGTTCCTTCTATATGGCGCGGCTTTCGGTTTATTGCTTGCTATAGTTATCTACTTCTTCAGGTCAGTATGGCCTACATTCAGTAAATTCATAGGAGATTCTGCGAAGAATTTTATAAAAGCATTTTCTTCTATAATACTTGTACTGAAAGGAGTGTTCAGTTTCTTCAAGGCGATATTCAAGGGAGATATCCTAGGCGCAATAAAGATACTTGTCATGGATATTTTCAAGAATTTGTTAATAGCCGTAGGGAACATATTAGGGGGATTGGCTAAACTTGCTCTTGGTTTACTAGCATCATTGTTAGTGGGCTTGGTGAAAACACTAGCAAGGGTGTTTATTGGCATACTTCAGAATTTACCATTCATCGGTAAAAAATTAAGAAAGCCAGCCGGGTCAGCCAGTGACCTTTCAGTGCCTAAACCAGTCAGAGCATTCGCAAAGGGCGGTATAACTGGCAAAGGATACTCACTCGTTGGTGAGCAAGGGCCGGAGTTGGTGCGACTACCCGTAGGTTCAAGGGTCTTCTCCAATGCTGATAGCAGGAGAATGTCAGGGGGTGCGAACATAACCGTTCAAGTCACAGGGAGAGTCGGTGCTTCTGACCAAGAGATAAAGGACATAGCGAGAAAGGTATCGAGAGAGATAGGATTGCAGATGAATAGAACAGGGTCAACGGCGGTGAGGTTCTAATGGCTGAACCTGAAGTTGGTAATTACAAGGTATTCCTAGAATTACAGAGAAGGAGTGACATAGGAACAGGAGCAAAGGTGAATAGAATAGCACTGAATGCTCTGTCAGTAGCAATAACAACGAGTAAGACAGTACCAAATGTTCCTGTTCCTATGGCTGGCGCAGTGACAGGGGAATCAGTCAATCTAGCATTTGATATGGGACTTGCAAGTAAGAATATCAGCGTGAGCGGCATACTATTGGAACAGGAGATAAAGAAACAGAAAACAGATAGTGATGCAGCGACAGCGACATTCACGCCATTCGAGTTGGCTCAGTTGATTCACTCGTATGTGGATTCATCTTCATTCCAAGATGACCAAAACATCAACAAACTCATCATACTCATACCAAGCAAAGTAGGTAATGACTTCACTGCTCGCAATACTGAGAGAGACATACCCTTCACTTTCAAGAACAGAGTATACGACAACTCATTCACAGCATTCACCGATAATCCAGTCGAGGCTTTCGAGGAAGGAAATTCCATAACAGATAGAACATTCGAGGGAATCACAGGATTCGTGCGTTCCTTCTCAACGACATTCGCTGGTGAGCAGCCGAATAGCGTCGAGTTCACATTGGAGTTTGAAGAGGCCAAGGTAATAGCAGACAATTTCTTCGACTAGGTGATTTGGATGGCGAATGCATATGTGGGGAATCCATATGCGTTGGTCTTCCCAGTGGACTGCGATGGATTCCTGAAGATTCCATATAGCAGAAACGCAGGTGTCGGTACTTTCACAGCGAATACCACCAACACCAGTACCATACTATCGAATGTTTCTCCATTTACGGGATTGGGTGTAGGTATGCCAATAACAGGCACTGGTATTCCTGATAATACGACTATTCGCACTTTAAATACTTCTGCTGGCACAGTGGTAATCAGCAATGCTGCCACAGCCACCGCTACTGGTGTCACGATATCCTTCGGGAGCCATACGGACATCACCGAGACAGATTTGTGGTCGCATGGTGCAGGATTCACCGTCGAGGCAGTGATTACACCCTATGATGTGAACGGCAACGGTCAAACCGGGAAGGGTAAAACACTGGAAATTACGGGTCCAAGCGGCTCTTATGCAAATGGCATAACTAATCGATATGCACAGAAGATGATGCTCTTCTCCAACACTAGTTTCCAATTCTACCTAGAGAATCAAACAACAGGTAATGTGAATCAACCTGCTGAATACAGATTAGCAGCAAAGGTAGGAAGTACGACTCTTAACTCTCCTACTTTGATAAAACCAGTAAGCACATTACATGGATACTATGATGTGAAGGGATTCTACGATGGCATGAGAACATCCTTGACCGAGATAGACACTAATGCCAGTCTATCATCCTCTACGGTTATCTCAGTATCGCAGAGTCAGACGGGATTGTTAGGTGTTGGAAACAAGATATACGACAGTAGTGGCACATTCGTAGATACCGTCGCTAGTGTGAGTCTAAGTGGTACGGACATAACACTGTCCAACGCACAGTCATCCATAACAAGCACCATATACAAAGAGCAACCTAAAGAGGCGTTATACGTCAATAACCTCTACAAAGTTTCGTGTGTTTTGGAGAAGAGCGGGAAACTCAAGTTGTTCTTTAATAACACACTAGTCGCAGAAACAGCGATTTCTAGTTTTACATTTGACATGACGAATGAGGATTGCTTCATCGGTCAGGATGGAACGAATGTAAGCACTCAGTTCATGGGAGAGTTGTATGAGATAGCGATGAAGAAGGGAGCGCAGCCCTCTGCCTCTCTACATACACTAGAACCCGGATACAGTGATATTATCTTTTACTATAGGTTTGGTGATGAGTGATGACTTTTGCAGCGAATATACTCAACGCTGGAATAAATGAAAGCACAGTGTCATACAATGCATCTGCTATATCGACATTAGATTCAGGTGAGAGAGCAAATGTATTCACTGAGGTATCAGTCACTCCCACAATCAAGACAACTGGCCTCCTAGCAAACACACCAAATAAATCATTTATAGAGATAAGAAAAACTGCTACTTTCTCCACTGATACTGCTGGTGTGCAAATCTCTAATTCTTTCCACAATAGACTCTATCCAGCAAGCACCACACTTAATGCTAGAGCCAAGAACAAAGAGGAAACAAAATCATTCAGAGTAAAAACATTCGACTCGGATGAAAATCTAAGTAATGACACTAATCGGAAGTTCAACTATACGGATATGGACTTAGAGGGGTTTGACTACTTTATTCTCATCAATCCCGAAATCGTGGGTGAGGCAAACACTACGATAGTAAAGCCTCACTTTGCTAGAATAACGGCCATAGTGGGCTTCGATGACTTCGGTGATGGATTAGAATTTGAGCCAGCATATCCCACTGTTATACCAAAGGATACCAATTTCGAGATTTACAAGGGACCAGACAAGACGGAAACCAGTGTAGTTGCAGTGTCATATGGTCTAGAGGGAGATGCAGATGCAACTACGGACAAGTACGATGTAGTGAATACCATCAGCATACCAACGGCTTACTTCTACAATGAAAGGCTACATGAGGACAATCAATTGGACTACGAGACTAAGTATGCCTTTCTCTACAGAAACAAGTTTTCTCACTTACTTAATACCGACCAAAATGCTTGGTTCATGACAGAGGCCAAGTTCGATAGGACGATACAGAACATAGGGAGGAAGACGCTGGATGCTGTTCTAGTGGATAAGACGAAAAACGATGCTTCTGATTATCAGCCATTAGTGCAAACAGGATTCTTGAATGATTTCTATCGTGATACTGCACATGATGTTAGGAGATACATCTACTTCGATAAGAAGGAGTTCAAGAACAATAGAATACAATCTACTATGGAAATAGTGGCAAATTCCCCTAAAAACAGGATAAGTAAGTTTGGCAGTGTTAAGTTTACAGATAATGCGGGTATAGCACATATGAAATATAGAGAGGAAGATGAGTTGTATATTAGAAATGGAATATACAACAGTAGCATAAAGACGATAAAATCTCCATTCAATGCTACTCATGAGGCTGGTAATGTCATCGAGATACTCGCTATGGATGATGAGTATGATGTCAAGGCATTGTTAAGCGTGGACTCTATGTTGGAAATAGATGGGTATCACTACATTGTAAATACGGTGCAAGCAAAAACGGTTGTATCATCGACTGGTATTTCGACAGGAATACAAGAAATAACGACTAAGAACAGAAAACTAATCACAGACACTACATTTCCTAGCACTGGTACTTCCACTGTACATGAATTTACGAATAAGGAAGTAAGGTACGCGCCATTCACGAAATCAGCGTCAGGTAAGCACAGGCTGAATACTGAATTTGCATCTGATACCAAGATAAAGGTCGATGAGTCTGACAGGATAACCCTTGATGGTAGAACGATAGCCAAAGAGAACACATCGATATACAATAGCAAGTTGTCCACTGCCAATAACACATCCTTCTACATAGACTTGGAGAAGGGAGATGCAGTACACAAATATATCGAATTCGCCAATAACGCAACTAACTACTATCAAAGTGACTATCCCTTCATGTATTATCTCTCAGGTGGATACACACTACATGAGACTGTATTCAAAGGATTTGTTGAGGATGTTGAGAGTAAGAATGAACAAGGTCTATTGTCATTTCAACTCACTGGCAGAGATGAGATTGGAGACTTACTATCAACTAATATAACCCGCAATCTGAATTATTTGAATGATGTTGTCTATTCGACAAGCAATCCAACTGTCGAATCCACGGTGGATAATTTCACGGCTGGAACCATTACATCTTCAGGAGACATCGCTGTTGGTGATACATCATTCACCACTACTGCTAATCTATCAGTCAGTGCGGGAGGCTTGGTATACAATCAAAGTTCGACGTTTGAACTGATAGGCGAGGTTCTATCAGTGGATACTGCTGGAACCGAGATTACACTGGTGATGCCAGCACTGAAGGCCACATCTAACAGTCAGGTGTTAATCTACAAGAACACGAAGCACATATCAGGTTTGAAGGCACTATCATCAAATACACTAGAAACAACGAAGACCACTGATTTCTCAAGCATATCAGGAAAGGGTTTGGTCTATTCCACAGGAAAGGATACTTCAGGTGAGTCACTGGTGTCTACATCAGATACCGGACTATACTCGAAAGATGGGACACTAGGATATCATATCTCTAGGACGGATTCAGTGAATGGCGATTCTACGCACCTTCTTTCTGTGGGGACGGATGATGGGTTTGAATCCATATTACAAGTAAATAGAACATTCAACGTAGAAAATCTATCTGTAGTGAGCATTGAGAATATAGATAACAACACCAACTCAGTCAGACTCGCTCCCTCCTTCCCAGTCGTACTGGGTAGATTGGATAGCGGGAAGTTCTATCATCTAAACACAAATGTACCGCTAGGTGGTTATTTGCATAAATTAGTCAATAATAGTTCTAATGGCTCAGAGGTAGCAGTGACTATCCCTAAATCAGAAGACCTATATCGATTCCATAATGCTAACAGATTCAATCCCGGTACTTTAAATTATAATCATAGTAGCATATATGCAGATGCATCCAATCGTACTCAGGGCATTTCAGGTTATTCTGATTTAGTTCACTTTAGCAATGATGTCAGTGGTATCACTGGTAGTTATACCACTAGTTCAAACTCTTCCTCTCCATATGACGCTAATATCACTGCTGGTTCCAATCACGTTCCCAAAGAGATATTCTATGAAAGTGCATTGAGAGAGGAACCACTATCAGCATTGACACAGATAGACAGGAGAACAATACCCTACGAATTATATGGTTTGGGGGATATTCTTCCATTCTCATACAGGAGAGCAAACTCACTAGGTAGGACTGCCCAAGACATGACAAACTTTGGTTTGATGTTTGAGGATGATAAGGCAGGAATAGGTAGTGAGATAACACATACTAACTATACTGAAAAGACGAAGTATAGAACCAAATCAGATAAAAATTATGACTTCTCCAAAATAAGTTCTGCTTCCATAGATACCAATGCGATGAGAAGGTGGGGAGTGATGAGGCTCGTTGAGGCTACATTCGACTGGCACTTCAACCCAGTAGACGCTGAATCCATACCAAAGACCTCTGATATCGCTAAGGTGAAGTATCCTATCTACTATAGGCACACTGCTCCAACAGGGTCATACAACGTCACAGCAAATGGTTCTGATATAACTATATCAACACAGACATCATTCGTCAGTGGAGATTCAGTATATCTTTCAGATGGTAGACTGGTAGCAGTCATCAATGGGACACTTACTGATGTGACATCATTGACAAGTAGCAACACATCCTACATCGATTCATCAAAAATAACAGGAACGGTAGCGGCTAAGACTGTCAATAAGATAAATGCATCCACGGTAATTCATGATGATGGTGACGGGCTAAATGGAAATGATGATGCTTCTAGTGGGACTTTTGTATACATAGATAACTTATCGGAGAATGATGACCTACAGACTCTGATAGATGTGCATCTTCTATCTCCGATTATAGACAGAGATTATCTCATATACACCGAGCATGACCATTTTGCAAAACCACCTAATGTTGTATTGCCTCTTTGGACGCAGTTCAATAACAACATCAGTACAGTAGATGCTATCGATACTAATCTAATCACTGATGACGATTACCCATCCCTATATCCTGAAAATAGAATGGCTACATCAGGATTCATTCATACATCTAAGGTAATACACGCCATACTTCATAGTAAGCCTGATATTACTTCTAGGCGATATCTCCCCCATACATTGACTCATTTCAAACTATCAGGTGGAATGCATCTCTATGAAAATTGTAGGTTGCAGTTCACCGACTTCAAATCAGCATTGCAGAGAACAGACACTGTTCGTACCCCTACCTTGACATCTTCGGATGTTGTAATTACGGGAATTTCAGGTGTCAACCTTTCAAGCAGTCCCCCATCACCCTCAAACGTTGAGAGAGAGCAACTATTCGCATTCTATCCATCAGAGACTCTCATGACTCTAGGATATGTTTGGAAATCTAACACTGTATCATTAACAGGTAGTAATGCTACTCAGTCACAGTCATTCGTAGCACCGGCAACAACCACATCAGCGTATGTCAATGAAGATAAGAGTAATCTAGTGGATGAGTCGAATGAAGCAATTCTTCCAGCGTTGGATATCGACAGCAAGGGACAGGCATACAGAGCGCAGATGTTCGTCAAGCCGATACTCACATTATCGGGTAGTTCTACTAGTTCGGTAGTAAAGACAATGAACACTTTTACTGATGCTATTTGGTTGGAGTTCGTTCCTAATCTAACAGGGTATTACCTTGTTAGGGATGTACAACACAGCACAGAAAGAATTGCGAAGATAATAAACCACGAAAGGAACGATACAGGAACAGTAGCGATTCACACCTTGACCCTTGACAAATCAATGATAGCAGGTGACTATCGAATAATGCGAGTTGCAGAGACTACTTTCGAGGATACCCCTGATAAGATAGAGTTCAATAAATTATTCGATACTGGATTACAATATGATAGGGTAGCACAGGACTTGAGACGTTCTTCCATCAGGGACCAAAAGACGAAGTATCAAGAGGGAATACACTCCATGTTCCTGTTTGTGGAAATAGATAATCTGCATAATACGACTCAGAAATACATTGACAGAAGAAGCCTAGAGCAAATAAGTACCATATTTACTAATGGTGAGCAGATACAGGCTTACATCACAGATGGAAATACAAAATCAGAAAAAACACTTACAATGAATGTCACTAGTGAATTTGGCGGGACATTGTTCAATTTCAGCATATCGTATGATGGTAAATTAACAGGAAATGGACTAGTATCATTTGGTGAGATTTTTGAGGTTGTAATTCCAAAGAGACTCAATATCAATCCCGTCAATGCATATCTAGGAACGACCTTCTCAATAGGCTCTGAAGTGGATGTGGAGATTGCAGATATAATGAAGGAAATAGACCTAGATGTGGACGCAGAGCAATCACTGCGAGAGTACACAGGAGCGATTGTGAATGTTGGGAATGCTAGTTCTACGACTATAACATACACCGGAACAACAGATATCGCAGTTGATGATGTACTCTACACACATGAAGGATTCCTACTAGGAAAGGTTTCCAATATAACATCAGATACGATAACATTTGACTCAAAGGAATTTGAACCTGCTACATACGACGAGATAATACGAAGAAATAAGAAAACATTCATTTCACTCGCTAACTTCAATGATGTGGACGCATTTTCAGTCATCAATTATCTATCATCCAAGAAAGGTCTAGATTACACAATAGAAAACAAGAAGATGATTATCAAGAGATTGGATGATGACTATGGGTTGAGGACATATCAATTAGATTATCTTACTAATAATAAAATCACCAACGTAAATAGCAACAAGAGCCTATTTGATAAGGCTAGTAAAGTCATAGTAGTGGGTGATGCAGTCAGAGCGGAGGCTGAAGTCCCAACCAATAAGAGAACAAGGGAAGTAGTTGTAGTGGAGCCTAATATAAAATCACTAAGCGATGCTAGGATAAAAGCAGAGCAAACACTTAGAACCCTACAATCAGATGCTAGAAAGATAAAGATACAAGTTCAAAAAGAAGGAATGGAACTAATCAAGCCCGGAGACATAGTTAGCCTAGACTTCCCTAATCATGACATACCGAAGGGGGACTACCAAGTATTTGAGATAGAAAACGCATTGACTTCCCTAATCACATTATCAGTAAACACATTCAACAAGTCCATCGCTGAGAGACTAAGTGAACTTGGGGTAGAACAGAGAGTAGGTATTGGGAAGATACTAACTAGAAACTCTGAGCAAGAGGTCATTGGCAAGTTATTCCTCGATACTGTAAACATAAATAACATTAGCGTGAAATATCAGATATCGAGGAACGAGAATGCGTTGGGATTCAATAACACATTAGGATTCAACAGCCAACTAGGACTAGACATAACAGATGATACACCACATATCACGGAGAGGGATGAATAATGATAGTAAATGATGGGAAAGACAACTTAGCGAGTTTAATTGCTACTAATTATACGAAGGTGAGAATAGGAGACGGTTCTGATGGGACTGCTGCATCACAAGAGAAACTAGACCATGAAGTAGGTACGGAAAAGACAGTCGCTCCAATAAGAGTAAATAATCTTCTCACATGGAATGTGACATATACAGGGGCCGAACTGCCCCCAAGTGGTGCAACAGAGTTAGGGGTGTTCAATGGTAGTGGTGTTATGTTGACTAGAGTGACATTCAAATCAACTGGGCCTGTTGCAGCAAGTGATACTGTGACGTTCACAGTCAAGTTGGAGGTGGCCTGATGACAGATTTCAATGGAACACAGGGAACAGGCGCAATAAAACACATCACAGGTATGGGTAGTCTTTCTGTCATAGACGATAATACAGATTCGATGCATACTGGTATCATTCAATATCTGAATGCCGCTGCTGCTGGTAATCATGTCGTTGACGGAATGACAATCACACAGAGCGATGGCGGTACTTATACCACATTCAC
>Ga0213864_10000599_pt1 | contig 16288 bp, 17 predicted proteins | sample PICome_5_FD_160078 | JGI IMG/M metagenome (GOLD analysis project Ga0213864, IMG submission 160078) | Coastal seawater microbial communities near Pivers Island, North Carolina, United States - PICO247 | ecosystem: Environmental > Aquatic > Marine > Coastal | place: USA: North Carolina... | reverse complement strand
GCGTCCTGAAGTCGGCATGGCTGTTCCTGGTATATTTGGTGAACACATACCGCACGAAGGCGGATATGCCGAGCTTAGATGGGGACTTGGTATGTGCTGGGGAATCACTAAGGATCTGTTTGATGACATAGGTGGTTACGATCCACAGCTTCATCATCAAAATGAATGTGACATGGGTCTGAGAGTCCGCATGGCTGGATATAATGTTGCTGGCATAGTCGGTATAGATATTATACATAACGATCCAGGCGGGCCGAGATCAGCAGTTTCTCTTGGAAGAGAAAGAATTGGGTGTGTACAGTTTAGAGATAAATGGTGTTCATATTTTAGAAATAGAAATTGGACGTATGGCACTGATCCGATCTACTTAATGCAACACTGGCCACCTGATCAGGAATTCCTTAGACGCTGGGCGATGTATAACGGTGTCAATTTGAATCCAGCAAGAGAGCCACAGGGACAACCTGAGGAATACTGGCATGAGCTAGATGATCATTTTAGAGGTCAGCAGCTAATAGAGGTTCAGGGGCAAAAGTATCTCGTGTACCGTGAGCTAAGAAACGACTATATGCATTGGGAGTGGCAGCATAACCCTGGTGCATATATTAGGGATCGTGAACAAATCATTAAAGATTGGCATGAGTTAACTGGAGAGTTGTATACCGGTTATGTTTGGCCGGTTAACTTATTGAAGCCATACTGATATTTATGTATACAATAGTTACTCCTGTTTATAATTGTGAAAAATATATAGCTAGAGCTATAGAGTCTGTTCTTTGTCAAGAGCATTCTGATTATAGAATGATAGTTATAGATGACATATCTACAGATAAAACTTGGGATATCATAGAGAGTTATGTAGATGGTGAAAAAGTTATTGGTGTCAAAAATACTGAAAAGAAATTTGCACTTAGAAATTTCTATGACACGATATGGGAACTTCCTGATGAAGATGTGGTAGTGCATCTTGATGGAGATGATCAACTGCTGGGTCCAAATGTTTTGAATACTTTAGACACAGTGTACTCTAATGAAGACACTTGGATTACATATGGTTCATTTGAGTATGACTATGAATCTAGAAACCCTGATCCATCCGCTTCCCCTAGGGGTTTTATGACGGCACTTCCTCCCGATAGACATAATCGTACTTTTCCCTGGGTTTGTACTCACTTAAGAACTCATAAAGCTTGGCTTTTTAAGAGAATAAATAAAGATGATCTGTTTTTTAACGGAACCTTTTATAACAAAGCGATAGACTTAGCAATTATGTGGCCGATGGTAGAAATGGCTGGCCCCCAGCATGCTAAATTTATTTGGGAAGCTCTTTATTTATATAATGCAGTAAATCCAAATAATGAGTCCAAAAGAAAGTTGGAAGAGAATCAACTTACTCCTCAGCAAGAAATAGATCTATCTGTAGATCACATATTAAGTAGACCTATTTATAAAACTATACAGAAGGAAATGTGAAATGAGCGAAAGAACTACTTGGTCAGAAGAGGATCACCTTAGACACTTTTTGTACGAGTCTGTTTACGAGGCTCTACAAAAAATAAACTGGGAAGATAGAGTTTATGATGTATTAGATTTTGGATCTAAGTGGTTTGGGGATCCAGATGGTGGCTGGCAAACATACATGAGATGGATGTTTAAGGATATACTTGGTAACGAAAAGCTTAACCACATACTTGGAACATACCCAGAGTATGATGCAGAGAATCTTGCTAGAATACCTTCAAATTCTTTAGACGTGGTTGTGGCCGACCAGGTGTTGGAGCATGTTCAAAAACCTTGGCTTGCAGCGGAAGAGTTTTATCGTGTCTTAAAACCAGGTGGGGTAGCAGTGGTTGCTACTCCTGGATTGTATCCATTTCATCCATCTCCATTAGATTGTTGGAGAATAATGCCGCACGGATACAAAGTTCTTTTTCCAGATGATATTTGGTATACTTTAGTTTTTGATACATGGGGGTCTGCTGATAGGGTAGCTTATGAGTACACTCACAATAAGGAAATATTAAAAGCATCGCCAACTTATACTGTTACGGAGGCAATGACTCAGCCACACTACTTTGAAAAAGATGGACTATGTCCGATTCAGTTGTGGTGGGTTGGTGTAAAGAAATAAAATGATAGAAGAAAATAATTATACATTACATATTATAAGAGATGTATTTGGTAGAAAAATATCGCCTATCTACTATGGTAAAGATGTTAGCATTCTGAATGATTGTTATTCTTCTTTGCACAGTATGGGGTGTCAGGGTTTTTATTCAGACGCTCCTTTTGTGTTTCATGAAAAGTTTCACTACTTAAATGTTGATGAAGAAAATGTAGATTATTTTTTGGATTATGCAGATTTTCTGTTTTCAATTGATTATAAGTATGAGTTAGATCCCCCATATTGTGATCGGGTAGCAAAAAAGTTTAAAAAGATGCTAAAAGGTCAGGCTCAAATATTTTTAGTTAATCCAGGAACTTGGTCTTATTGTTTTGATGACTATTATGAAAGAAATTTCTCTTTGGAAAGAGAAGTAAAAAAGTTTTCTTTGTTTAAGGATAAAAAGGTTTTTGTGTATGAAAATATATGATTGTTTTACTTTTTATAATGAAGAAGAGATGCTAAAAATAAGACTAAATGAATTAAAAGATGTGGTAGATTATTTTTTCATTGTAGAAGCTGATAGAACTTTTACTGGTAAGGCAAAGGATTTTTATTTAGATAAGTATGATTGGTTGGATGAGTTTAGTTCTAAAATCATACGCTGTTATGTTTCGTTGCACGATTGCATAGACGATGCTTGGAGTGCAGAGCATAAGCAGAGAAATTCTATACAAGATGTAGTAAATTATGCAGATGATCTTGACTTTTGTATTATATCTGATGTAGATGAAATACCTAGACCAGATGTTTTGCAGTCTGCACGAATTGCTTTTGAGGTTGATACACCTGTTCAATTAGATGTTGATCAATACTTTTGGAACTTTAATTGGTTGACGCCAAAACATTGCAATGAGGGTGCTAGGCCAGTTTTTTGTCGGGCAAAAGATCTTCAAAATACTTCACCTCAAGATCTTAGGGCCGATTCATATATAAAAAGAATCCCTGATGCTGGGTGGCATTTTTCTTTTGTAATGAATCCTGAAGATGTAATTAATAAGATAGAATCTTTTGCTCACACTGAGTATGATAGTCAAGAGTATAAAGATTTAAATAATATTCTTAGCAGAATCCAATTTGGCATTGACCCATTCGATAGGTTTCCGCTAAAATATGAAAAGATAAGTAATAAACATCCCAAATATATACAGGAGAATTATAAAGATGGGTAAGCCAAGTAAAAATCAAAGAGTATCAGCTGATCGTCCAGTCAAGAAAGAACTTCCCGGTAAAGCTGTCATGTATCAGGGTCTTTGTGGAGTATATACTAATTGTCCAACTTGTGGAAAAAAGGTAGGCAAAGCGATTATGTGGGAAGACAATTCTATACTTTATTGCAGAAGAGGTTGTATTCCAAAGAAGGCAGAAGCACAGGTTTAGCGTTACTATAAGTTAGTCTAAAGGAGGCATTTATGAATTTTGATTTAGCAGAATTTTTAGTAGCACTAGAAATGTCAGACATGGCTAAGCTTCACCCGGCTGAGCAACAGTTCGCTGATACACTATTAGACATAGTAAAAAAGTATGGAAAATTAGCAGACGGAGATGAAAAGGGAATCTGGGTTGGCTATGAGGGCCCAGAAGAAAATGACAACGCGAACATAGGTGTGAAGTGTTCAAATTGTTACTTGCACGAATCAGAGAAAGTGTGTAAAATAGCTTCTGTAGAGATACATCCAGAAGGCAAGTGTAGATTAGCTGTTATACCTCCTGGTATGGTTAATTCAGGAAGTGACGATAAGGATGACAAGAACTAATAATATAGTCAGGATTAAAAATTTTTTAACATCAGTTCAGTTAAAAGAATTTCAAGATTTTTTTAAATCTGAACCTATATTTATTGATAAAAATATAACAAGTCGCTCTATGGTAACTTTAAATACTGAGCACTATATCTTTGATAGTTCTGTACAATACGTTGAAAAGATTTGTGAAGCGGTAAGTGACTTTTTTGGTGTTGATGTTTCTGATTTTTCGGGGACTTGTTTCCGTAAATGGTATCCCGGAGAGTTTCAGCCTCCACATTCTGACTGTGAAGCTAAAATCTATTTTCATGAAGATGAAATAGTTTGCGATCCTTTTTATAATTTCTCTTCTTTATTTCTAGAATACGGATCGCTTTGTTATCTTAATGAAGATTATGAGGGCGGAGAAATATACTTCCCTCAATATTCATTATCTATTAAACCTAGTGTAAATGAATTTATTTTCTTTCCTGGTACCGATTACTATATGCATGGAGTGAGTGCGGTATCTTCTGGTAACAGGTTAGTCGTACAAAATTTTTTAACAACAAACAAACTTTTATATCTTTGGAAAAAATTTATTCAAGGAAAAGAAAAACTTAGATTTATTAATTATAGCCAAGAAGAAATGATGGGTGTTAAAAGAAGTTTTGACAGATCTAACTTACCTGATAATTGCCCACATAGATTGAGAGATTGATGTGAAGACAAAATGTAATCCAAATAATATACATGTTGTGGAAAATTTTATGGAACCAGAACATGTTAAAGAGATCCACGCGTTGTGTGTTGAGTCTCTAGAAAACCCTGATCCCTCTAAAGAGTGGTGGTATAACAAGTTTCCTGGGCCAGAATATACTGAGCATACTTATGGTAAATATAAAGAGGTGTGTGAAGCTGGTTTAATTGAGTATCATGAGAGGAAGCATCCGCTTCTCAAGCATTACATGGATAAGGTTGCAGACGTAATTTCTTACGAGGCTGGCAGAAAAGTGGTGCCGATTTTTCACTTTAATCGACATCAGTCTGTTGATGGTGTAACTTGCCCTGGTCATACTGATTCTGAAGGTATGTCTCCAGAGGGTGTTAATTATCTGCCAGATTATTCTCCTAATCATCACTACGAGCCTGCGATAATTGAGTTTTCTGCGAATATATATATTAATGACGATTATGAAGATGGTGAATTATATTTTCCAGAGTATGATGTTACAATAACACATACGCCTGGACAGTTAGTCTTTTTTCCAGGAACGCTTGAGTTTATACACGCAGTGCATACGGTAAAAAATGGTACAAGATGGAATTTAATTACACACTTAGCAAGACCCAAACTTATAAAACTCCATTCAACCATCCATAATATGTGGAATCTTATGACGGATGAGCAAAAGTCTAACTTTCCAGAAGAATGGGAAGATGAATGGAGACCTAGAGGTGTTAGAGAAGGGAATGTATAATGACTGAAACAAAAAGTTTACATTATTTAGCTAAAAAAGAACCTTGGGAAGTGGCTGATATGGGTAAAAACCCTCAGCTAAAAAGCATTTACGATATTAAACTAAAAAGTTCTACTGGTGAGGATGATGTACTTGCGAAATACAAGGGTAAAGTTACGCTGATTACTAATACGACTGGGCATTGTGGTAATGCTCCTCAGTTTGGTATATTAGAGGGTTTATATAGAAAGTATAAGGATAGAGGTTTTGAGGTTTTAGCTGTTCCTACTAATGATTTCTGTGGACCAAAAGTAACCTATGGTATATATGAAGACGGTATAACTAGTGGTAAGATGTCTGAGGATTATGCTAGGGAAGAGTGGGATGTAACGTACGGCTTTACGGACTTGGTTTGTTCTGTTCCATTTAGAGACCCTGAAAAAGACGATCCAAGCAAAACTGCACACGAGCTGTATTTAAATCTAAATCCAGACCAAGAAGCTGCCCCAATGCACGGTAATTTTGAAAAGTTTCTTGTTGATAGAAGTGGTAAGGTTGTCTGGAGACTTCCTAATTTTGTCCTGTTGCACTTCGCTTATGAGGGTGGTCTTTGCGATTCTCCAGAGATGGAGCTTGAAAGACTAGAATCTAAGATAGAAGAAGTGTTAGATGAGCCCTGGGATGGTTCTTCTTATGAATATAAAGGGTGAGCTATTAGATGCTAAGGAACTAAAACAAAAGTTTGAAAAAGATGGTTTTATCATTTTAGAAAACTTAATAAATAAAGAACTTATAGATAAATATGTCAACGTCTGGTTAAGCGAGAACGCAGATAAACCTCATGGTTGGACTGATGAAAATGAACCTGGCTTTTCTGGGACAGCTTATCTAGATCATCCTGAAATACTTGATATTCTGTGCTCAAAAGAGATCGGTGAAATATTAGTTGCAATAAATAAGGCTGTTGCCTTACATGTTGATATAACATATTCTATCAGCACAGAGTTTGGGTGGCATCAGGATAATAACATGCCAAAAGAAAAAGCTGGAGATAATTATGTTGGCGTATGGGTTGCTTTAGAAGATGTTTCTCCTGATGCAGGACCTTTTGAGTTTGTTCCTGGTTCTCATAAATGGGATTTAGATTGGCAATATTATTGGGAAAACTCTGCTAATTCTGTTACTGGGATAGAGCTTGAAGCAGAGATGGTTAAAAGAAGTGCGCAGCCTGTAAAGTTTTTAGCTAAAAAGGGTGATGTCTTTATTTGGCATAGTCGCCTCATGCACAGAGGTGCTGATATAGTAGATAAGTCTAAGACTAGGATGTCTCTTATAGGTCATTATTGCAATGATTATGCTAATATGGATGATCATGATGATATTCCTGAAGCGGAAGAGATAATTGATCACATGTTATCTGTTACTGAAAAGTACGCACAGTGGGGTGGGCGCGGCGCAATGTACTTTGTGAACCCAGATTAACTAGTTATTACTATTTCCCTCAGAGTTGATGGAGGGAATCATGGATCAAATAAAATCAGTAGTTTTTAGAATCTTAGCGGCCTTTGCGGCTTCTGGCCTAAGCGTAATTGGTGCTGGGGCCATAGCTGGAGTTGAGCTGTGGAAGGCAGTCATGATGGCTGGTATCGGCGGCGTTGCTGTTGTTGTCGAAGGGCTAGCTAGAGCCTTTATGGATGACGGCGTCTTGACTAAAGAAGAAATAGATGAAGTCTTTAATAAAGTGGATAAAAAAGCTAACTAACTTACTCTTCTTCGCCTGAGAATATTGTTGCTACGAGGTGTACGGCAATTGCCCCACCGCTTATCCATAGGCCGTATCTAAGTACGTCACCACTTAGGGTAATCAGCACCAGGGCTGTACCGGCTACAGTCCAGTTGAGTTCTTTTATTTCTGAAAACACTTTCTTCATTTCTTTCTCCTCCCTCCGCCAGCTGTTGGGGCAGCAGCCGCTGACATAATAGTAGCGCCAGCTGCAACAATTACTCGTCTTTCTTCAACGTTTAGTCTTGATCCAACTGGAACATATTCGCCATAATCTTCATCGCCAAAGATGTTAACTTCTTCTTGAAAAGTATCTTTAATTTCATCATCAGCTTCATTGATAGCTACAACAAGAACCTGCTGAGCGTCATCAGAAATGTTATTAAAGTTTTCATCTGACACAAGTTTTTCTACTTCTTCTACAGTTACATCACCATCAACAACATCAAGAAATTCTTCTGCTAGTTCTTCATCTAATTGATCTAGCTCTTCTACTATTTTTATTTCTGCAGCATCAACTTCTAAGAGATCAACACCTTCTGTATCAATACCAAGTTCTTCAAATTCTATTTTTGTTTCAGCCGCTCGTTCTTCTTCTGGCGTCGGCGGCACTATGGTTGTTGTAGGTGGTGTCCTCGGAATCGTCGTACTCGTTGTTGGGGCGACTGTTGTCGTTGTCGACGTGGACGATGTGGTGGTTGTCGTGGAAGTGCTGGTAGTTGTAGTGCTTGTCGATGTAGTCGTAGTCGGGGTTACCGTAGTCGTCGTAGGCGGTATGGTTGTTGATGTTGTAGTCGTTGATGGCGGCACCTCCGTAGTAGTAGTTGTAGTAGTAGGCGCTGCCGTTGTCGTAGTTGTTGGCGGCAACGTCGTTGTTGTCGTTGTTGTACTAGTACTAGTTGTTGTGGTAGGTGTCACAGTTGTGGTGGTGGTTGTTGGGGGAATTGTTGTTGTAGTGGTTGTGGTGGTGGAAGTTGTTGTTGGGGGAACTGTTGTGGTAGTGGTGGTCGTAGTCGTTGTTGGGGGAGTGGGTTCTTCGACAGTCAACGTAACTTGGGTGGACCAACCAGAATACACGCCGAGAGTGTCGTTATCAGCACGCACATCAAAAACATATTCTTCTCCTAGCCCTCCTGTGCTTTCAAATAGACTGAAGGGTAGTGTATATTCGGTGTTGAGGGCATCTTCGTCACCAACGTTTCCAGTTGCTACACCCCAGCCTGCGTCGGGCGGAATCCTGAAAGAAATGGCGTAACGCTCTGGGGTAACATTGCCTGTATTAGGTTCATCCCAGTCAAGAAATACACCGTTTGTGGTGATTTCTCCGGTCAGATTCATTGGTGGGCCAATGGTTTGTGGAATGGTTGTCGTGGTAGTGGTGCTCGTAGTTGTTGTAGTTGTAGTAGTTGTAACAGGGCTGGCCCAAGTCCAAGTGTTTTGCACAAATCCACATAAAGTTGAAGATGTCAATCCTTGGCAGGTGTCCCAAGAAGCATTTGATGACCAGCCGTTCGGAGCAGAGTTGCTATTGATTGAGTTGAACTGCGGGTTGGTCATTAGGTTGGTAAGGTCAGTCCACTCTGTAGAGCCGTCCAGTTTTGCTTTGAAAGAGACTTCTTTGATTTCAGTTCCGTAGTTGCCACCCCAACCTTCACCATCTTTTGCCCATACGCGTATTTTTACGGTATCCCAGTTTGTTGAATCCTGGACATTCGTAGAAATAGAGGCTTGAAACCAGAAGGAGGGAACCTCAACCCAAGATGTCGGAGAAGATGAGGTTATGTTGCCTTGAAGCAGGTTCCCAGCAGAATCGTATGCGGCATATTGTGTCGCAACGTAGTCGTTCACATCGTAAAACCGCTTGACAAGTGGGGTAACCAGAATTGCGTCAATCTCTCCGGCATAAGAAGAAACGTCAATCGTTTGCTCAATGTACGCAGCGTTATACGAGAACCTGACACCGTTATAAGTGCTGAAGTTTGTTGCGAGAGTTAGATCGGTAACGAGTGTGTACTCTCCGCCGTCAAAGCCGTTTCCTCTTTGATTACAGCAGTACCCAGCATGGAGGCGATAGACGCCAGCATCCAGCGTGGTGTCAATTTTTGACGAAACGCACTGGTTTGTGCTGTTGTGGTTGCCGTCATCATTGCCAGTTATCAATGTGCCGGACAGGTCATATAGCCACAAGTATGGATCAGACGTTAATTCCTCACAGGAACTGTTGGAGTTACCATAGATGACAACATTAGTATCGTCTTCCGTGACCTCAAAGTACCAGTCAGATTCTTCGGTGACTGTGTAAGTTGCAGCGTATACTGGGACTACTGGCAAGAGGGCCATAAATGCTAATATCATAGGTAGCATTCTTAGAAATTGTTTCATTTTCCCTCCATCTCCGGACTGAATAGTAACCTGTTAAATTGATGTAGTTACAACTATTTTCTTGTTACTATATGTTGAGAAGATCTTTTAGGAGTGTTTGATGGCAAATACTATTAAAATTAAAAATTCTGGTACAACTTCTAATGTGCCATCTTCGTTAGAGTACGGTGAACTTGCTATAAACTATGCCGATGGTTTGTTGTTTTATAAGAATTCTTCTAATGTAATCAGTCAGTTTTCTAGTGGAGGTGGAGCTTCTGTAACCATTTCTGATACTGCACCGTCTAGCCCTAGTGCTGGTGATTTGTGGTATGAGTCTGATACTGGTGATTTTTTTGTTTATTATGATAGTTATTGGGTTGAGCTTGGTGCTGATCCACCGTCTAGTTCTTTTTTGTCTGATTTAGATGGTGATACTCTTATTCAGGTAGAGGAATCTAATGATGAGGATAAGATTCGTTTTGATACTGCCGGTTCGGAGCGGATGATTATTGATAATACAGGTAAGGTTGGTATCGGCACTACCGCCCCTGACTACCCTCTTGATGTAAACGGAAAAGTTATCGTCGGTGGTGGCGACAATCAAACTCCCGATGCATTCGGTAATGGTCACCTAATGATTGCTGGTGCTGGCTACACAGGTTTTGCCTCTCTTGATGGCACTGCTATGTGGATGGGGCATAACTCTGGTAGTCGAAGCCTTTACCTTGCTACAGACGAGACTGCACGGGTCACTGTTACTGGTGGTGGCAGTGTCGGTATCGGCACAACCAGCCCAGTTGACATGTTTGATGTCGGTAATGCCAGCAATAATGGCTCGTTTCGGGTTCATGCAAACCAAGGCGCTGAGTCTTTTCGGGTTGCTGGTGATGTCGTTCGTTCTTCCAGTATTGTCAACTTGACCACCGCTAGTGCCGCCAACGTGTTCGTTAACGCAGCAAACAACTCGATGTACCGTTCTACATCATCAGGTAAATATAAAACTGATATTGAAACATTAGATGTCGAACATGCCGATAAAATTTTTGACTTACGACCAGTTTGGTACAGGTCTACAACAGGTAATGATCCCGCTGAATACTCATATTATGGTTTGATTGCTGAAGAGGTTGCAGCAGTTGACCCTCGCCTTGTTCACTTTGGTGCCGATGCGGACTGTGAATGTGTAGAAGATGAAGAGGGGCACATTGAGCATGAGCAGTCGTGTTTGACGGAACCTGAAGGTGTGTTTTACGAACGTTTCGTCCCCCATCTAATTAGTGTCGTACAGCGCCAGAAGGCTCAGATCGATGCGTTGACTACCCGTATTCAAGCATTGGAGGCTGGATAATGGCTATTAATTTTCCTGATTCACCTTCAGTGGGTGACTATCATACAGTTGGCACTAAAAGTTGGAAATGGAGCGGTACGACGTGGCAAGTAGTTGCATCTACATCTTCTAGTGTAGTCGCTACAACAAATTATGTAGATACAGTTGCTACCGGAATTAACTGGCATGAGTCGGTTAAGTATGCTACTGCTGCGGCTCTTCCTAATTCTCCGTCTTACGATAATGGTTCAAGCGGTGTTGGAGCAACGTTGTCTGGCACATCTAATGCAAGGCTTGCAGTTGATGGCGCTAACGCTACGACTGGTGATAGAATACTTGTCAAAGATCAGTCAACTGGAACACAGAATGGTATATATTCAGTAACAGATCAGGGTTCGGCATCAACTACATGGGAGTTGACAAGGGCTACAGATCATGATGGTAGTCCTGAGAATCTAGATCCAGGTGACGCTGTTTTTGTTTTGGCTGGTTCAACAAATTCTAATCAAGGTTTTGTTATTACCTCCGAGGGCACAGGGACAAATAGTGTCCATGTGGTTGGTACGGATTCGATAACTTATACACAGTTTACTGGAACAAATACTCTTACGGCTGGAACTAATCTTAGTAAGACTGGTAATACTATTAATTTAGATGGTTCTTTAACAGGTTTGACTTCTGTTTCTTCTACGTCTTTTACGGGTGATCTTACTGGTGATGTTACTGGTAATTTAACCGGTAATGTTACAGGTGATGTGACTGGAAATATTACCTCATCTGGAACAACTACTTTATCTGGTACGGTTAATCTCAATGGGGCTACTGTATCAAACGCATCATTTAGTCTTATTGGTGATGTCACTGGCAATGTCACTGGTAATGTCACAGGTAATGTCACCGGTGATCTTTCAGGTGATGTCACTGGTAATGTTACTGGTGATCTTACAGGTGATGTCACTGGTAATGTCACCGGTAATGTCACCGGTGATCTTTCAGGTGATGTCACTGGTAATGTTACTGGTAATGTCACAGGTAATGTCACCGGTGATCTTTCAGGTGATGTCACTGGTAATGTTACTGGTAATGTCACCGGTGATGTGACTGGTGATGTTACAGGTGATGTTAAATCAGGGAATGGTACTGTTGTTTTAAATAACGGTACTGATGGCACTGATGCTACCTTCACAGGTGACGTCACTGGTGATCTCACAGGTAACGTCACGGGTAATGTAACTGGCGATGTCACAGGAGCTGTATCAGGCAATGTTACAGGTAATCTTACAGGAAATGTAACTGGAAATCTGACTGGCGATGTCACGGGCAATGTTACAGGTAATGTAACTGGGACATCATCTGGATGGTCTATATCTAGAAGTTTAAGTTTGGGTGGAGATTTATCTGGAAGTGTTTCAATTGACGGAACCTCTGATGTCATACTTACTGCAACTATTGCCGCAGATAGTGTTGCCCTTGGTACTGATACAACAGGAAACTATATGTCTGACGTTTCTGCTGGTACAGGTGTTACGGTTTCCCACACTCCAGCTGAAGGTTCTACTGCTACAGTTTCAATTGGTCAGGCAGTCGGTACTTCAGATGATGTTACTTTTAATAGTGTTTCTTCTGGTTCAGCAACTTTAACTGACACTGGAGTTGGGTCTGGAGCAGGTCCTATTATGAGTCTGTACAGGAATAGTGATTCTCCTGCAGCAGCAGACTATCTTGGTCAAATAAAGTTCCAAGGTGAGGACAGCGCAGGAAATGCAGAGGTATACGCAGAGATAACTGCAAAGATAGATGATCCCACCAGTACTACGGAATCTGGAATCTTAGAGTTTGCGGTGGCTTCTTCAGGCTCTAGTGAGATAGTTGCAAGTCTTACTAACGTTGGCTTACTTCTTAATGCTGGAAATACTATAGTTTTTGAAGGCGCTACAGATGATACCAGTGAGACAACGTTAACGGTCGTTGATCCTACGGCTGACAGAACGATAACCCTGCCAGATGCAACAGGAACTGTAGCTTTGTATGGGTCTATAGCTTTGGGTACGGACACAACAGGAAGTTATATGTCTGACGTTTCTGCTGGTTCGGGCATTTCTGTTTCCCACACTCCCGCCGAGGGCTCTACGGCAACAGTATCTCTTGACGCTTCCGTTAATGATCTAAGTGATGTAACTATTACTTCAGCTGCTGATGGAAACTTTTTAGCACATGATGGATCTGGCTGGGTTAATCAAAATATAGCACTTGGAACCGACACAACTGGTGACTATGTTGCTTCTTTAGTTGCTGGTTCTGGTGTAACTTTAAGTAACAATTCTGGTGAAGGGTCTACACCAACTATTGCAGTGGATACCGGAACTATTGGCCTTGGTGATTTAAGCGGTGTAACTATAACGTCTGCTGCTGACAATAACTTTTTGGCTTATGATGGATCTGGCTGGGTAAATCAAGATATAGCCTTGGGCACAGATACGACTGGAGACTATGTCGGATCACTTGTAGCTGGAACGGGTGTAACTTTATCAAACAACTCTGGTGAGGGTTCAACTCCAACAGTAGCTATTGGCCAAGCCGTTGGAACAAGTGACAATGTCACGTTTAACAATGTTACGGTCAGCGGCAACCTAACTGTAGATGGAACTACTACAACAATTAACTCTACCACTCTTTCTGTTGATGATAAAAATATAGAGCTTGGTTCTGTAGGTACACCGACTGACACTACAGCTGATGGTGGTGGCATTACCCTTAAGGGTGCTACTGATAAAACTTTTAACTGGGTAGATGCTACGGATTCCTGGACCTCATCAGAACATATTGATTTGGCTTCGGGTAAGGCTTTTTACATTAATGGAACTTCTGTTTTGTCATCATCTGCATTGGGTGTTGGAGTGGCGGTATCGCTATTGTCAACAACGTCTTCTTCAAGTGCAGGCAGAATAGCTTGGGATACAACCTATAATAAAATTGTTGTTGGTAATGGATCTAATGAGTTAGAGTTTGCTTCATCAACAGTTCAGTCAAATCAGCAGACTGGCACAACATACACTTTAGTTCTATCTGATAAAGATAAAATTATAGAAATGAACAATGCTTCTGCTAACACTTTGTATGTCCCAGCAGATTCTTCAGTATCATTTCCTGATGGAACTCAGATAGTTATTCTTCAGACAGGTGCCGGTCAAACTACGGTTGCACCTGTTGCAGCTTCAGGTGTTACTATAAATGCTACGCCAGGTTTAGATTTTAGAGATCAGTGGTCAATGGCAACTTTAATTAAAAGAGGCACTGATACTTGGGTTTTGACTGGAGACTTGTCAGTATAAAACATTTGTGTTAAAATGTATGAAATTATGTTATAGGACGGTGCCGAATGGCAGTTAAAGATTATGGTGGTAAACAGCCAATAATTAGTGGTGTTACATCAGAAAACTCTGGTGGAGATTTTATTGTTACGATTACTCTTTCTTATGCAGGTAGAGATGGGGCTGTAGATTTATTTTACAAGGCTGATGATGGTACTACAATAAAGTCAGCAACTGCTAGTTCTCTAAGTCAATCTTTAACTTTTACCACTTCTGACATTACAGCTGGAACAACACCTAGTATTTCAGCCTCGGTTACAACAGCATCTGGTGTTGCTAGTGAAATTTTTACACCTGCTGGAGTAAAATTTATTACAACACCCACTGCACCTTCTGGCCTGTCTGCCTCTATAGGAAATGGTTCGATAACTGTTTCTTGGTCCGCAGGTGATACTGGTGGAGACACAAATGGAAATACGGCTTATAGAGTTGAGTATAGTACCAATGGAAGTTCTTGGACGGACGCTGGCACAGTTGCCTTTGGAACTAATTCCAAAGCAATTTCTTCTCTGACAAATGGTACAGCGTACTATTATCGTGTAAGAACAGAAAACAGTTTGTACAATTCAGCGTATGTACAAGGTGCTGCTACTGCTATTCCACTCACTACACCTTCTGCTCCTTCTGTTACTGCTTCGGGTACAACAACTGCTGATCCTGGAACTTTAACTGTTTCTTGGTCTCACGTTACAGCGTTGGGTGGAGATAGCACAGCAAATAGAAGTTACGACGTTCAGTATTCTACTGATAACTCAACGTGGTCATCATTATCTACTGGTGTTACAGGAACTAGTGCTACTCTATCTTACGATGTTCCTGACAATACTAGTCAAAGTCAGATTTATTATTTCAGGGCAAGGACAAATAACTCTGTAGGCAGTTCAAGTTACAGCGGTTCCGCTTCAGCAAGGGCTTATGATGAGCCCGGTGCGCCAAGCACTCCTTCTTTGTCAAGGTCTGGATCTGGGGCGATATCTATTTCTTGGACAGAGACCACAAATTATGGTGGCGCAGCGTCAGGTAATATATATACTCAAGTATATTATTCTACAGATAATTCTAACTGGACTTATTCTACAGCAACCACTGGCACCTCTTCGTCTTTAAGTGGATTGTCTGCGAATACTACATATTATGTAAGATTAAGAACGTTAAATAATAACACTAGTACGACTTCTGGCTATTCAGCTTCAGCTAGTATTTTAGTTTTTGGAACTCCGTCAACACCAGCTAGTATTTCGTATTCACATGAGGCTACTGGTGATGGTGGAGTTGACGCTGTTGGAGAGTCGGGTAATGGCTCGTGGAGCATAGCTGACGGTTCTGTGGGAAGCTATGGCGATAAGATTAATGTATCTTGGGCTGCTTCTAGTGGTGCTGGCGACACAAGTATAAGTTACACACTTCAGCATTCAACTAATGCTGGGTCTACTTGGACTACAACAACTACAACAACTTCTACGTCGTATGCCCACACTGGGCTCGCAACAGGGTCGCGATACAGTTATAGGGTTAGGGCAAATAACGACGTTGCTTCGTCATCTTACAGAACAAGCACCACTAGGGTGCAGGCAGTAGAAGTCCCTGGGGACATTACTGGTGTTAGTTTGTCTAATACTTATACTGCAGTCGGAACTAGTGCCGATAAAGATCAGCCTTCTGGTGAAGTTACGGTATCTTGGACTAGTGGTGGTTTTGGTGGTTCTACTTTTGCCCCTAATGATTACAAAATTTATGTAACCCCAACACCACTTACTGGCAGCAGTGTATTTACATTGAAAGCTATTATACCAAGTGCTCTTAATAGTTTGAGTGGTACAGTTTCAGGTTTATCTAATCAGGAATATTTTATTTCTGTTAATCCTTGGAACGGTTCTTATGAAAGATCTGGTGATGGAACAACAATTACCCCGTTCTTTCCGCCATATTTCCCACCGTTCTTCCCTCCATATTTCCCACCATATTTCCCACCATATTTCCCACCGTTCTTCCCGCCGTTCTTCCCACCTTATTTCCCACCTTATTTCCCACCTTATTTCCCGCCGTTCTTCCCGCCGTTCTTCCCACCTTATTTCCCACCTTATTTCCCACCTTA
>Ga0213864_10000598_pt1 | contig 16339 bp, 9 predicted proteins | sample PICome_5_FD_160078 | JGI IMG/M metagenome (GOLD analysis project Ga0213864, IMG submission 160078) | Coastal seawater microbial communities near Pivers Island, North Carolina, United States - PICO247 | ecosystem: Environmental > Aquatic > Marine > Coastal | place: USA: North Carolina | collected... | reverse complement strand
CTGGACCTGCTCCAAATGCACCTTGTTGTGAGGCTGCGGGTGAGGCTTGTAAAAAGGCTGAGTTACTGAAGATTTTAGATGTTACACCTATTTCTAAGAAACATCAGTATTTATTTGCTAGTGTGGATATATCAGGTCCTGAATAAATAAATATAAAAAAATAATAAGCCCCTTTAATTAGGGGCTTTTTAAAACAAATATTATGGGAAAATTAAACATAAAATTAGCCAATAATTACATTTACGATCCACAAGATGCAGCCGAAGATTATTTTAAAAGTAATAAAACGATAACCATTGCAGTACCTAATGACATTAAATTTTTAGAAATTGCAGAGGTAAGTAATCTACAAGAAAATTTCGGGTGTGTTGGTGAAAGAGAAAGCGGAGGTTATTGGGGATTAGCAGTTTGTTATTTAAAAAATCAACAAGCAGGTTTTCAAACGGAATGGGAAAAAACTCAAGATATTTTACTTGGTGATGGTAAAATAACAACTGGAACTAGAGATATACAACAACTAGCTACAGAAATAACCATTGGGAGTGCTGCAATTACTAATCAACTGTTTATTGATGGAGCTAAAAAAGCTCTTGCCAATTTAAATAGTTTAATAGTGAATAAGCAAGATGATTGGGAAATAGATTTCAATGTTCAGTTTGATCCTAGTAGTATATTAGGTCATGATTATAAATATACACTTGGATTTGGTGATCCTCCAGGTTGGCCAGAAGGATCTACACAGCCCGCAGGTCAGCATGCTAAAGAGGCAAGAACAATAAATGATTATTTTTACCCAGGAGCTTATGGAGACGTAAGGGCTTGGATGAGTGGTTCTAATATTAGTTTCTTTAGTGCTGAAACTAGAGTAGAGTTAGTAAAAGAAACCATATTTAAATGGCAAGAGGAAGTATTCGCTAATTGTGGTGATGACCAGGTAGGTAGTTTAGACGAGCAATGGCAGCAAATTCTCAATCCACCAAAATCAAAATAAAAATAAATAAACAATTATATTATATTATATTATGAAAGAAAAAACAACGTGGGAGGTAAAAGATAGAAACTATTACCTTACAAATGATTATTCACCTTTGACATATACTTTAAGATCAAAGCATACTAGACGTTTTCCGTTAATGTATTTTGATAATGATAAAGGACATCAAAGAGAATTAAGATATGCAACTAATATGGCAAGTCCATTTGTTGATGAACAAACTGGTTTAGCTACGTTAGAGCATATTGTGTTTGAAAATGGTACATTATTTGTACCAAAAGAAAAACAATCATTGCAAAAACTATTATCACTTTATCATCCAGATAGAAATAAAAGATATAGAGAGCTAGATGTAGTTGAAATAGCAGAAGATGAGTTATTAGAAATAGAATATGAAATTGAAGCTTTAAATATAGCTAAAGATTTAGAAATAGATCATATGGAAGCTATACTTAGGGTTGAAATGGGTTCTAGTGTTTCAGAGATGAGTTCTAAGGAAATTAAAAGAGATTTATTAATATTTGCTAAGAAAAATCCTGTATTGTTCTTAGAGTTAGTTAATGATGAAAATGTTGAGCTTAGAAACTTTGCTATTAAAGCTGTTGAAGCTAATATCATAAAATTATCTGGTGATCAAAGAACCTTCGCTTGGGGTAGTAATGGTAAAAAACTGATGACAGTTCCTTTTGACGAAAATCCATATTCAGCTATGGCTGCGTGGTTTAAAACTGATGAAGGTGTAGAAGTTTATAAATCTATAGATAAAAAACTAAAATAACAAGTGATTATAATCATTAAGGGGTCGGGATTGCCGACCTCTTTTTAAATAAATAAATATGATTAATGTAAATGATGTATATCAAACAGTCTTGTTAATACTTAATAAAGAACAAAGAGGTTATTTAACTCCAAATGAATTTAACAAAATAGCAACTCAAGTACAACTAGAAATATTTGAAAATACGTTTGAAGATTTAAATAGACAATATAGAGTATTAGGTGTTGACGATGAATATGCTGATAGATTAGATCATTTAGATGAAGAAATATCTATTTTTAAAGAATATTCTAATGCGTCTTATTATAGTGAAGATCCATTAGGTCCAATAGAAAATCCTTATTTTTATTTACCTGAAAATGTATTTAGAATAGGTACAATAATGTACAAGGGTGAACAAGCTATACAAGCTACTAATAGAGGTGAGTATTTACATTTGAACATGTCTAAATTAACAAGACCCACTACAAATTATCCATTATATATACAAGAAGGTGTAGTAACACCAGAAGATCCTTTAAATCCAGGTACATATTTATGTGAAGACTGTGTAAGAATTTACGTGTATCCAGAAGAAATAAATAAAGATGTAAGTCTTTCATATGTTAGAAAACCAAAAGATGTTATATGGGCTTATGTGCAAGGTTCGTTAGGTCAATATCAATATGAAGCAAATCCAGGTCCTACTGTTATTCCTAACACGGGATCACAAGATTTTGAACTTGACGATAATCTACAAACTGAAGTAGTGTTAAGAATTTTAGCATATGCAGGAGTTGTTATTAGAGATCCTCAAATAGTACAAGCAGCTACACAGCAAGTTGCTCTTAATGAAGCCAATCAAAAAAGCTAATAACCTATGTCATTTTTAAAAAATACACCTAATGGTGGTTTAATAAACGAAACAAACGAACAATATTATGTAGGTACTCAGAGTAATATAGTAAGTTACACTGCAGGAGCTATGGATAATATGGTTTATACTTTTGATGAAATACTTACTGTTGCTAGTGCTACATCTTGGAATCCAAGTGATTTTGAATATCACTTAAATAATTTTATAGTTGAAGTAAGTCCTGATGGTTTAGCACCTTATCAATTATGGGATGGAACTGGTGGTGCTGGTTCACCAGCCGGCCCAGCTGGAACAGGTGGTGGTTACACTATCTCTAGATTTTCAAATATAAAACCATTTAGCACTTTAACATTTAATAATCCTGATGCAATTACAGATGGTTATTATGTTAGAGTAAAACTTAAATCACAATTAGTTGATGGTGCGCCTAACTATGGTGATTATCAATATATATCTATTTTTGATTTAGTAAATAATTTCATGGTAGGATACGTTGGTAAAGATAAATTAATTCCAAGAGTAAAAAGAACTGACGTATTGTTTTTTGCTAAAAGAGGTTTACAAGAGTTTAGTTATGACACATTAAGAAGTGTTAGATCACAAGAATTAACTATACCACCTAGCTTATCAGTTATATTACCACAAGATTATGTTAATTATGTAAACGTTTCGTGGATAGACAGACAAGGCATAAAACATATTATATATCCTACTAGATTAACGAGTAATCCTACAGAAGCACCTATACAAGACACTAATATAACTAATTCACCCTTTGGATTTAATTTTCCTAGTGAAGGTTATGGCATACCTGTTCAAGATAATTTTGGTGAAAATCTAGAAGGAACTTCTTTAACAGAAGAAAGATGGGCTAACATTCCTCCATTTGACCAACCAACAATAACACCTGTTGAAGTTGGAATAGGAGATAGAGTAAATGATTTAAGATATTGGGGATTATTAGGTCAAAGATATGGTTTAGAACCAGAAGTTTCTCAAGGTAATGGATGGTTTACTATAAACAAGCGAGAAGGTAAAATATCATTTAGTAGTAATCTAAAAGAGCGTTTAATAATATTAGAATACATATCTGATGGTTTAGCATATGAAGAAGATACTAAAGTTCCTAAACTAGCAGAGGAAGCTTTATATATGCATATAGCATATAGTATTTTATCTACAAGAAGTACTACACCAGAATACGTAGTAAATAGATATAAAAAAGAAAGAAGAGCAGCTCTTAGAAATGCTAAAATAAGATTAAGCGAAATTAAGCCTAATGAATTTGTACAAGTAATGCGTGGCAAATCTAAATGGATTAAATATTAATTAAATGGCAGAAATAAAAAATACATTCATCCAGTCTAAAATGAACAAAGACTTGGATGGTCGTATATTGCCTAATGGTCAATATAGAGATGGAAGAAACATACAAATAAGTAGATCAGAAGGAGATGACGTTGGTGCTTTAGAGAATGCACTTGGAAACGTTTTTCTACAGGATTTTGGTTTAACAGATCCTGAGCTAGAAATTATTGGTCACTATATGGATGATAATTCTAATACTATATTTCTTTTCATAACAAACTATACGGATTCATCATTTAATCAGCTAGCACACAGTTCCAGTGGTATAGCAGGTGAATCTTACATAATATCCTACAACACAGTTTCCCAAGTTTTTCAAATATTAGTTCAAGGTAATTTTTTAAATTTCTCAAAGACTCACCCTGTGTTAGGTATAAATCTTTTAGAAACACTATTATTTTGGACAGATAATAGAAATCAACCTAGAAAAATAGATATTAGTTTAGCTGAGCCAGGATATTATACTAACGAAGATCAAATATCTGTTTCTAAATATTATCCATACGAACCTATTTCTTTGCTTGATAAAGGTAATTTATCTAATGGTTGGTTTAACTCTACCATGAAAGATAAATCAAGCAAATACTTACCTATACATGCTGCAGCTAGCGTGGTATCTGCAGATATAGGTACTAATCAAATAGTTTTAAATGGTATATATACCAATATACAAAGATCAGTACCTGGTACAACTTCATTAAATCCTACAGGAGATAAAGTTACAGGAACTAAAATAGAAGGTGATTTATTCTTAAGTGCCACAGCAGTTGGTTTTGATTTTATAAATAATCAAACAACTATAACAGTTCAAGGAATAGGAACGCTTAATCTTGGTGATTTAGAAGCTAATGATATATTGTATTTCCAAAAACATAATCCAGACTATGATAGAAACTGGCCAGGTGATCCAGATTATTTAAAAAGCAGATTTGCTAGGTTTAGTTATAGATTTAGGTTTGACGATAATGAATATTCACTTTTAGCTCCTTTCACTCAAATAGCATTTGTTCCTGAGCAAGATGGTTATTTTATCGGTAGTGGAGCTGATGTAACTACAAGCTCTGAAAAAGAATTAAAAGGTCAAGAAGCTGAAACATTTGATTCTACAATTGTTAGATTTATGCAAAATAAAATTAATGATATAGGATTAAATATATATGCGCCAACAATTGGTAACGAAAATACTTATTTAAATTGGAACGAAGTAAATGACTATTTAAAAATAAAAGAAATAGACATTATATATAAAGAAGCCGATTCTAACGCTATTAGAGTTGTAGACACCTTATTACTTGATGATTTTACAAATGTAAACTCTAATGTATTAAAGTACGAGTATCAAAGTAGAAAACCATGGAAAACATTATCTGAAGAACAGTCAACTAGAGTTAACGATGTTGTTCCTATTAGAGCGTTAGCACAAGAAACTTCAGGTAATAGAATTATATATGGTAATTTTATAGATAAACATACTTCACCAATTAATTTAAATTATACTATACAAGTAAATGAAAAACCACCATTACCTACTTCAGGTTCAGAAATTAATGATAAAAATTTATTTGTAAGAAAAGAATATCAAAATCATACATTAAAACAAAATAGAACTTATCAAGTCGGTGTTATATTGTCTGATAGATACGGTAGACAATCAAACGTTATATTGTCTAAAATACTATTTCCAAACTCAGAAAACCAATCTGGTTCTACTTTTTACCATAGATATAAATCAGTGGAAGACGCTATCATTGCGGATAAATATCCACTTGATGATTTTAGCTTATCTCCCACAGAACCATATACCTGGCCTGGTGATCAATTAGCCGCTGTATTTTATTCAATAATACCAGAAGCTAAAACAGAAAATGGATATCCAGGTGTATATAGCGTAGCTGATGGAACTGTAGCAAATATTATTATAACTACATATACTGGCGCTGCTTTTCCAACGAACTGTGGTCCTTTCACTGGTACAATAGAGGGTAAAAATGGAGCAACAGCAGAGATCGTTTTTTATACAGATAGTAGTGGAAATGTTTTTAATATACAAATAGTCAACTCTAGTACTAATTGGTCAAATGGACAAAGTTTTATATTAGATTCTATAAACACTTTTCCTGGACCAGGTTGTAATCCTGGAACTGCTAGATTTCAAGGTATTATTGAAACACCTATAGATAATCCACTTGGTTGGTATAGCTACAAGTTTGTAGTAAAACAGACTGAACAAGAATATTATAATGTTTATTTACCATATACTTTAGCTGGTTATCCTTGTGATGTTACTGGAGTCGCAGCTTCTGATACAGATCCAAATGGTATACCATCGCTTAACTATCCAAATTTAGCTCAGAATGAAACTTCACATATTGTTTTATTTGGAGATAATGTAAATAAAGTTCCAAGAGATTTACAAGAAGTTGGACCTGTTCAAGATAAATTTAGAAGTAGTATTAGATTATATGGTAGAGTAGAAAATATATTTGATTTTCCTCAACCAAATGGAAATATATCCCCTAGTAATAGACAGTATGATCCAGAAAACAAATTTGACATAGCTGTTGAAATAGGTAGTATGACAGAGTTGGGATTAGGTGATATAACTACAAATCCAGCCATACCTATAATTCCTTCGTACTTTTACAAAGGTGAAACAAATCCACTTATAGCTAGAATAGAGACAAATAAACAATTTGGTTGGGATACAGGTACATGTACTCCAAGTTCTACACCTCCAAATAATGATACTTATAAATGGACACCTGTTTTATCTATATACGAAACAGAACCAGTCGAAAGTTTATTAGATATATTTTGGGAAACATCGACATCTGGTTTAATTAGTGATTTAAACTTTAGTATTGTAAATGATGATAATACAGTTCCGGTGGGCTTAACAAGTACTAACATAAACTGGAATGAGTCAGATTGGTATGGTACTTACATTTCTTCAACATTTGAAGCTATAGGAGCTAATGGCCAAGGATTAGGATCAGAGTGTGAAGTAGAATTAGTTTCTGTAACGAGAGGTGATGGCGCTTCTGTAACAACACAATTTGAACTTGAAGAACAAGGTGCTGGAACAGGAGAGTATCAATTAAAATTACCTTCATTTACAGGTTCAAATTACAAACCATTATTTTTATGTTGGGAAGAGTCTCAAAAAAATGTTTATCAATTTGAATTTAAGATAACTAGAGACAATGGTATAGACCCAGTAACAAGTATTGCAGTTTTTGAACAAGGATCAGTGAGTAATACTTCACCAGTCGAAAGAGGTTTTCCTAGTAGAGATGAATTACATGAACTTAGTAATCCAGCTTTAGATACAGCAACACCGCCAAAACCTATTAACGAAACACCTCCGCCTTCTGTAGTATATAGATCAGAGCAAGGTAAACCTGTTTCATTTGGTGCTTGGTTTTCTGAAACTGGAAATACTGGATATCAAGGATGTGAAATAAACTTTGGAGTAGTTAAATCTATGTTAACTGATTTCTTATTAAACGCTGCAGATATATACGGACTTTCTATTTGTGAAAATGATCTTTACGTGCCTAATGCTAAGTTATATCCAATGGTACAATATACAGCTGCTGACAATGGTACAAATTGTGAAAACTGTGGAGCAGCGCCTAATACACCACCATTTACATGGAGAACAAACGCTGACTTAGTTAATGATGGTTTATTTCAAGTATTTAATGGACAAGCCGGAAGTAATATTGGTATTTTTCCACCTGGTGTAAATATAGCAGAAGAAGTTGTGTATACAATTCCTAGAATGTATCAAGTTAGTACTTATACTAATTTACCCGGAGACACAGCACAATGTGGGCCGGTTGAAGTTATTTTTGGTTCATCAGGTATTATTGACTCAGATTTACCTAGCAGTCCTATATATTGGGCTAATGATACTACACAATTAGATCAGTTTTTAGGTGAAGAAACTGTTGGCTGGAAATACAACAATGGATTTCATTATTGGCCAGATTTACAATGTTTAATTGAAGAGCAGTCTGCTAGTACAGATCCAAATGACTGGAAACTTCTACCTATGATGCAGTTACAAAACGGTAGTAATACTTTTTATCAATTATATCAAGATATTGCACAGTTAGGTTTTTGGAGTAATCAACTTGCTAATGCTAGTGGATTTAAATATTATTTAGGTGGTATAGATAATAATGGGTTAGGTGATCCAAATAATAAAAGATATAGATTTAATGCTTTTACAAATCCAGTAACAATAGGAGCTGATGGTTACCAACAAACAAGAAAAGGTGGTATATTTGTTGGTGATAACTCAAATGGTGAGACAACTGGTAGTTTATGGCAAAATGGAGATTGGTCTACTGGAAATGGTTTACCAGGTGGGCGATACGTAGTTACGCTACGAGCAACTGATAGAAGTGTAAATGGTCAAGCTAACGCACAAGGAGGTATTTGGGAATGGGATGTTCCAATTTGGTTACCACCTTGGCGAGCTGGACTTGGACATGACTGTGTTAAATGTAATTAAAAATAATAAAAATCAAGTGATTATTAATTATGGCTTATCAATTACCTGTAAAATATTTTAATTCCTTCTGGTTAAAGAAAGTTGTTGGTGATACTAATCTAGATCCTAAAGATGAAATAGAATCTGGTGGTGGCACATATAATTTTGAATCTACAGTTACTACTTGGACAAATGATCAAAATAATAATAACAATCAGTATTTACTACCTACTTGGCCTGGTGTGCCATGGGGAACGGATTTAACACAACCTAATCAAGATGATCCTAACACTTTAGTTACTTATCCTTGTTTCCCATTTGGTGGAAGAAACTGGAATAGTTATATAGCTGGAGGCGCTTTACCTTCTTGTCAAGGTAGTTTAATTAATAGAAATCCTAGTCCAGAGGAAGGTAGAGAACGTAACTGGTTTGTTGAAGAAGCTAGAATTAGAGGTGGTTATAATAACACAAGTGTTGATTTTGGTGTTGCTGCTTACTTAGTTGAAGATGAAAATGAACAACAACATAGATTTAATACTTTAATATATTCAGGTATTTATAATTCTAAAACAGGAACAAATAATACTAATGTTTTTTCAACAGCTAAACCTATTACCAAGAGTGTTGATCCACAAGATGGTAGTATACAAAAGCTTTACGCATACAACACAAACCTTACTATATTTCAAGAAAACAAAGTTAGTTACGCGTTAATAGATAAAGATGCTTTATATACAGCTGAAGGCCAAGGCGATGCTGTAAGTTCTCTAAGTGTTGTTATAGGTCAAATAGTTCCTTATGCTGGTGAGTATGGTATAAGTACTAATCCAGAGTCATGGGCTCAATATGGTTTAAGACAATATTTTTCTGATAAATATAGAGGTACTATTATGCGTCTCGGCGGTGATGGATTAACTGAAATATCTAGTTATGGTATGAAAGACTTTTTTAGAGATGAACTGTCTTTAATTAAAGATGGTAGATCAGCTATATCTCGTAGTTTTTCTACATTTTTTGATGTGCCTGCTGATGAGCCACAAATAAATTTTGAAATAATAAACAATACTCCGTGTAATTGTGAAGATATACCAGTAGGAGCTTTATTGCAAGCTAATAATATTTCAGTTGAAAACTTGTTTGTAGTAGCTGTAGCAATTGGTGCTGGCAATTGTTTAGTTACAGTTTCAAAGTCTTTTGTAGCGAGTGATTTTGGATTAATAGATTGGCCTTCAGAAGTTGAATTTATATATTATAATCAAGATACTGTAAAAGGTGGTTTTGATACACACAATAAAAACTACGTAATATCATTAAACTCTTGGAATAGTAATTCTTCATGTGAAATTTCTGTAGACTATAATACGCTATCATTTGATGAAGATATAAATGGATGGGTAAGCTTTTATAGTTATAATCCTGTATTTATAGATAGTTTAAAAAATAACTTTTATTCTGGTAGTAAGTATAGTTTATATCAACATTATTCTCCTTTAGTTCCAAGAGGTAATTTTTATGGAGTAGACAATGTTGCTTCTATAGAATTTATATTTAACTCTAACCCTTCAGTAGTTAAAAACTTTCAAACTATAAACTATGAAGGAACTAACGGTTGGGAAATGAGTTATATGATTTCAGACTCTACAGAGTTTGATTATTGGAACTTTGGATGGTTATCTACAGCTGACACTACAAACTTTGTATATAGTTATGATCAAGGTGCTTATTCTGACCCTATTACACAGCAAGTAAAACATGCTGGTTTTTATAGAAAAGAAAATAAATATGTAGCTAACTTAGTTAATGCAAGTAGCGCAACGCCTGGAGAAGTTGTTTTTGGTAATTCAATGAGCGGTATAAAAGGTTACTTTACTACTGTTAGATTTTCAACAGATGTTAATACCACTGATAGTTTAGGTAATCCTTTACAAGCTACAGATCCAGGTGGTATGAAAGAATTATATTCAGTTGGTACGACTTATAGTGTATCTTCTTTTTAAATAAAATAAAATGAAATTAAATATACGTAGAATTACAGAAAAAGATTGGGACATTTTACCTTCTTGGTGGGATAAATGGAAATGGACTACACCAAATAGAGATTCACTACCTGACAATGGTTTAGGTGGATTTATAGTTGAAAAAGAAGATGTACCAATAATAGCTGGTTTTGTTTATACTACTAATTCTAAAGGAGCTTGGTTAGAGTGGATAATATCTAACCCAGAATACAGAGAAAAAGATAGACAACTAGCATTAGAGCTTTTAATACAAGGAGCTGAAAACGTTTTAAAAAACCAAGGATTTAAATATCTATTGTTTATAGGTAGACATAAAAACCTTATAAATACTTTTGAAAAATTTGGATGGAATGTTGATAAAACACCTTCATATGAACTAATGAAAATAATATAATTATGGCAGTAGGAACAGCAATGATAGTCGGCGGAGTTGTAGCAGCAACAGTAGGAACAGCTACCGCAATAGACGCTAATAATAAAAGTAAAGATGCAGCTAATGAGCAAAAAAGATTAAATGCTTCTATAGCAGACCAAGAAAAAAATTTGCAAAGTATTTCAAATCCATATGCTAATTTAACTAATCCATATGCTAATTTAGGTGTTGCAACTCAAGCTGCAGAGTTTCAAGCTGAGCAAGCTGATATGGCTTTAGCGTCTACATTAGATACAATAGCTGCTACTGGTGGAGGAGCTGGTGGCGCAACTGCTCTTGCTCGTATGGCTTTAGAAAGTAAAAAAGGTATATCAGCTGATCTACAACAACAAGAACTTTCAAATGCTAAACTTAGAGCTGAAGGAGAGGCTAACCTGCAAAAGACAAAAGCTGAAGGTGAAAAGTGGAGATTTGCTCAACAAGAAGAAAGAGATATGACTAAACTAGATAGAACTCAAGCTATGCTAGATCAAGCTAGAACAGACGAAGCAACAGCTAATCAAGCTAAGTGGCAAGCGCTAGGGCAACTTGGTGATGCAGCTAGTAATATAGCTGGTGGACTAGGCAGTTAATTTACAGAATATGGGAACGTATAGACAACCAAAAATAATTAATGATAAATACGGTTTAAAAGCAGCCGGCGACGCCATAGCTGATTTTAATGCTGGTATATCTAATCTCGCTGGAAGCGATAGTGAAGAGTCAGCTGAATCAAAAAAAGATACTAGCTACGTAACTAAAAAAGAGTTTGAAGATTATAAAATAAAACAAGATTTAGCATCTCAAATTAAGGCTTGGAATGCAAAAGGTGGATCTAATGGTCAACTACAAATGCTATCTAATACTCCTCAAAAAAATCTTCAATTGAGTGAGTTTTGGAAAACAGATGCTAAAGATGCTTTTTATAACGCTGTATTGGAAAACGATAAAATGAAACAACAGAAAATATTAAAAGATGTTGACAAGACTGTTGGTGCATTAAAGTTTTTTCAAGATAATAATGATAAATTAACTAAAGCTAGTTTAATACCTGATGGATCTGCAGGATCATTAAATGTAAATTTATTAGATATAAATACAACTAAATATCTTAAAGATATTAATACTAATAATGGCAATGGATTAACCTTAAGTTATGATGAAGAAGATAATTTAAAGATAGGCGCAGAAGGTGCGGATGACTTATATATTGACAATGTAGTTGATCTTGGACTTAATCCAAATGAAAATTCTCAGGAATTAGTTTATACGATGGGTGATCCTAATAAAGTGGTTGACGAAATGGAAGGAGACGGCCTTGTCACTAAAATAGTTAAACAATTGTTTCCTAACAGAATAAAAGAAAGTGATGATGGTAAAATTGAAGAAATTGAGGAATATACTATAGATGAGGGAAATCAAATAGCTTCAACTTTAGCTACTAGTATTAGTCATGAAAATATAAACAATGATCAAAACTATAGTCAAAGTGTATATCCTATGGCTGTTCAAATGGCTGCAACTAGAGCTAAAGATTTACAAATAACTAAAGATGGCTTAAATGATTTAGATAATGAACTATTGTCTATTCAAGAAGCAATGGGAATTAATTTTAGCGAAGCATACCAAGCTGAAGGTCAAGCTCCATTTGGTAATTATGTAGGAGGAAACATAAATTATAATACAGAAAACTCACCAATAGCTATGAACCAACGAAGACTAATGAGTTGGTTTTATAATAGTAGCTGGTATAATAGAAAAATACAACCATATGTTAAACAACAAACCGTTGAAGATTTAACAAAACAAACAGATAAGGAAACAGAATCGAATATAAAACAAGCTAACGAAGGCTTTGACACTGATATGCAATATGTACAAGAATAAATATGGTTACATTCAATTCAAATAATCCATTAGTAAAAAAACCTAAGAAGAAAAAGAGAAAAGTAAAAGGAAGTACTCTAGGATCTGGTCAATTAAAGTCAACACTAGGTGCGCCTGGTAAAGGCAAAAAACGTAAACCATCTAAACGTGTTGCTCAACCTGGCACTGGCGCTAATTGGAAAGATTTATCAGCTAAGGATAAAGTTAAATACACAATTAAAGGCGAAGGTAAAAATAGTGTAGATGCCAACAATAATTTAAATTGGGCTGATGGTGAAAAAAAGAAACCAAAAGTAAAAGTACCTAAAACTTCGAAAACTAAAATACCTAGACAATCTACTACTGCATCGACACCTACACCAGTTGTATCAACTACTCCTATTCAACCGGTAGAAGAAGTAGAAGTAGATGTATTAGAAACTCCAAAATATAGTGAAGTATATAAAGAAAGAAAAAAAATAAAAAAGTCTAACTTTGACAAAAAGGTTTCTGAAAAAATAAATGAAATAGCAGATGAAGAAGGTGTAATACCTGATGAAAATGTAAACACTGGAGACGAAGAGCTAGATAAAATAATTAATAACAAAGTTAGAAATCATTATCATCCTGAAGATAACTATCCTAATATTACAGACGTACCTGAAGTAGAATTAGAAAAAGCACAAACTCCTTTGACTGTAACTGAAGTAGCAGGCGATTTAATTAGTAGCGATTATGATGGATCTTTTGATCCTGATACTATGATAACTATAGATGAAGTACAAGAAGATAATCCAGAACTTGCTGAATATTTAAAGTCTCAACCAATTGTAGCTCAAGATAAATATGTAAGAGATGATGAAGGAAATGTATCTGTGGCTTCTCCTACTATTATAGGATTTGAACCTGCAACTGAAGAAACTTTTGAAGCAGAAGTTCCAATGATTAATGACGATTTTACAAGGCCTGCTGTTGATGGAGAAGAAGCTAGATTTCTAAAAAAACCAGGTGGAACTTTTAAAGTTGAAGAAACTATTTCTAGTGAAGGTAATTTAATTGTTGCATATCCTGATGGAACAATTGATAGACAACCTATAGCACAAGTAGGAGATTTTACTGAATTTGAAGTTGCTATACCACAAGAAGATAAAAGTAGTATTTTCCAAAAAGAATTATTCTTTGATACATACACACCTAGTGATGACTTTTTTAATCCCGATTTAAAATCCTTTTATCCAGATGAAGAATCATTTGCTAATAGAGAGGGTTTTGATAGTAGTTCACCTAAAGCCTTAGAAAGTGCCGTAGATAATTTGCCATGTGATTTTTTGATGAATGACACTTCTCTTAATCCAGAAAAAGGTTTGTCATTTAATGATTCTAATTTTAAAGCATATGGCTTTTGGTATAATAGCCGAGACGGTAGAATATATGCTAATGTTGCTTTTGACGACGCTGGATTACCTCAAACCATTGATAAAGGTTTATATAACGAAATTGACGTTGCACCAGATGTAATGAATATATATGGTGAACCTGCTAAGTCTATTAATACAACGAAAATAATTAGCAATGCTGAAATGCAAACAGCATTAGAATTTTTAGGTATTGCTGGTAATCTAACAGACTATCCTAACTTTTTATTAAACTGTAATAAAGTAAAAAAATGGATGAAAGAAAATGCTGGTAAGTATAATCCAGACTTTTCTGAAAGCGCAACTGAAAAATATAAAAGAAAAATAAAACAAGCTAATAATATATCTGCAGAATTAGATAATATATTAGGCGATCTAGCGGCTAACAAAATACAAGAGAATTATTTAGATAATAAAGACAAAGTAAAAACATTACAGTCTAGTTATAGTAATATGGTTTTTCCATTAGTTGCAGATTTAATATCGCTTAAGTCAGATATTGAGACTGCTAAACAACAGCTAGAAAAAGGAGAGATTAAAGCAAAAGATGTTAATGATTTAATAAGAGTTTACAATGCGACTAGGCAAGCTTTTAAAAATGTTGAAACTGATTTTACACAAACTAAATTAAAAGATTTAAATACTAATTTCAAAAAAGTAGGTAGAGATCCTTTAAAAAATACAACTACTGTAAAAGGTGTTAATAGTAATTTTAAGATGTCTTTTGACGCATCAAGAGTTGATCCTACGCAACCTGCTTTAATACTAAATGAAGGTAATGAAGACTTAACTTTAGAACAAATATTAAAGCAAAACCAAGATTTACTAGCAGAACAAATGTTAGACTTATTTGAGTTTAAAGAAAAGCAAGAATATGCACAAGCTTTATTAGATGACTTAAAAATAGAAGTAGCTAGTTTGATTCCTGATGTAATAAGTGAAGCTAACGAAAAAAGTTATGATCTATCAAAAATTGATTCAACTCTTATACAAGATCTAGCATTGGTTGTTAATAGAATAAAAGAGTATATTGTAAAATTTTTCCCTGGATTAGTTGAACTAGCTTTATTACTAACTGAAGCTATTGTTAAATTAGGTGAGGGTGCAGTAGGTGCAGATGACGCTGTTTCTAGTGTAATAAGAGATTTGGAAAATTATATAGCAGATGCAACTGATGAATTTATAGATTCTATAAAACTTAAACCTGGTTTAACTAGAGAAGCTTTTGATATTGCTGAAGATAACGCTATGCAAAGCACTTGGACACAAGGCGCGTTACTAATGGTCGATGTTGTTGGTGATATTTTAGTAACTAAAGGTGTAGGTAGAATATCTGGTTTAGGCAAATTTAACAAAAGTAGAAACGTTAGAAAAGCTATTATAAAATCTAAAGAATTAAATTTAAGACAAAAGTTAAGATTATTAATATCTAGAGATTTTCCAGTAATGTTACCTAGAGTAATAGTTGATAGGGTAAATGAAGTTGAGAATTTAGCAGAAACTAAAGATGTACAACTTACTGGTGGACAGAGATTTTCTTTAGTAGTAGTTACTTCAATAGTTGAGGCAGCATTAGATAAAGTAGGTCTAGATTATATGCTTGCTAAAAATGGAGCAGGTAAATTAAACACATGGGTAGCTAATAGATTATTGAGAAAACCAGCTGGTGAAACAATGCAGGAAGCTGGTAATAGAATTATAAAACAATTAGTTGCTGATGGAGTTTTACAAGCTTCAGCAAAAGGAACTGTGTTTAACATAGCAGATGAAGTAGTTCAAGAAGAGTCAAACATGTTAATACAAAACATTGTAGATGGTAGACTTGATAAAATAGGACAAAATACTTTATATGATAATCCAGAAGTGTTTTCTGCTAACTGGTGGAAAAGACTAGAAGAAGTTGCACTTGTAACTGCTATAGGTATAGGCACTGTTAACACAACAATTAATATAGCTTCTACATATAAAACTATAAGTGACTTTAAACAAGGATTACAAGACAATGAAGAACATTTTAAGAAGTTTTCTCAACTTAGAAATAAAGATGTTTATGACGCTAATATAAAAGCTTTAGAACAAGATTTAGATCAAGAAATTAAAGATATATTATCTAGAGAAGATATTAGTAGAG
>Ga0213864_10000595_pt1 | contig 16406 bp, 14 predicted proteins | sample PICome_5_FD_160078 | JGI IMG/M metagenome (GOLD analysis project Ga0213864, IMG submission 160078) | Coastal seawater microbial communities near Pivers Island, North Carolina, United States - PICO247 | ecosystem: Environmental > Aquatic > Marine > Coastal | place: USA: North Carolina... | reverse complement strand
GGCAAGAACTCCGTTGTAGTTGTTTTTATCCAATTGCGGATCCATAAAATCTTTTAACGATGCCTTATCACTGGCCGAAAACCAATTGTTCTGATCTTTAATAGACTTAAAAATCTTCTTTGTAAGTACTGGAATATCTAGAGTGACACCTAATTTATCTTCCAGTTTTTTATAAAATGGAAGCGCAAATTCAATTTGCTCCCTACCGTTCCAAACCGGTGTAAATCGCTTAAGAATAACCGGATTATATCCGCCAGCAGCAGTTCTCGAAGAGGTCTGGGAATCATCTTCAAAAACAACAAATGACTTTTTATGATTGGTCAAGGTTTCGGCAAATGCGATTCCTGCCAATCCTAAACCCACGATGATATAATCGACTTTCATTTTATAAATCTAGTTCAAAAAAAAGCGTCCTAAAAATTAGAACGCTTAAAATATGTTGTGTGTCGAATTTTAATAATTCCACATATCCATTTCTTTGTTTCGGATGCTTTCTTTGATTTTATTCGCTTCCAACAATTGGAATAATGAATTTCCGCGAACATAATCAGAAATCGCTCTGTTCCCATATACGTTTTCTTCGCGTACAATTACAGCACTAAAACGACGAGCATTTAACAAGTGATCAAACGAAATTGGCATGGTAGCATTCTGTGGATTAAACACTTTCGCCTCATGCAACACCTCTCTTGCATCCGGATAGAACACCCAGAATAACTCATATAATTCTTCGTCTTCGATATCTTGAACTCCTAAAGTCTGAACATCCTTACCCATTGGAGCTAGAGCTAGCATACGATATTTTAATTCACCCTGACGTTTGTCAAAATACCACATCCCTTTAACCATATAACCCTCCACATCTTGAGTTTGAATTCTGAACGTATCTCTATATCCACTCTCTTCTCTAATGTTTACCAAACGAGAATCAATATCTTCCTGAGTGATTTTCGAAGAGAAAAAGGAATCAGAATATACCTCATCAATGTTACCTTTTTTAATTCCCTTAATCAATGTATCAAATAATGATCTTCTGTTTGAATCAATATTTGTCGTATCAATTGGGAAGTAATATGGTAAATTAATTTTTTGGTTTAGGTCGATAAATTCCCAAACTACTTTAGACCACATCACGTCTCTTTCACTCACGTAACCGTAAGGTAACGGACCGTCCTTATCTATCGCAAGTTGCTCTGCAGATTTCTTATTGATCTCTTTTGCAGTCTTTGCATTTAGAATATTGGCCTGGCCATTGACATAACCTGTGATCATCAAGGCGAATAAAAACAATAAACCCTTCTTAACCATAATTTTATTTTTAATTAGTCAACTCTATGTTAACTGGTAATACCTTTTTTAATTTGTATGATGCATTGTTAGAAACCACTGCTTTGATATCATAAATATTGATGATATCACCTCTTCTGGCTTTCGCTAATGCACGCTTCGCTTTCGCATTTAAACTCGTTCCGTTCACAATTATTGTCAATTGACCTGGAACTTTTACTTTAAAACTTGTCACTCTCAATTTTAAATCGAAAGCAAAATCTGGTAATGCCGCTCCGATTGGCGTATTCGATAATCCCGATTTTGGCATACGAACCGTACCAAATTGATTACGAACGGTACCCATAGCTGGTGGAATATCCTTAATTCTGAATGTTTTTGCAGAGGTTACTGTTTTCCCACTACTCAAACGAGCACTAACATTTACCGTTAAGTTGTTTGCTGACCCCGGACGCGCAATGAATTTCCCTCCCGAACCAGTTAATGTTCCGCCAGTAGCAGACACTTTTAAGTTATTCGCTCCAACTCCTGGAAGTGAAACTGAAATTGGGTTATCTAAACCACGATACACCACATTCATCTTATCTGCAGAAACTACGGCACTGTTAGGTTCTGGAATTACAGAATAGGTTGTTTCAAACGGTACATCCACAGTTTCGCCGTTTTCTGTAAATGAGATAACACCTTTAATATCATGTGGGCCAACATTTCCGGCAGGCATATCGATAATTACCTGTCCATCTTTAATATTGGTATAAGCTCTTCCGTTCAAGGTTACTTTATCCGGAACCATGGTTGCATCGTACCTTCCCAATACTATTTTTCCAGTAACACGCTCACCAGCAAAATAAGCAGTCTTATCTAAAGCAGGGATACCTTTATAGTTGGATAACGAAACCTGGCTTTTTAACTCTCCTTGCAATAAAGTAGAAAGCACATCACTCTCTGTATTGATGATGTTCGCCTGAATTTGTGTTAGGTTGGTTAACGAAGCTACTAATGGATACCCCTTATAGCGATAATCCAACCAGTCAATCATTTTACCATCCTTATTCTCGTGCTGATCTGTATTAAATCGATCGGCAACAATCTTTTCTAAATCTTTAAACTCACCACCTAAAGCAGCACTAACCTCAGTTCTGAAGTTATTCATCTTATCTACAAATTCTTGTCCTTCCGGCTTTAAACCATCTCCTCTAAAAAAGTATTCATCTAAGAAATCTGGCTTATCCATGGCAGTGTAATCAGTAATATCTTCAATACCCTCTGTCATTTTAGATTTTAAATCCTCTAAATAGGAATAGAATTCAGATGAAAGTGATTTTATTTTGTCGGCCTTTTCCTTAAGCGGTAAATACTTTGCGGCTTGTTCTTGTGCGAGGGTATTTAACCCCTCGTAGGCAGCATCATTCTTCGCACTAGTCGAAGTGTTGCTCACCTTTAATTCTTCTGTCAATAATCCAAATGCAGATAAAACCTCTTTATCCATATTCATTGCTAACATTGCAATGAACACCAGATACATAAGGTTAATCATTTTCTGCCTTGGAGAAATTTTTCCTGACGCCATTTACTCTTATTTAATGGTTAAACTTACTTCGATTATCGGTTGGTCATTGCAGAAAGCATTCCACCATATACTCCATTTAATGAAGATAAGTTTTTAGCCAATGAATCCATTTGTTCTTTTAAACGCTCTGTATTTTCAACCACAGATGAATTTAATTCAGCTTGTTGTGCGGCATTTTCCATTTGCGTTTGATACAATTTGTTTAAGGATTCCATATTAACGGCAGCTAAAGATACCTGCTCGTTGTATTTGTTTGTAGAGGAAATTGATTCTGATGCAGCGGTTAATCCTTCTGCCGCTCCCTGGAAATTCTTCATGCTATTTCCTAAGCTCTGCATTAATTCTGAATCGATATTTGCCTCTTGTAATAAGTTGTCCAGTTTTTGAGATAATAATCCTTGAGAAGTTTCGGTACCGATACCATCCTCTCCTAATTCAGGATACACTTTCGTCCAATCTAATTCTTGTTCAACAGGTTCAAAAGCTGAAATGGCAAAAACGATTGCTTCTACAATCATACCTATTGTTAATATTTCTGAACCATAATCCCAGTGTTGAATTTTAAATAATGCGCCTAAAATTACAACGGTTGCTCCAAGCCCGTAGGCCATGTTAAACAATTTCTTTGATGATTTTGACTGTGCCATGTTTAAATTGAATTTTTATAATTATCTGTTTGTTGTTCCCACGTAATCTTGTACAGTTCTGAAGCCAATATAACTTCTAGCAGAATCTGCATATTCATAATCTCTTGAACTCACTTCTAAGAAGTAAGCCACATCTTTCCAAGAACCCCCTCTAATTATTTTTCGTTGATTGTTTCTATCTTCAACATTTGGGTTCATTGTTGACCCCATGTAATACGAAGAAAGATTGTAAGCAGAATTTGTCCATTCGGAGACATTCCCTGCCATATTGTACAATCCATAATCATTTGGATTGTATGATTTCGCCTCTACAGTATACAACGCTCCATCAACAGAATAGTTTCCACGAACAGGTTTAAAGTTCGCTAGGAAACATCCGCGATCACTTGTGGTACTTCCTGTACCCCAAGGATAGGTTGTAAATTGCAATCCGCCTCTAGCTGCATATTCCCATTCTGATTCTGTTGGTAGTCTAAAGTTAGGCACTTGAACAGCATTTCTTTTGCCTCTCAAGTAATCATTTTTCTTTTTGGTACGCCAGTTACAAAATGCATTCGCCTGACCCCAAGTTACACCAACCACAGGATACTCACCATAGGACTGGTGATAAAAATAGTCCTGATGCATTGGATCGTTATAGGAGTAGTTAAAATCTTTTACCCAGACCGTAGTATCTGGATAAACATTTAACAGTTCCGTTTGAACGAAATCCTTTCGTTTACCACCCTTTCGAGCAGCCTGATCTCTATCGAACCAAGAATATCTGTAATTCAGTAAACTTGTTTTAAACGTACGAACACCATCAACTGCATCTTCTTTAGAGATGAACAAAGAATCCATCACCTCAACATAATCAGCATCGGGGAACTCTTGTTTGTTCCAAAGAATTTCTGGCTGCCAGTTCAATGGCTTAATGGTATCGAACTGATAGTAATTTTCATACATATATTTATCATAAGGAGATAAATCTGTAGTATCTGAAACTTTGAAGGCAAATTCATGAATTCCTCCAGTTAAATCCGTTCCAGGATTCGCTCCTAAAGCCGCAAATTCTTGTTGATAAGCTAGTTTTGTTCTAACAATTGAATCTCTGACCCAATTTACAAACTCTTTATATTCATTGTTTGTTACTTCGGTTTCATCCATGTAATAGGGTCTTACAGAAACTGTTTTAGGGGGTGAATTTAAATTACCAAGTAAGTCTTGATCTTGCTTCCCCATAGTAAACGAACCCCCAGGAATTAAAACCATTCCGTAAGGCTTTTCAGAAAACCACTTTTTCTTGGCCTTAACACCTACTAATTCCCCTCTATCATTTGAGCCACAACTGTAAAATAATGTTAGTACTAGTGCTAATAGTGCTACTTTTCTCATATAATAAGCGCGTTTGCTATAAAGTTTGTTAACGTGTATTTTTTCGCTAAGATACAACCTTCAAATTGTTTATATCGAATTATTTTCATTTATACCATTTTTCTCATGGCTTTGTACCAACGGTCAGGAATAATTTGATTCATAGCTTCCTCATAGTCCTTGTAAGTACATGGTATTAACGCATGTCTTTTGTATTTATTATTAGAGATTACATTAATCTCAATCCACCATCTGCCGCTCTTATTGCTTTTGTAAAAGATGATTGGATCATCATCTTCCAAGATCACAGTAAACTTTTGATAATTCTCTTTGGTAGAAAACGGATAATCTTTCACACGTAAATTCACTCCTTCAATGAAATACCAAATCATCTGAGCTATTAACGCTGCCGTTTGATCGTTAGTATCGTATTTTGAGTTGTATTCGTAAATTCCGAAGGAGGACACTTTATCACTTACACCAGCGTACCTCGAAATGGCACAGATTTCATCTCCTGAAAACCCATTAGGAGAGGCATTATTATTACCAGGCGCATCACTTTTTCTTATGGCTCCCAAATCAATAGAAATGATGTCTGCATTTCTGAATGCAGGTTCGATAGCTTCCAAATTCTTAGATACACCTAAACGGTAACAATCGAAGTACATGTTGTCAAAAAGCTGAATTTCATCAGGATCGTTAAAATAGGTTTGATATCCGACATTGCAATAATTGAAGAGATTATTAGGCTCTTGCATGATGATTTTACTCATATACGAATGCGATGACAAATCATCTTCGAGTGTTCCTAAATCAAACTTACTATCGACAACGGTAATATTTACAGATTGTTCCAAATTATCATACGCACGATAATTCACATACGTCATTTCCTGACCACCTCCTAATATAATCGGAATGATGTTTTTTGACAGTAATTCAGTTACAGTATCTAATAATGCGTAGTAGGTATCTTCTGGTTTCGATCCTTGGGCGATGTTTCCTAAATCAGCAATTTTGGCATCCCATTTACCTGGAAACAATTCATATAATTTCTTTCGGATGTGTTTTAGATTTTCTCCTGTACCATAATTGTTTTCGGCATTTCTATCTTCTTGAACGCCTACGACCGCAATTTGAACATTATCTAAATCTGGAAAACCTTCATCTCGAGTATGGATGTCGACAAAATTCCCCAGCGTAGTCGGAGATTTTAATATGATCTGAGCAACCACAGCATCATCAACAGGGGATAGAAATTCTAAATCCATAAATGGGCACCAGGTGGTCTAAACTGGAATTATTTTTTCTTCTTTTTTGTTTTCGATTCTATCAAAGATACAGCATCTTCTTTAGAAAATTTTTCAATATTGGTAGTTTTTGGTAATTCTACCTTGGTTCTTCCTTTGATCACTGAGAATCTTCCCCATCTCGCTTTTTCTACACGAATTCCTATATCTTCCCAGTTATAGATTAATTTCTCTCTTTCTTTCTTTAATTTTTCCTCAATCAATTCCTCCAAATCGGCTTGAGAAAGATTATCGAAATCATATTTCTTATTCACGTTAATGAACATTGCATTCCATTTAATAAATGGTCCAAAACGACCAACTCCTTTTTGGATTGGTAATTCCTGATACGTTCCGATTGGTGCATCTGCCTTACGTTTATTCTCAATCAATTCAATGGCGCGATCTAAATCCACAGACATTGGATTCTCCGCCTTATCCAAAGAAACAAACATTTTTCCAAATCGAACATAAGGTCCAAAACGACCATTGGCTACAATGACCTCATCACCTTCGTAAGTACCGACTGTTTTTGGTAATTTGAATAAATCTAAGGCTTCTTCGAAAGTAAGCGTGTTCATGGTCTGCTCACCTTGCAGGCTCGCAAATTTTGGCTTTTCCTCATCCGAAGCTTCCCCTATTTGTACCATGGCACCATAACGCCCTAAACGGACATATACATTTTTACCCGTTTCTGGGTCTACACCTAATAAGCGTTCACCTTTGGCACGATCTGCATTTTCGGCAACATCTTCAACCCTGGTATGGAATCCTTGATAGAATTCTTTAATCATTGAGAACCAGTCTTCTTTTCCGTCTGCAATTTCATCGAATTCAGATTCAACCCTAGCGGTAAATCCGAAATCCAATACTTTATCAAAATGTTGAACTAAGAAATCATTTACAATATTTCCAATATCTGTCGGAACAAGTTTTCCTTTATCCGAACCCACTCTTTCGGTGAGTTCTTTTTCAGATATACTTCCTTTTTTTAAGGTAAGCTGAACATATTTTCTATCCTTTCCATCAACGGTTCCTTTCACTACATAATCTCTTCGTTGAATCGTAGAAATAGTAGGTGCATAAGTCGAAGGTCTTCCGATTCCCAATTCCTCCAAACGCTTTACCAGAGAAGCTTCTGTAAACCGATAAGGCGGTTTGGTAAATCGCTGTGTCGCTGTAATCATTTCGGCTTCAACAACATCTTTTACCTTCAAATCTGGAAGCATTCCAGCTTGCTCTTCTTCATCAAAATCGGTACCTTCTAGATATACTTTTAAGAATCCATCAAAACGAATAATTTCTCCATTTGCTGAGAAGACACTCTTATTGTTATCATTTGAAATTTTAACTATTGTGCGCTCCAATTTTGCGTCACTCATCTGAGAAGCGATGGTGCGTTTCCAAATCAGGTCGTATAATCTATTTTGATCGTAATCAATATGTACCTCCGAATTGGCAATATTGGTTGGTCGAATCGCCTCGTGTGCTTCCTGTGCACCTTTAGATTTGGTAGAATAACTCCTTGGTTTCGAATAGCTTTCGCCATAATTACTTATGATCGCATCCTTGGCTTGATTCAATGCTTCTTGAGAAAGATTCACAGAATCAGTTCTCATATAGGTAATCAAACCAGCCTCATATAAACGCTGTGCAATCATCATAGTTTTTGCTACCGGAAACCCTAATTTACGAGAAGCCTCTTGTTGTAAGGTAGATGTTGTAAATGGAGCCGCTGGCTTCTTGCTCGCTGGCTTTTTCTGCAGATCGGCAATGGTAAAGGTGGCTTGTTTACAAGATTCTAATAAGGTTTCTGCCGCAGTTTTTGTTTCTAAATTCTTAGGCAGTTTTGCTTTGAATTTGAATCCATCTGTATTTAAAAATTCAGCATCTACGCGATAAGAGGCAGTAGTTTCAAAATTTTCAATTTCTCTTTCACGTTCAACGATTAACCGCACTGCAACAGATTGCACTCGACCAGCAGATAAGCCGCCCTTTACTTTTCTCCAAAGTACCGGTGATAACTCATAACCTACCAAACGATCAAGAACTCTTCGCGCTTGTTGCGCATTCACAAGGTTATAGTTAATGTCTCTTGGGTTTTCTACGGCTTTTAAAATGGCATTCTTAGTAATCTCATGAAAAACGATTCGTTTTGTTTTGTCTTTCTCTAATTTCAGTTGCTCGGCCAAGTGCCATGCAATAGCTTCTCCCTCGCGGTCTTCATCACTAGCTAACCATACCATCTCTGCCTTTTTAGCAAGATCTTTGAGTTTTTTAACCAATGACTTCTTATCACTAGATACGATATATTTTGGTTTAAAATCACCTTCAACATCCACACCAAGTTCTTTCGATGGAAGGTCTGCAATGTGACCAAAACTAGATTCAACTTGAAAGTCTTTACCTAAAAATTTCTCAATAGTTTTTGCTTTCGCAGGGGACTCAACAATCACTAAATTTTTTGCCATAAACATAATTTTTTCACTAAAATCAGTCGATTTCAGGTCTGCAAAAGTATGCAGTTTTTTTTAAATAAAATTTCTAGCGCCACGAATTGGGAGTTTTTTTAACATCCTAAACGGTCATTTTTATGACATTTTGTCAGAAAAAATTAAATTTGGTTGTATCTTTGTTTACCCTTACATCGAATAGAAATTTATGGAGCAGGTCGAAAAAGTAATTGATGAAAAAATTCAGGGCAAAGCTTTAGTCACTAAAGCGATTGATGGTAACGCTAAAAAACTTTTTATTGAAAGTTATGGATGCCAAATGAATATGAACGACAGTGAAATTGTTGCCTCTATTCTTGCCAAAGAAGGTTTCAACACTACACAAAGTTTGGAAGACGCCGATTTGGTTTTAGTAAATACGTGTTCCATTCGAGAAAAAGCAGAACAAACGGTTCGTAACCGATTGAAAAAATACAATCATGCAAAAAAAAGCAATCCAAAAATGAAAGTTGGAGTGTTGGGTTGCATGGCAGAAAGACTGAAAGAAAAGTTTTTAGAAGAAGAAAAAATTGTGGATTTGGTCGTTGGGCCAGATGCCTACCGAGATCTTCCGAACTTAATTGAAGAAGTAGATGCCGGTCGTGATGCGGTAAACGTTATCCTGTCCAAAGAAGAAACCTACGGAGATGTCTCTCCAGTTCGTTTAAATTCGAATGGCGTATCCGCCTTTGTATCCATAACGCGTGGTTGTGATAACATGTGTACCTTCTGTGTGGTTCCTTTTACAAGAGGACGTGAACGTAGCCGAAACCCTAAAAGTATTATGGAAGAGATTCGGTCGATGCAAGACCAAAACTTTAAAGAGATTACGTTATTAGGTCAGAATGTAGATAGTTATTTATGGTATGGTGGCGGATTGAAAAAAGATTTCAAGAATGCATCAGAAATGGCGAAGGCTACTGCCGTAAATTTTGCACAATTATTAGATATGTGTGCGACTGAATTTCCTAAAATGCGATTCCGTTTCTCAACTTCTAATCCGCAGGATATGACTTTAGAGGTGATTCATGTAATGGCTAAGCATCGAAATATTTGCAAATACATTCACTTGCCTGTTCAAAGTGGATCGAACCGTATGCTAAAGGCTATGAATCGTTTGCATACAAGAGAGGAATATGTTGAATTGGTGAAAAACATTTATGAAATCATTCCAGAGATGGCCTTGAGTCAGGATATGATTGCCGGTTTCTGTGGTGAAACTGAAGATGACCACAAAGATACATTAGACTTGATGGAGCAGGTGAAATATAGCTTTGGATTTATGTTCGCGTACTCCGAACGACCAGGAACATTAGCTGCCAGAAAAATGGAAGATGATGTGCCACTAGCGACAAAGAAAAGACGCTTACAAGAAATTATAGATTTACAACAACAGCACAGTTTATATAGGGCTCAAGAACACGTAGGGAAAGTTCAGGAAGTCCTTATCGAAGGAACTTCTAAAAAGAATCCGAATGAGTGGAAAGGACGAAACACACAAAATACAGTAGTGGTGTTCCCCAAAGAAAACTACAAACTTGGAGACTTTGTAAACGTACAAATTAATGACTGTACATCGACTACTTTAAAAGGAGTTGCTGTTGGTTATTCTGAGAACAACTAGCGATGGAAAACTTACAAGCCATAAAACAACGTTTTGGTATCATTGGAAATGATATTCAGTTAAATCGTGCCCTTGAAAAAGCCGTTCGAGTTGCTGCCACAGATATTTCGGTGTTGGTGTGTGGTGAAAGTGGTGTCGGAAAAGAAAATGTACCCAAAATTATCCATTCATTATCGCACCGTAAGCATGCAAAATATATTGCTGTAAACTGTGGTGCGATTCCTGAGGGAACCATTGACAGTGAATTGTTTGGCCACGAAAAAGGAGCCTTCACCGGTGCAACCCAAGATCGAAAAGGGTATTTCGAAGTTGCCGATGGTGGAACCATTTTCTTAGATGAAGTGGGTGAATTACCATTGACGACTCAAGTTCGTTTGTTACGTGTTTTGGAAAATGGTGAATTCATTAAAGTAGGATCCAGTAAGGTTCAGAAAACCAATGTTCGTATTGTCGCTGCGACCAATGTGAACATGCAGGATGCTATTGCAAAGAACAAATTCAGAGAGGATTTGTATTATCGATTAAGTACTATTGAGATTTTCTTACCTCCACTTCGTGAACGAAAAGAGGATATTCATTTGTTATTCAGAAAATTTGCTTCAGATTTTGCTCAGAAGTATCGAATGCCAGCCATTCGTTTGGACGAAAATGCAGTTCGAATTTTAGAAAATTATCCGTTTAAAGGAAATATCCGCCAGCTTAAAAACTTGACAGAACAGATTTCTGTAATTGAAGAAAATCGAATGATAAGCGCCAGTAAGTTGCAACAATATTTACCCAATAACTTTGGAAACCTTCCAGCTGTGGTAGATCAAAAAAGCAATGCTGATTTCGCAACAGAGCGGGATATCATGTACAAAATCCTTTTTGATATGCGGAACGATATCAACGATTTGAAAAAGTTAACATCAGAGTTAATTGACAAAGGAAGTATTGAAGAAATATCGGAACAGAATCATCAATTAATTGAGAAAATATATGGTGGGCCTACGAATAGTGATTCCAATATTGAAGTCTTAAACATTCCACAGCGTATTTCGCAAGAAGAGGAATATGATTATGCTGAGACGATTGATGAGGACGAAACACTATCTTTACAAGAGAAGGAAGTAGAAATGATAAAAAAAGCATTAGAAAAAAATCATAACAAACGTAAACTTGCCGCTAAGGACTTAGGAATTTCCGAGCGCACCTTATATCGCAAAATCAAACAATACGATTTATAAATGAGAAGAAAACTGGTATTTTACGTATCAATTCTGATGTTCTCTACATTCCTTTTACAATGTGGAGCCTATTCGTTTACTGGTGGAAACACGGGAGACGCAAAAACCATTCAGATTGATTTTTTCCCAAATCAGGCACCTTTGGTCGAACCGGCTTTAACGCAACGATTCACTAATGATTTGCAAGACTTATTTACAAGACAAACCAATTTAACGTTGACCAATACCAATGGTGATTTACACTTTAGCGGGGAAATAACGGGTTATCGAATTACGCCAATGAGTGGTACTTCAAATCAGACAGCGGCTCAAAACCGCTTAACGGTTTCGGTAAATGTCCGATTCGAAAATAAATTTATTGAAAAAGATAACTTTGAAAAGACATTTTCATTTTATTCTGATTTTGATGCCAATTCTCAATTGACTGGTGGAGTTTTAGAAAATGCTTTAGACGAAATCATAGAACGAATTACGCAGGATATTTTTAATGCATCGGTAGCAAAATGGTAACGAATAAATTCTTAGATATACTAAAGAAAGAATTACCGATCAACTCGGTGGAAACAGCTGAGTTGAAATCCATCATTAATCAGTATCCATTTTTCCAAAGTGCTAGAGCCTTGTATTTGAAAGGATTGAAAAATCAAGATCACTTTCGGTACAACAATGAACTTAAAAAAACTGCAGCACATACTATTGACAGAACTGTATTATTTGAATACATCACCTCTGAAACTTTTGAGAAAAAAGAAAACCTCCAGGACGTAATCACAAAAAAGATTCAATCCGAAGCCAAAGAAGATATACGATTAGACGAAGCAAAGGTAGCGTCCGATTTAACAATAGGAAAACCGATTCAATTCAAAAGCTCAGATAGTTATTCGTTTCATCAGTGGTTGCAATTATCGACGAAAAAACCACTTCAATCGGTAGTTGAAAAAAAGTCAGAAAAAGAACATATCATAGATACTTTTATTTCGAATAATCCAAAAATTGAACCCTTAGGCAAAACAGAATCAGTGACGATTGAAGTTGTGGCAAACGAGCCGAATTCTCAATTGATGACAGAGACGCTGGCTAAGGTTTATTTGGAACAGAAAAAGTTCGAAAACGCTATTCAGGCCTACAGAATTTTAAGTTTGAAATATCCAGAAAAAAGTGGTTTCTTTGCAGACCAAATCAAAAGAATAGAAATTTTACAAAAACATAAGTCATGAGTTATACAGCTTTTGTTGTCTTAATCTTAATACTGGCAGTAGCTTTAATTTTAATCGTAATGGTTCAGAATCCAAAAGGTGGAGGATTATCTTCGTCTTTCGGCGGTGGTGGTGCTCAGTCTTTAGGTGGAGTGCAGAACACAAACACCTTCTTAGATAGAACTACTTGGACATTAGCCATTGCAATGTTTGCCTTAATCTTGTTAGCAAATTTTGCGATTCCAAGAGGAGGAGATAACGATTTTCAATTGAATACGAAGTTAGATGGTGTTGAAACCACTCCAATTGAGAATACTACAACTACGACAAACGATACTTTAAAATAATTGTATCGGTACCATATAAGTATGCCAACGTGTCACCGCGTTGGCTTTTTTTTTAAAATCTGTTTTAACAAAATGTAATAGAAAACGAAAATTTGTCAGTTTTAGCGTACTGGCACAGTTTCTGAATTTGATGGTACCGATTCGTAACTAAATAAAAATAAATTAAAATGGGATTAAATATTAAACCTTTAGCAGACAGAGTTCTTGTTGAACCTGCTCCTGCAGAAACTAAAACTGCAGCTGGAATTATAATTCCAGATAACGCAAAAGAGAAACCTCAAAAAGGGACTGTTGTTGCGGTAGGAAATGGAAAAAAAGACGAGCCGCTAACTGTAAAAGTTGGTGATACTGTTTTGTACAGCAAATACGGTGGTACAGAATTAAAACTAGAAGGCAAAGATTACTTAATGATGCGAGAATCTGATATTCTGGCAATTGTTTAATTCATTATTAATTAAAAGAACATAAAAATGGCAAAAGACATTAAATTCGATATCGATGCACGCGACGGATTAAAACGTGGTGTGGATGCATTAGCAAATGCAGTAAAAGTAACTTTAGGTCCTAAAGGACGAAATGTTATAATTTCAAAATCTTTTGGTGCTCCAACAGTAACTAAAGACGGTGTATCTGTGGCTAAAGAAGTTGAGCTAGAAAACGAGTTAGAAAATATGGGAGCTCAGATGGTAAAAGAAGTTGCCTCGAAAACCAATGATTTGGCAGGAGATGGAACAACTACAGCTACCGTATTAGCTCAGGCAATTGTGAAAGAAGGATTGAAAAACGTTGCGGCAGGAGCGAATCCGATGGATTTAAAAAGAGGGATCGATAAAGCAGTTCAAGCTTTAGTTGCTGATTTAGAGCAACAATCTCAAGAAGTAGGAAATTCATCAGAAAAGATTCAACAGGTAGCATCAATTTCTGCAAATAATGACGCTGTGATTGGTGATTTAATCGCAACCGCATTCGGTAAAGTAGGAAATGAAGGTGTAATTACTGTTGAAGAAGCAAAAGGTACAGATACCTATGTTGATGTGGTAGAAGGAATGCAATTCGATCGAGGGTACTTATCTCCTTATTTTGTGACTGATGCAGACAAAATGATTGCTGATTTAGAAAACCCATATATTTTATTATTCGATAAGAAAATCTCAAACTTACAGGAGATTTTACCAATTCTCGAGCCAGTAGCTCAATCTGGTCGTCCATTAGTAATTATTGCTGAGGATGTTGACGGACAAGCATTAGCGACACTGGTCGTTAACAAATTAAGAGGTGGATTAAAAATTGCTGCTGTGAAGGCGCCAGGATTTGGTGACAGAAGAAAAGCAATGTTGGAAGACATCGCCATCTTAACTGGCGGAACAGTAATTTCTGAAGAAAGAGGATTCTCATTAGAAAATGCAACGTTAGATTTATTAGGTACTGCAGAAACGATCACGATCGATAAAGACAACACGACTATTGTTAATGGTTCTGGTGATGCTGAGGGAATCAAGGCCAGAGTAAATCAAATCAAAGCTCAAATCGAAACGACTACTTCTGATTATGACAAAGAGAAATTGCAAGAACGTTTGGCAAAATTAGCTGGAGGTGTTGCAGTATTATATGTTGGTGCTGCTTCTGAAGTGGAAATGAAGGAGAAAAAAGACCGAGTGGACGATGCTTTACACGCAACAAGAGCTGCCGTTGAGGAAGGAATTGTTGCAGGTGGTGGTGTTGCCTTGGTAAGAGCTAAAAAAGTATTGGAAACCCTTGAAACTGAAAACCTTGACGAAACTACTGGAGTTCAGATTGTAAACAAAGCAATTGAAGCACCATTAAGAACCATTGTTGAAAATGCTGGAGGAGAAGGTTCTGTGGTGATCAACAAAGTGCTAGAAGGAAGTGATGATTTTGGCTATGATGCAAAAGCAGATGAATATGTGAACATGTTCGATGCAGGAATCATTGACCCTAAAAAAGTAACTAGAGTTGCTTTGGAAAATGCCGCTTCTGTGTCTGGAATGATTTTAACAACAGAATGTGCATTGGTAGATATTAAAGAAGATACTCCTGCAGCAGGAATGCCGCCAATGGGTGGTGGAATGCCAGGAATGATGTAACATTTTCTATAAACAAAAGACAAAAGCCCGATGATTATTTATCGGGCTTTTTTAGTTTCCAAATTCTACTAATTGATTTATTTTTGCCGCATGAATTTAGCACAACTTAAAGCTGGTATTGATCAGATCTTTACCAACACTCAAAATACCTCAGATACACTTCAGGGAATTTGTGATTATTTAGAAAATCAAATTTCATATTACGACTGGGTAGGGTTTTATTTCAGAAATGGAGAAAAAGAAGAATTAAAACTTGCTGAATTTACCGGTGAACCAACAGAACATACCATTATCCCATTTGGAAAAGGTATTTGTGGACAGGTAGCTGTGAGCAATGAAAATTTTGTTGTTCAAGATGTTTCGGAGCAGGATAATTATATTTCCTGCGGATGGAAAGTAAAATCAGAAATTGTAATTCCGATTTTTGTCAATGATGAAAATATAGGTCAAATTGATATTGATTCCCACGCGGTTAGTCCGTTTACTCCAGAAGATGAACAATTATTGGAGTACGTTTGTGACAAAGTAGCTACAATTCTCTAAAATTGTTAATAACGCTCTTTTTTGTTAGAAATTTTAATTGTGAAATTTTCTAGGTTTAAGTAGATTTGTTTGCTTATTAATTTACTACAAATGAGCAACATAAAAACAATCAAATCTGCACTTATTTCTGTATTTCACAAGGATGGTTTAGGACCAATTGTTCAAAAATTAAATGAACTTGGAGTTCGGATTTATTCTACAGGAGGAACAGAAAAATTCATTAAAGAACAAGGAATTGATGTCATCGCTGTAGAAGATGTTACTTCGTATCCGTCTATTTTGGGTGGACGTGTAAAAACCTTACATCCTAAAGTTTTTGGAGGTATCTTAAACAGACAAGATCATGAAGGAGATGTAGCCGAATTAAAAGAATATGACATTCCGCAGATTGATTTGGTGATTGTTGATTTGTATCCGTTCGAAAAAACAGTTGCTTCTGGTGCTCCCGAGCAAGATATTGTCGAAAAAATTGATATTGGTGGAATTTCATTAATACGTGCAGCAGCCAAAAACTTTAAAGACACGTTTATCGTTTCATCTATGGATCAGTATGATGAGTTCTTATCAATTTTAACAGACGGAAACGGAGAAACTACCTTATCACAACGTAAAAAGTTCGCTGCAAAATCATTTAATATTTCATCGCACTACGATACAGCTATTTTCAACTACTTTAACGAAGATGAAGTTGTTTATAAAGCAAGTGAATTACAGGCAAAAACGCTGA
>Ga0213864_10000592_pt1 | contig 16445 bp, 19 predicted proteins | sample PICome_5_FD_160078 | JGI IMG/M metagenome (GOLD analysis project Ga0213864, IMG submission 160078) | Coastal seawater microbial communities near Pivers Island, North Carolina, United States - PICO247 | ecosystem: Environmental > Aquatic > Marine > Coastal | place: USA: North Carolina... | reverse complement strand
CGGCGCGGACGACACCCCGTCAGCGCTCGTCGAGGCCGCCGCTCGGGTCTGGAAGCGGTCGCAGGTGTCGCGGCAGGCTGGGCGCTGGTCTCGCATGACGGCCGCGCTGGGTGACATCATCTGGGAGGCCGCGCCCGGTGACCACGGAGCTGTGCTCATTGGTCACGACCCGCGGCACGTTCAGGTCTTCTACGACGAGGAGACTCGGACGCGCATTGTCCAGGCGGCCATCACCATCCCCTACTTCGACCCGCCAGAGATCTCGAACACGGGCGCTCCCGCCGGTCCCCCGGTGATGCACGTCTATCACCGCAAGTACACCGAGACGGAGGTGGAGACCTACCTGGACGGCGAGCTTGTCGAGAAGATGAGCGGCCGTAACGTGGCTGGCGTGGTGCCGCTGTCGCACGTGGCCTTCCTGCCGGACATCCAAGACGTGGAGTACGGGCTGTGTGCCCCCCACGGGCTGGAACTCGCCTTCGCCTACGTGGACAGCGCCCTCGAGCAGATCAAGGCCGCCGGCAACCGCTTCGGAAACCCGATCCTTGCGCTGAGCGGTGCGACGCTCGGCAGTGACTCGGACATTCTGAAGCTCGGGCGCGTGGTCCACGGCCTGCCCGAGGGTGCGACGCTGGGTTACGCCGAGGCGGACATGAAGGGCGCCGCTCGGCTGTTGGAGTCGGCGCTGCAGGTGCGACAGATGGCCCGCGACACCATGCCCGAGTTCATCTTTTCGGGCGCGGGCGCCAACAGCAGCGGGGAAGCCCTCGCCATGCGCACAGGCCAGTTCGCGCTGAAGATGGAGGAGATCCGAGGTCGCTGGTACGACGGGCTCATCCGCGCCACGGAGTACGCGGTCGCCATCGACCAGAAGCGCGCGTGGGATCCAGACACGACGGATCTCGACATTCGCAGCGGTCCGGTTGTGCCCGTGAACGTCAAGCAGGAGCTCGAGGCTCTCGCGCTGGCCTCAAGCGCTGGCCTGTCCGCTGGCGACAAGATCCGGCGCCTGCAGGCCCTGGGCTACGTCGCGCAGGAAGCCAACCCGGACAAGTACGCCGCCGAGCAGTTCGACATGAGCGCGGACCGGGCGTCGATGTTCTTCGGTCGGGGTGAGCCTGAAGGCGAGTGATGCCGCTGATCTTCGCCTTCGCCGCTGTCGTGTGCGCTGTGGACCTGTACCGGCGAGCCAGGGTGAGGGCCTATCGGTGGGCTGCTCAGGAGTTGCGGCGCCATGCCCAGCGCTAACCAGGCCCTCGCGGACGACCTGACCGACCACCGGCTCGCGCTGCTGCGCTACGAGGCGGGCACGGTGTCCCGCTTGGTCCAGGCCTACGAGGACGCGCTGAGGTCCATCAACCGTGACCTCGTGCGGCTGGCGAAGCGCGCGGAGAACAAGGGGCCTGACGACGGCTGGACGGACTACGAGCAGCGCCGGCTCCTCGCCTTGCGGGAGCAGGTCACCCGGGAGTTGCAAGACCTGCTGCCCGTGCTGGAGGCGCGCCTTCAAACGGACCTGACGGGCGCTGCCGAGGTGGAGGCCGAGGTGGTGCGCCGCCTCATTGAGGCGAACAGTCCAGACAACGCCACGGTGCTCAGCTTGAACCGGCCAGTGCTCGAGGCGATGGTCGACCAGCCGATTGGCGGCAAGGTGTGGACGGACCGCCTTGCGGTAGACCTGCTGCAGGAGCATGACGCGCTTCAGCGCTCACTGGCTGAATCGCTCGCGCTGGGCTCGTCGATGGACGACGCTGCGCGGGCGCTGCGGTCTGGCACGGCCATCATCGAGACCTATAAGGGCAGGCTCGTCAGCATCGCCCGCACCGAGATCCAGCGGGTGGCGAACACCGCAGCGCTGGAGTCCTACAAGCGCAACGCCGACGTGATCAAGGGCGTGGTCTGGCTGGCGACCCTGGATAGCCGGACGTGCCTGGTGTGCGCCCCTCGGCACATGCAGACGTACAGCTTCGCCGAGCTCGACGAGGCCGGACGCCCGCCCTTGCACCCGCGCTGCCGCTGCTTCATCTCCCCGCTCACCAAGTCGTGGTCCGAGTTGGGCTTGCCCGTGAGCGACCGCAACCGCTTCAACGGCCAGCCTCCCCAGGAGATGGATTTTGAGCAGTGGCTACGGCGCCAGCCCGAGAGCACCCAGCGAGACGTGCTGGGCGCTACACGCTGGACGCTGTGGAAGCAGAACCGGCTGAAGTTCGCGCAGTTCGCCTCGGACAACCGCGTCTTGACGCTGGAGCAGTTGCAGGACCGTTACGGCGTCAGCTCTTCCGCGCCTGAATCACCCGGATAGCCGACTTCCGGCCCTTGCCCTCACGTTCGGCCTCGAGCAGGGCGTCCAGGTGCTCGTCGAGCTCGCCGGTAGCCAGTGCGTCGATGAGCGCCCTGACGCTGCCGTCGAGGATGGAGAGGTCAAGGGCGGTCGGCTCGTCGGCGTAGTCGTCGAGGTCAAGCGTCGGCTCGGGCTTGGCCGGCTTCTGCTTCGCTGGCTTCTGCTTCGCTGGCTTGACGCCTTGGGCCTTGCTGAACTTGGCCCGGAACACCTTGAGGTCTGCCAGTGCGCGTTCCTTCTCGGCGTGGTGGCGCAGGGTCTTGCCCTGGTGAATGATGTGCCACTGGCCGTAGATGTTGACGAGCTCGGGCATTTTCTCTCCCGTTGGGGTTGCGTAGCGGGCCTTGAGGGTCATAGTATCCCGACAAGAGCCATATAGACCCTTGTCTGACCGTCGCAGACGTTAAACTCAGGACGAACTACCGACGCCGGGTATCGGGCGAAAGGGAGAACGATGGCAACGAAGCTCTTTGGCATCCAGATCGAGAACCACGACGGGATCGAGCCGTACTTCGCTGAGGATGGCGTGTTCGAGGAAGACGACGGGGAGGAGACCCCGGCGCCCGCCGACGACACCCCGCCCGAGGACGCGAAGGAGGCTGGCTTCTACGCCGCGATGAAGGCCGAGCGCGCCAAGCGTCAGGAGCTGGAGTCCCGCCTTGCTCAGTTTGAGCAGGAGCAGGCCGAGAAGGCCCGCAAGGCTGCCGAAGAGCAGGGCGAGTACAAGCGGCTGTACGAGGAGACCACCGCCAAGGCTGCCAGCCTGGAGGAGGAGGTCAACAAGTACCGCGCCGCCGAGCAGGCCCGCATCGAGAAGGTGGAAGCGCGCAACGAGGCCGCCCTGGCTGAGTTGCCCGAGAACCTTCGCGCCCTGGTGCCCGAGGGCATGAGCCCAGACGCCAAGGCCGAGCAGATCGCCAAGTTGGCGAAGCTCGCCAGCAACGACCTGCCCACCGGCTCGCGCGCTGGAGGAGGGCCGAAGGCTCCCAAGGAGCCCATTCCGCCCGAGTGCAGCGCCGAGGCGCAGCGGCACGGCAAGGATCCGCAGTGGTGGTTCGACAACATCTGGAAGCCGCGCCAGTCCCGTAAGACCTGAGCCCATAGTGGGCTCCCCCCAGAACAGGAGCCCACATGGCACTCCCCTACGGCTACCGCAAGGGCATGCAGCAGATCGTCTCGCTGCCCCTGGACAGCACGACCGCCGACATCGGCGCGACCGCGACGGCCATCACCCCGACCAACGCCACCTCCGGGTACTTCAAGGAGGTCGACGCTGCCGGCGAGCGCGTCGTCGGCTTCTCCTACTCCAAGGTGGACAGCCCCTCCGCGGATGGTGGCGCCTCGGTGCTGGTCGACATCAGCACCGATTCGGTCTACGAGTTCCCGCCCGACAGCGGCACCGTGGACTACAGCCTCATCGGCAAGACCTGCGACATCGGCGCGGACGGTCAGTCGGTGGACATCGACGGCTCCAGCGACGACAGCCTGCGCATCGTCGATGTGGACACCACCAACAACACGTGCTTCGTGCAGCTGCGCGACAACGGCACCGGCGTCGCCTGAGCGGCATAGGAGTACATGATGGACATCAGCAAGCTTCCCGAGCTCGTCGACAAGAGCGGCTACCCGCTCATGATGGAGCAGTACGAGGCCCAGCCTCTGGTCTTCCCGCGCATCTGCGAGACCCGCCCCGTCAGCCTGGACGAGGCCTACGGCACCAAGGGCAGCGTCATCGTCGGCGGCGGTCGCCTCCTCGAGCGCGAGGACGGCCAGGAGATCGAGGCCGCGGAGATGCGGTCCGGCCCGACCTGGTACTGCAAGATCCACCAGTGGAGCCGCCGCCTGGACCTGCCCAAGCGCATGCTCGACGCCTCGGACGCAGTGGGGCGCATCCAGAACCTCGTCGGCGAGTACAGCGCCGAGGTGGGCCGCGTGGCCGCTCTCCAGAAGGACGAGTGGGTTGCGGACGTGCTGCAGCAGGGCACCCTGACCGCGGGCAACGCCACCTACTTCGATGGCTCGTTCCCCAACAACGCCGACCCGAACCCGGCCTTCATCTACGACGGCCTGCCCTTCTTCGACACGGCGCACACGCAGACCATCGGCGGCAACACCTTCAGCAACCACGACGCGTCGAACGCGCTGACGGACGCCAACCTGCAGACCGCCAAGACCCGGATGAAGAGCACCAACGCGCTCGACGACAAGAACGAGCGCGTGCTGATCCGCCCCAACACGCTCATCGTGCCTCCGGGCCTCGAGCGGACCGCGAAGCAGCTTCTGGGCTCGGACCTCGAGGTTGACAGCGCCCAGAACAACATCAACGTCCACCGGGCGACCCTGGACCTCGTGGTCTGGGACTTCCTCGACGACGCGGCCAGCGCCTCGGCGTGGTGGCTGTGTGAGGCCCAGAAGGGCCTGCGCGTCTACGACAGCGGCGCCCCCGTCATCGAGACCCACTACGACCCGCTGACCAAGAAGGCCTTTGTGACCTTCGAGGTTCACTTCGGCGTGGTCGTCACCAACTGGCGCTACTGGTACAACGCCAACAAGGCCGCCTCGTAGGCTGTCAGCTGTTCTCCCTGGGCTTCGGTTCAGGGAGAGCCTCAGACAGCCTGCACACGCATAGGAGGGCCTCATGGCCGACATTTTCAGCCTCAAGGTCTCGGGCTCCGAGGTCTTCGCGATCGACAGCAGCGGCAACACCGACGTGGCGGGCACCCTCGCGGCTCAGGGTCTGCTCACGGACCAGATGGTTGTCGCCACGGTGGCTGCCACCGGCGGCACGGGCGGCTCGGCGGACGGCACCCTGACCGTCTCGCTCCAGCAGACCGACGAGTCCACCGACGTGGGTTCGGCCCGTCAGGTCATGGTCCGAGTAGGTGCGGCGCAGTACGCTCCCGCGCAGACCCCGGTCAGCACTGTGACCTTCTCGACGGCCACGACCGGCACGCTGGTCGCCAGCGGCAACGGCTGGGCGCTCATCGAGACCGACACCAGCGGCGACTTTGCCTGCACCATCAGCGACAGCGCGGACGAGACCGTCTACGTGTGGTGCGAGAGCGCCAACAAGGTCTCCGACCTCACCGACGGCTGCGTTGTCATCGGTTCCAACTCCGACGACGCCACCTGGAGCGCCTGAGCCTGAGCCATGGCCTTCACCTACGACCTCACGACTGACCGCGGCGCTGTTCGTCTCCGACTCTCGGACACGGACGCGAGCGCCTACGTCTTTGAGGACACCGAGATCGACTACTTCCTGACGGCAGGTGGTTCGGTGAAGGCTGCGGTGATCGAGGGCATCAAGGTGCTCATGGCAGACCGAGCTCGGCGGGTGAAGCGCGCCACGGTCATGGGTCTGACCATCGATGACACGGCGCAGATGGCGGGCCTTCGCGACCTGCTCAAGGCGCTGGGCGGCGACCTGCCCCAGGTCTTTGTGACCATGCCGGCGCTGCTGCCGATGGACGTTGGCTACGACGAGAACAGCCCATGAAGCAGACCGGGCCGGGACTGCTCGATCCGGTCGGCTTGGCTGCCTTGACGGCTGACGTAAAGTCGCTGATTCAGGACACCGACACCGGCCAGAACGCTGAGGTGTCCATCGCCTCGAGCACTTCGGTCAACTACGCCACGGGCGCGAGCACGACGACCGAGGACCAGATCAACGTGACCGCATGGGTGGCGCCGGTCTCATACAAGGATCTGCGCGACAGCCCCGAGTACCAGGCGGGGGACGTGTCGGTCCTCGTCATCCTCGACGACCTTGAGGGCTACGCACCCAGCACCCAGACTCGACTGACCATCGACTCCACGGCCTATCAGGTCCTGGGAGTCAAGACCGACCCTCTCAACATTCACGCCCAGCTGATCTGCCGCAAGCGGGCATAGGAGCTCATCATGGCTGAGACCGTTCAGTCCCTTCGCGTTCAGGTCATCATCACGGGCACTGTCATCGGCGACGACGGCGCGAAGCTCGTGGTCAACGAGACCTACGACAAGACCTTCAGCGAGGGCACCGGCACGGACCAGGTGGGCGCGGTCTGGCAGGACAAGAGCCGGAACCTGAACGCGACCAGCGAGGACATCGACCTGGACGCGCTGACGGACTTCCAGGGCGCGACGATGAGCAGCCTGGCGAACCTGGGCCTGTTCTACGCGCGCAACCTGGACACCGACAGCGGCGATGGCTTCACGTTCGGCGGCGCGGCGGCCAACCCTTGGGACGGCGCGGGCACCCCCTTTGAGGTCGCTGGCGGCAAGATCGGCCTCGGCGCCGATGGCATCTTCCTGTGGGTCAGCCCCGTCGACAAGGGCGCCATTGGCGCGGGTTCGGCGGACACCCTGAAGGTTGAGAGCCAGGACAACAGCAACTACCGGATGATCCTCGCCGGAGACAACGCCTGAGCATGAGCGGCTTCACCGTCCAGGTCAGCACCCAGCAGTTCCGCCGCGAGCTCGACGCCTTCCTGCGTCTACTGCCGGCAGACGTGGTGCGCCCAGCGGTGAAGAAGATCACGTTCGACGTGCTGGCCGACATCGTGCGCGGCATCACCGTCGATGCGCCGACCCGCGTGGACACCGGCCGCTATCGGGCTGGCTACCGTGCCGCCGGCCTTTCGGGCGGCCTCCAGGGCGCAGCGTCGCTTCCTGGGTCGCCCGAGGCTCAGGCCGGCGATGGAGAGATGATCTACTCGGGCGAGGGTCTGGAGTTCACGTCCGAGGTCATCAACCACGTCGACTACGCGATGCTGGTCGAGAACGGGACGATGCGCATGCGCCCTGGCAACCACGTCAAGCGCGCCCTGGCTGCGGCCAAGGTTGACATCGTGGCGGTGACCGAAGAGCTACGCAAGGGCATCAGCGATGCCTTCGGGGGCCAGTGATGGCTACTCACGCGACCGCCAAGACGATGAACGTCCGAGCCACGCTGTACGTGTGGCTCTCGGGCCTCACCATCACGGGCTCGCCCTCGCTGGTGGTGCAGGACCAACTCCGCGACGGTCAGGACGCGCCCGACCTGTTCATGCGCTTTACCCTTGAGGGCCTGCCCGGACAGTTTCAGGGCCGGTTCTCCTCGTCGCTGCTGGCGGTGCGGCAGTCGATGCTCGCGGTGGTGGACATCTTCAGCCGCACCCCTGCGGACCAGGCCTCAAGCAACCTGTACACCATCGACAAGGCTGCCGACGACCTCGCGTACCAGTTCACGGTGATGAGCACCGCGCTTGTGGACTACGCCAGCGACAGCAGCGGCAGCACCCCCACGGACGCCCGGCTCTACACTCTTGATGTTCCGACCGTCCGCGCCCTTCCCCCCACTGACGGCTACGTCCGGCGCCAGGTCTCGGTTCCGATCACGTGGCACAGCCGCAAGGCGGCATAGGAGACTCCCATGGCCCAGATCGACGAATCCGTTGGCGTCCCGTTCAAGCGGCAGATCCAGGCGGTGACGCTCGAGGACGGCGATGCGAACAGCATCACGCTGCAGCTCGTCAACACCATCATGACCACGACCGAGACGGGCCGTGTCGGCACCGCGCTGAAGCCCCGGGGCCGATACACGGGCACGCCGACCATCATCGAGACGGACGACGGCTCGATCCAGATGTCCGCCACGTTCTACATCGCCAGCCGCTACGGCAACACGGCGGTGAGCGCGTACGAGATGTTCACGGGCACCGGCGGTAGCGCTGGCACCGCGAGCACCGGCAACGGCTCCAAGCGCACCATCAAGGTCACGGTCACAGACAACAGCACCGTGGACGGCGGCGGGTCGCAGACCCGGACCTACAACTACGTCGAGACGACCTCCATCAGCGAGGCTGAGGGTGACGGCGGTCTCATCGTCCTGAACTGGTCGGGCATCGACCACGAGAACCGCCCCACCATCGCGTGATTCGTCGGCGCCGGGCGCCCCGGGGTATGCGTGCTCCCTTCCGTGCCCCGGTAGCCTGGCGCCCGGCGTCGATTTTCCCTCACCCCAAGACATGGAGGCTACATGCGGGGGTTCACTCAGAAGGCCACGAAGGTGGTCACGCTCGAACGCGGTAGCGAGTCCCTCGAAGTCACGCTGCACGCCATCCCGGCGGGGTTCCGCTCCTGGCTTCAGGCGCAGTTTCCCTACCCGCAGAAGTTCATCAAGGGCGCGGGCCAGGCGGGCACCTGGATCAAGGACGAGGCCGCCTACGCCGAGTGGGATGACCTCTTCGGCCTGCTGCTACTCGCCAAGGCGATGGAGCCCGAGGCCCTTCTGGAGCACCAGATCGACTGGTCAGCGCGCCGCAACGCGGCTGCGTGGCGCCGAGAGGCTGAGGCGGTGCTCGAGGAGCTCCGAGGCGCCAACCTGACCCAGGCCAACATCATGGAGCTTCTGCTGGGCGCGTTCACGGCTGGCTCGGGCGACGTGGAGGAACGGGGAAAGTCCTCTGCCCGGAGCGGGGCCGGGTGACCATGAGAGCGCTGGTGCTGTTCGCCGCTGAGAACCTGAACATGACGCGGCAGCAGTTCCTCGCGCTCGACCCTGACGAGCAGACTGAATGGCTCGGGCACGCCTGGAACAAGTTGGGCGCGCGCTACGAGCCGCCCCCGCGGCGAAGGTAGGAGAGAGACATGGCGATGTTCGATGCCCTCCGGTTCAAGATCGGCGCCGACCTGTCCGACTTCGAGTCGGGGATGCGCAAGGTGGACGACATCGCGGGCAAGTCCGCGCAGTCGCTGGGCAACGCCTTCAAGGCTGTGGGGGCGATCGGTGCCACGGTGTTCGGTACAGCGGGTCTCATCACCAAGGGGGTGGTTGAGACCGCCAGCCAGATGGAGACCCTGGAGGCGCGGCTGTCGTCCCTGCTGGGCAGCGCCGAAGCCGGCAAGCAGCGGCTGAACGAGCTCATTCAGATCGGCGCTTCGTCACCCTTCGACGTGACGCAGTTGGCCGAGGCAACGGCCACGCTGGAGGCCTTCACGGGTCGCTCTGATGAGTTGCTGGGTCCGGTGCAAGACCTCGCGGCCTTTATGAACACCGACTTGAACGAGGCCGCCCAGAGCCTGGGTCGGGCGTTCGCTGGAGGCGCTGGTGCGGCGGACGTGCTTCGCGATCGCGGCATCCTACGCATGGTGGAACTGCGCGAGGGCGTGAAGGCCACCGACATGAGCGTCGAGGAGTTGCAGGAAGCGCTGATCGGCTTGATGACCGACGAGACGGGCCAGATTGCCGGCGGTGCTGACCGCCTCGCTGACACCTGGGCCGGCATGGTCTCCAACATGACCGATCAGTGGGTGCAGTTCCAAGCCAAGATCGGAGCGTCCGGGCTGTTCGAGGGGCTGCAGAACGCTGGCCGTGAGCTCCTGACGGTCTGGGAGGAGAACACCGAACTGGTGGACCGCCTTGCCGAGGAGATCGGCGTGGGCATCCTGGCCGGCATCGCCACCCTCGTGGATGGTGCTGGCGCGCTCTACGACGGCTGGACGCAGTTCCAGATCGCCATCAAGTCCACTGAGGGCATCATTCAGGGGCTCTCGTCGCTGCTGTGGGGCTTTCTGGCCGACTTTCGATCGGGCGTCAGCGACGTACTCGCGGACATGGCCGAGATGGCCGAGAGCGTGGGCCTGGAAGGCTTGGCGTCCGACCTGCGCGACGCCCAGGACGCCATGGGCGGCTTCGCCGATGTGGCGGCGGCCAAGTCCGAAGAGAACGCCGCCAAGATGCGCGAGACGCGCGAGGAAGTGGACGCCCTGAAGGCCAGCCTCGGTGAGGGCGCCGAGTTCGCGGAGCGCCTGAACGCCGCGCTGCTGGACCAGCGCGAGGGCGGCGGTAGCGGTACGGACTTCGGTCTTACGACCGGCGCCGAAAAGGAGAAGCCGAAGTCAGGTGATGACGAGGAGCTTGAAAAGGCGATTGAGGAAGCGCTGCGAACGCAGCAGGACATGAATGACGCCCTGTACGACGAGCAAAAGAAGCACGAGGCGGACATGCTTGCCCTGGAGGAGAAGGCTGCAAATCAGCGGCTTGCTCTCGAAAAGCAGGCCGCCGCCAGGAGGCTTGCCCAACAGGAAAAGGAAATGAGGCAGCGTCAGGAGATCGCCGAAAACGGCATGTCCCTGATCAACGGCCTGGTCCGCGAGGCAAATGAACTACGCCTCAACGATGAATTAAGCGCGAGCCAGAAAATCCTGGCGCTCACCCTCTCCACTTTCAGCGAGATGCTGAAGATGCTTGCGGCCCGGCTTGCTGTGGAGGCCATGGCTGCGCTGGCCTCCCAGAACTACCTTGAGGCCGGCCTGAAGGCGAGCGGTGCCGTGGTTGCTGCAGCTGGTGCCGCTGCGCTGGGTTCAGAAGCTGACAAGGTTGGGTCAGGGGAGTCGTCAACGTTCTCAGAGGCCACCGATAGCGCCTCCTCTTCGCTCGGTATTGGCTCGGGCTCGGATGACAATGGCGACCAGCAGGTCGCTCTCGACCTTCTCGCCCGCGCGGCGGACAGCCTGGAGAACGCTGCGGACAGCCTGGAGCGCGCTGCAAGCAGCCTTCAGGGCGCTTCGACGGGCGGCGGTCGTGGTGGTAGGTTCTCGGTCGAGGATGACGCTCGCAGCAACGGCCCGCTTCGTCGCTTCGTGCGCAACGCCATGAGCCGCACCGGCCGGGCTGGATTCCGAGGAGCCTGACGCATGGCCCGCTACCTGCTCGCACAGCACCACCTGCTCAAGGGCTCCACGATCTCGAGCACCACCTCGGAGGCGGGCACGACCATCGGTCAGCCTGTGGAATCCAGCGTCTCTGGCAACCTCAAATTGGGGGCGGCGGGCAACCCGTCCTCGTCGGTGACGGTGGACCTTGAGTTGCAGGCTGGCGGCAACCCGACCGGCTTCGACCAGGCGCAGTCTGGAGCGGGTGCCGGCGCTGAGTTGGTCTGGCGCGAGACCGGGGAGGCGGACACCCTCTCCCGCGGCTGGAACGCCCGCGACTACCTGACGTGGGCTGAGTGCCCCTCGCAGTCGAAGACCAACTACGGCTGGCAGTCGCCTCCCCGGACGCTCGCGAACGGCTCGGTGGGGTACGTCTCGTACAAGGTCGGCGTCAGCGACTCGATCCGGTTCTTTCACAAGTCCACGCGAACGGGCACGTGGACGAACGTCACCATCTTCACGGACGGTGACGACGGGCTGACCATCGCGCAGTCTGCGCACCGCCCCGGCTTCGTTGTGCTCGGTGACGGTCGGCTCATCGCGTACTTCCTGACCTCCTACGCTGGCACCGGCAACGCGGTCACGTCTTACTACAGCGACGACCACGGGGCGACCTGGACGCTGTTTCGCAAGATCAGCGCGGTTGTGGGCGCCACGCACACCCTCATCAACGCGGAAGCCGAAGAGGGCGAGGTCGTGCTGGTCACCGGCGCCAAGGCTGCCGCCGGGATCTCGGTGTTCCACTCGGTCAGCGGCGGCGTTGGGTTTGCCCAGCGTGGCGCCACCTACAGCGACCTGTACCGCCCCGCCACGTGCAAGAACGCTGCAGGCCAAGTGGTCATCCTGGCGGACGACAACGCGGGGGCTGCATCCGTTGCGGTGATGGGCTTCGGCGGGCGGCTGGACAATTCGGAGTTTTGGACCACGCAGACGGTGCTGGACGGGGCTTCGACCTTCGGTGTCAACGCGCTTGTGACCGACGACCGCGGCACCGTGTGGGCTTTCATCACGACCCAGCAGAGCACCGGCCCCGTGTCTCTCCTGTACTCGACGGATGGCGGCTACAGCTGGACGCAGAACTTCACAAACTATTTCGTGCTCAGGTTCTACGGCTCGGGCGGCAGCGACTACATGGACGGCATCACCGCTGGCATGTGGTACGGCAACCTGATCGTGCTCGGCGTAGGCAACCCTGCTGGCGGCAGCAACGATCCTCAGTTGGCGCTGTGGTTCGGCGGCTGGTCGCCCATGGTGGCCGTCGAGCGTCCTGTGTACGAGAACTTCGGTGGCCCCTACAACATGACCTATGCCGCCATCGAGGAGCCCACCGGGCTTGGCTGGTCGAAGGCAGACAGCGGCACTGGTGCCACCATCACCGAGCAGAACGGGCACCTGAACATCGTGGCCGACGCCTCGGGCAACTCGCTGTATTCGGCGCCGAGCTCGTGGATTACGGACATCGACGACAATGGCGGCTTTCGGATGCGGTTCTTCGTCCGCATCAACAGCGGTGGTGCGTCGGGCAGGCGCGCTGTGGTCGAGGCCGGGATCACCGACACGACCAACATTCAGAAGGTGGAGATCCGGTTCTCTACGACCACGATGACGGTTGTGGACGGCGCCGGCAACACCCTGGGAACGAGCACGCCGATTGCGGACTTCACGTCCTGGACGGAGGTCTTCGTGGCCTTCGAGCACGAGGGCGGTAGCGGCGCCAACCTGGGCAAGGTGACGGTCTGTCACCGCGTGGCCGGTCAGACCAACTGGACCAAGGTGGTCGACGCTGGTGACGTGGCCGAAACGGCAGGTGCGTCGAACGTCATCAACTTTGGAGGGGACACCAACGGCGCGGTCGATTGGGACATCATCCTACTCGCGATGGCCAATGACCATGCGGGCGTTGCCGAGTTCGACCAGCCCGACGACTTGGTGGGGCGCCCCCTTGGCGTGGAGGGTCTCTTCATCAAGGAGACGGACGTGCGCGTCCATGCCTTCGGCACGGGCGGCGTGGACGGCGATACCTGGGATCTGGATACCTCGGCCAAGTACCCCTCCACGTACATCGTGGACACCGACAGCCCACGCAAGCACTGGCGCTCGGACGACGACTCGACGGCCAACTACGTGGTGTTCGACGCTGGAGCCAACGGGCTGTGGATGGGGGATCTGTGGATGTTGGCGGGCACGAACATGCCGACGGCCACCATCGAGTTCAACAGCACGGACTCCTGGGGAGCGCCTTCGGTGACGCTCAACCTGTCCGCGCTCATGGTGGACAGCGTAGGCATCAACGCTCGCGGCAAGGGCTACGTGAAGAGCAGCACGCACACGACCATGCTCGAGCACGAGTACGCCAGCCGTCCCGGTCGTCGCCGCTTCCTCAAGTTCACGACCAGCGGCAACCTGTACGAGATCACCGACAACAGCGCAGACAAGTTCTACTTTGACGGCTTGGACATGTCCTCGGAGACGGGCGGCGCGCAGATCTACGGTGACGGCATGTTCGACGACACCGAGCAGGTCACCGGCTACCGATACATGCGGCTTGGCTTCGCTGCTCAGGACACCGCCGACGGGTTCTTCACCTGTGGGCGCTTCCAGGCCGGCTTCCGGCTGGAGATGACCAACGACGGCACGGAGTACGACAAGGGCTTCCGCGACGTGACCACGGTGCCCGTGGACATCATGGAGGCGGACGGCGGCGCCCGCTACACCCAGCGACTCGGCGAGGACCGACGCTCGCTGCTTGTGCGGTGGCACCCAGCGTACCGACCGGACATCAAGATCGACCAGTCCATCGACGCGCTGTTCCGCCGGCTTGGCGGTCCTGCGTCCGTCGTCGGTTTCGTTCGCGACTCGAGCACAGACAACCTTGCCGACAATGGCGGCATCTATCGCGTCATCGGTCGTGAGCTCGTGCGTGTCAACGTCTTCGACGAGGGCTCAACGGCTACCACGCGGGTCGAGGCCGTTCGCCTCGAGGAGGAGCGTTGAGGACGGCGGCTGGCGATGCTGCTGCCGAGGCGGGACTGGAGCGCCTGCTGGTCGTCCTGCTGACGTTCCCTTCCGGGCGTCAACTCATGGTGGCTGAACGGCAGGCCACCATCCCATGGGCGGACGGTACGCCCTGGCAGGCCTATGGCGGGCTGCTCAACCTGCGGTCTCCCACGCTGTCGGTGGGCTCGGAGGACTTGAGCGACTTCCGCTTCGGCTTCAGCGCCGATGACGTGGACATTTCGGTCCTGCAGGACGATGACTTTGTGCCCGCGGCGGCTCGGGTCGAGGTGTTCGCGATCTGGCCCGACCAGGACTACACCGAGCGAGAGGTGCTGCTCAAGGATGCGAGGGTCACCTCGTTCGCCTACGGGCGAGGACGGCAGGCTATCGCCTTTGCCTGCTCGCGAGACGATGAGGCCAACTGCAGGGACATCGGCGACGACCGAGACGAGATGTTTTGGTATGGACCGGACTTTGGTGGCCTACTCCCAACGCCCGACAAGGACAACGAGTTCACACGAGCCGACCAGGTAGGACGGATGTGGCCGATCGCCCTCGGGCGCTGCTACTACGTCCCCGGCTGGCAGGACTACCGCAACCAGGTCCCCAACCTGTACAAGGGCAACTTGTACCTTGTCGGGCACGCCATCCCGACTGCGACGGACACGTCAAAGGACATCAGCGTCTATCAGACCGGCGCTACTGATCCGATGACTGCAAGCGGGCTGTTCGATGAGACGCCCGTGGTCACGACGCACACCTACCAGGCAGACAGCGCCTATCGGCCGGGTGAGAGCCGCAAGTACACCCAGATCGACGGTGACGGCTCAGGTTCATCAACGGAGCCCTTCCCGCCCGAGGACAACTACTACCACACCCACCTGATCCACGGCGGCGCCCCCAACACGGAGGGCGAGACCATCATCGGCGCGCACATGGTGCTTGAGCACCTGCTGCGCGAGTCGGGCATGGGCATCGACTGGCAGCGCATGGCTCGCACGTTGACCATGCTGCGCGGGCTGGACATCGGCGTCTACATCGACATCCAGACGAACATCCTCGAGCTTATTCGCGACCGAATCGCGATGCCCAACGGGCCGGTGCCTATCCGCGAGCAGCAGTCTGGCCAGGGCAAGTGGTGGAGCTATCACGAGGGCTGGCGCTTGCCGCCTGTTGCGCACCTTGTGGACGGCCAGCAGATCGACCTGACGGGCGAGGTCGAGTACAAGATGGACGTGCGCAACCAGGTCACGGTCAACTACGGCTACAGCTACGGAGCTCGCCGATACCTTCGCTCGGTTGTCGTCGGAGCGGACAACTTTGCCTTGGCGGCGTGGTCGCAGTCCACGTTTGGATTGCGCCCGATGGACCGGCCGGTAGAAACCACGCTGGTCGGCACGCCGGGCATGGCCGTCACCCTTGGTCGTGCGGTGCTCGCTCAGCAGGCGATGCCCCGTCGCCGCTTGCAAGGCTATCTGGGGCGCGGGTTCTATTGGCTGCAGCCGGGCGATGTCGTGACGGTAGAGAGCCCCAGCGCTGCGCTTGGAGGATTCAACATCTCGACGGTGAAGGCCGAGGTGATGGAGCGCCCGGTGGGGCTGCCTGGGATGGTGGTGCTGGAGACCTTCGAGCAGGTGCCGCAGGCCAGGACGGTCTAAAGCACCGTCAGGAGGACAGCGCTGGTCATGTCGGCGCACTCGGGCTCGAGCAGCAGCTCTCCCGTCTCGTAGTCGTCGACGACGGTGTAGCCGACTGCCCTGCAGCGGTACTGCAGGCCCGTGTCCGAGCACTCGACGGCCGCGATGATGGTGCTGCCGTTCCAGGGCTGAGCGTCACAGGTGGTGGTCATCGACGAATAGACCGGCACCTGTTCGACGTGGGTGTCTAAGGCGGGTTCGGCGCAGGCAAGAAGGGCAAACAGCATGATCGTGCTCCTGTCAAGGCGGTACGTCTAAGGTATCGGCGCAATTGAGGGCGGCTTGCGTTAATCTGCGTGCGTCTCCCCTCGCTCAGGATGCCCTATGGCCGCTCTCGACCTTTCCGCCGTCGTCCCGCCCTACACCTGCCAGGTCAACCTGCAGGACAGCGCCACGGACGTTCGCGTCATCACGCTGCCTTCGTACCTCGGGGCCTACACGGTCACCATCGGCCCGGTCTACGATTCTGGAGGCGTGGCGAGCGCCAACGAGGCCGACGGCTGGTGCTCGTTCTCGACGACCCTCGAGGACGATGACGCCGCCCCTTCTGCGGCGGATGGCGCAGAGCGTCGCCTTGTCAAGAGCGGCGGAACCTACGCTTTCATCAACCCGGATGAGCGCTCGGTCGGCGGTTCGGCGGCTCGGAAGACTCAGGTGGCCTGCTGGGGTGAGGCCAACGGCTTCGTCGAGATCGCGATCGACGGGGTTGGCGATGAGGGTTGAGTTTCCAGGCG
>Ga0213864_10000587_pt1 | contig 16556 bp, 17 predicted proteins | sample PICome_5_FD_160078 | JGI IMG/M metagenome (GOLD analysis project Ga0213864, IMG submission 160078) | Coastal seawater microbial communities near Pivers Island, North Carolina, United States - PICO247 | ecosystem: Environmental > Aquatic > Marine > Coastal | place: USA: North Carolina... | reverse complement strand
TCCGGGTTCAGCTGTGGGGGTAAGAAGGAGATGTACGAAGAAAAAAAGGCTCCCATACCCGATGATAAAATGCGTCGTATCGAAGCTAAGCGCAAGAAGATGCGCGAACGTCAGAAAAAAATGTACATGTAATACAAATGAAACTGACTTCTGGTATTACACCGTTTATCATAGTTCTTGTCATCACTATTCTTATCCGTCAACTGTACGTATCCAGGTACCACACGTGGACGGGTCGTAGCCATTACTGCGCGAAGTGTGGCTCTAAGGACTGCAAGTGTCCGAAGAAGGAGGGATACACCACCGGAGGTTGTGGATGTGGTGCGTAAATGAACTTAAACAATATCAGCGTTATACGAGTAAGATGGCGCCGTATACTCCTCCTAACACGCATTATAGCGAGATGGACGTTTCCTCCTATTCAGACAATGATCTCTATAAGTTTATCGGAAAGAATGGAAAACGTTTTTATTGGCTCACTAAGTTTCTAGAGCTATCGTATATTTGGTACGACAAAGATCGCAAGGTTATTGAGCTATGGGGGCCGTATAGTTCTCTTCAAAATTTTCAGGCGCATCACGTTATCGGATGCGAACTCGATTATGCATGTGGGCGAACATAAATTAGACCTAAGTTAGAAATTTTGTAATGAAAAGTAAAGATGTTGAAACGACCTTCTCTCCGTATTCATCCCACTCCTACACCCCATGACATTAAACCTACATCGGGTGTATTAGCTGACATCATCAAGGGGTTCAAGACAGAACCTTCTTATCCACAAAAACGAAAGTCCTTCAGTCTACAGGCACACGAAGTATATATGCGTCTTCTCGAAAAAAATTACAAAGAATGTGGGATCCCGTTTAAAGTTCCAGAAGTTACAGAATTGCAACCTTCGAAAAGGAATGATACACCCGATGAGCCGGAACTTGATGTTGTTGACAAGGTGTACGTGAAAATGAATATTCTCAAGTCGGGTAAAGTGAGGATCAAGCTCGTTCCACATTTTCTAGAGATGTGGAATACATACTATTCCAAGGGCAATAAACCACCGATCAAAATGGTTATCGCGGCTTACAAAGCTATTGGATTCTCAAATGTGTTCCTCGAAAAGATTGCCACTAATCAAAAGAAGAGAGCAGAATTTGCTAAGAAAATCGAAAAGGTTCTTGAAAAGATCTTTGACAAGTCTACGACAACTAAAAGAAAATCAGCGAAACCCAAAGTCGAAGAAAAGGTGGAAGATATCGAGGATAAATGTGATCCTCCGGAGGAAGATGATGAGGATGAAGATGGACCTGAAGAAGATGAAGGTATTCTTGCAGAAGAAGAAGAGGATGAAGATGTCGAAGAGGACAACATGGATGACGTGTGTGTGGACGACTTTGATGAATAATTGGACCTAAGTTAGAACTTTAATATAAAGAAAACAGATCATATTTACAAATGGGTTATATCGCTTGGGATACCGAGACGTGTGGGCGCCCGCCCCAAAACGTCGACACTGTCACACCTGAGAATTACCAGTTATGGAATGGATGCAGAATGGCATCCATCGCTTCTATCCAATTTTCTCGTCATGGACGCGAGATTGATTCACAGCATACGATCGTATATCCCGATGGGTTTGTATTGGGTACGCATCAGTACGATCCCGTGGGAGCCACAGAGGTACATGGTATCACTCAGTCACATGCTAAAAAGTACGGTGTACCGTTTGTTCAGGTATACGAAAAATTTTTGGCTTTTATCCGAAAGGCGCGCGTGACGACTCTCGTCGCACACAATGCCAATTTCGATAAGAACGTTTTATTTGCTGAGTGTTATCGGTATGGTCTCTCGGTTGAACCGTTTCATCATCTTAATTTCGTGTGTACTCTGGACATGGCAAAATCAGCTTTTCTGGATACTCCCAACAACAGATGTGAGACCCTGTTTCATTACATCACCGGAGAAACATTCCGTGCACACGACGCCTTAGAAGATTCTAGGGCGTGTGGTGTGATTTACTCGGTCGTACGTGATATCAAGTTTCGATGCAACCCTATCGGTATAGATACAATCGTTATAAATGTTTCGGATGTACCCGCTATTTCCGGTGCAACCTGGTTTAAAAAACCGATTGACGTTGCTAAGACCATCGTCGGAAAATACTACGATCAAACGGACAAGGGTATACGTCGCCGGGAATTTGTGGAGCGAGTTCGAAATGAAAATGAGACTGTGAACACCATCGTCTCTGACGCTCTGCGATTTCAATCTAGGCGTATGAAGGATATCGATAGCAAGTTGAGTGCTGTATCCGTTCAGCTTGGACTGAAAACAAACCTGAACAACGCAGAGAGAATGTGTATCTGTGAATATGTCGGGGACGTTCTTCGAGGTCGGATTGCCACCGTTACATATGACAAGAAGTATTACACTCTCGAAGTTTGTGTGATTCGAGGTACCAGGTATATTCTCACGGGATATGCTGATAAACTTATCAGGGGTTCTTCTGGAAAACTTGTTGTCGTGGACGTGACTGATCGCACGGACAGTCGCTTCAAGGGTCTAACTGATGTGGATAAAGTTAGATGTCAAGCTCTTATGAATATGCTCAACGTTGACGAGTGTAGGTTTGAAGAGCAGCGCGAAGATGCGATTCACACCGAGACCTTAACGAAGGACGAGTGTATGTGGGAGGAGACAATTCTTCCGAAACTCAAGAGATTTTGTGAGTACGTGCATAGTCGATTAGGAAAGTAGTTTAAAGTTTGTAATCGTTACAAAATATATGGATTCCTCTAAGAAAACCGTCGTCATTGCTCTCCCGGGTAAAGAGTTTTCTAATGTATTTCTCATGCAATGGTCAGAATCACTTTTGAAATTAACGCAACTCGGTTACAAGATTGCACTTACGAACGAATATTCCTCATACGTCCCATTTACTCGTATGATGACACTCGGTCTTGATACTATGCGTGGAAATGATCAAAAACCGTTTGATGGAAAGGTTGAGTATGACGTATGGGTCACGATTGATTCTGATATTATCTTCACACCCAAACAACTTATCGAGTTGATCGAAGATACGGATAAATACCCCGTTGTTTCTGGTATGTACAAGATGACCAATTCTAAATATATCTCAGCCGTTAAGGAATGGGATGTGGCATACTTTGCACGTAACGGTGCATATGAGTTTATTGATCCGGACACATTCGATAAAGATGTGAAGCATCACAACGTGGCTTATGTGGGCATGGGTTTCATGGCCTGTACTCGTCAGGTACTCGAAACGATCAAATATCCGTATTTCAACTATCCTACGGAAGAGACTGAGATTGATGGGAAAACTGTTTCTCAGATTTTCTCCGAGGATGTTTCGTTTTGTAAGCGCGTGACGGACGCTGGATTCAAGATTTCCATTAATACAGACCTGAAGGTTGGCCATGAAAAAAAGCTAATCATGTAATATGAACACTAAGATTGTCATGTCTTACTTAACAACGTTAGCAAGCGTGGTTTGTGTCGACACCCTGCGGATGATAAATAGATATAAAAACACTGAGACAAAGTAATATACATGGATTTTCGCCGAGGTGTTGGCAAAGTGCCTGATTACGACGATATGTCTGAACCCGTTCTACCCCCTGAAATGCGGGGTAATGCATTTATTAACGCGATCAGCTTCGAAGTGAAGACGTATTTCGTTGCACTCGCTAACACATTTTACCAGTTCACCCCTCAGTATAGTCTCAATATCTTCAAGTGGCTAAAGACGGCAGTCGTTGATGCACCCTGTCGCGTGATGCTTGACATTGATATCGAGCACCTTCGACTCAAGCGAGAATATATTTTGAAAATGAAAAAAGAAGACCTAAGTGAGGAAGATGTTTCTGAAGAAATCAACACAAAAGACGACTAATGGACTATTACGTGAGTGTCTACTCACACGAATTTGCTATCGCTTTCTTGCAAGCTACAGAACCTCTCTGTCCAGACGTTCAGAGACTTATTTGGAAGGAAGTACTTCACACACCTCATAAGATCGACCCTCCTCCCGCACCCCGAAAATGTCCAACTTACTCCAGACTGTCTGGAGTATCCTTGCCCCAGGACCTTTTTCAGAACAAGTGTCTCATTCAGAAAGAATGTTGAAAGGTGTTTACATAACGGCGTACAATGACTGTGGAGAAATGAGGGTTATTCATGATCCACAGGATTTATCACTCATGAAAAATGACCGAATTTTCAATAATAAACATGACTTAAACATATTGCGTTTGAAATGTGAAGATCTGTTATCATACTTCAAACGTAAGATTATACCAACAAGGGGACGGGACATGGATTATCGTATGCAGGATAAACTGTATGATTTGATTGATGATATTTATGAAGAAATTGAGAATACTAAGGATGTCTCGTATGATTATCTCATCACCCGATACGAGGCCTGCAAAATATACGCGCGAGGTTCGCTAAACTCTTTTAAAGATCTAAATGCACTTAAGTTGTGATATTATTATGAATATTTTCATCTCAAACTTCCAATCTCTCAACATGGACAAATTCCATTCTCTCATGGCCCTCGTCGACAAGAATGCCTCTGTTCTTCCCGACGGTGACTACCTTCAAATTGCTAACCTGATCAAAGAAATCCGTGATAAGGTTAAACCCCCCTCTTTTCTTCTTGACCAAAATGAACCGATGACAATGCCTGAATATGAACCAACGAATGTTACTGTTGATCTTTCGGCACTGCACGCCGAGTGGACAAATGATCGGTACGCTGAATATGACGAGGATGAGGATGACGAGGACGACGTCCCTGAACATGTTGGATATAGGCTCAATACGATTCCTGCCACTTTAGAGGTGGATGATATTCCCGACGATGTGTATAATGCGATCATGTCGTCTAGGGGTCCTGTGACCACGAGGCGGTTAAGTGAGAGTGACCGAGATAACTACTACGAAGTGGCATATTCGAACGGAGAGACGTCTGTGTTTGCTTCTATTCACCGATGAGGTCTATTTCCTTTTCGTATGTTTGTGACATCAATACCGTTTTTAGATCTCTAGTGAATGTAATGTAGTTTTTTGGTATATCTCCCCAAAGTCGTTCGTTACTCACGAATCCGTCTATGTTTCCATCTTCCAAAAGGGGTTGAAGTAGCACCCAATTTGGTTCGCTATACTTTATCTTTTTACATCCTTTCGCAAACTTTCTAGAATAGATATACCAAGCGGCGATACTTTTGTATATATGTATCGGACGCTTTCCATGTTCTAGACACACTCGCAGAGATGGTACCACGAACGTATGGAATTTTGTAAATCCGTCCATACATATTCGTTCAAGTTCATCGGCATTTACCTTGCTTGAAATACGTTCTTCCACCGTGTCTACATAGTCGTGTATATCGAACGGTAAATCGATATCTATCGAGGGTATAATTTCTTCCCTTTGGAGATCTTTAAAATGTTGACGATGTGTTTCATCGCTCATAACCTGGTCGAACGTGTGGTATCCAGAAAGAACACCCATGTAAGCGAGAGATGTGTGAGACCCATTCAAGATTCTTATTTTTGTTTCTTCGTATGGCTCAATATCTTTCGTGATGGTGACACCCACTTCTTCTAAGTTTGGAAACTCTGATGCAAAATCATCTTCTATGACCCATTGTGTGTATTCCTCTGTGTATACAGACGTTTCGCCAAATCCGGGAAACATCTTTTCAATCTCATTTTTAAGTTTGAACGTAGGTCTAGGTGTTATGCGATCTACCATGCACGAAGGAAACTTTACGTTTTCTTGTATCCATTCAGCAAGTTCAAACTGGTTCGTCTGATACAAATACGCCATAAACTGACTTTCTAACACTCGTCCGTTTCTCTGTCTATTATCGCATGATAATATGGTTACGGGGCTATTTCTGTTTCTTAAACCACATGCGAGGTATTCAAACAACGGTGATCCCGGAGCGTATCCACTCTCGGTAACTGTAATAGTTATGAGATGAACACTCGGAAGTGTAAGCATATGTTTAGCCACTGTACGATTCTTGGTCCAGTCGACGTAATCAAGGTGAGAACGTACGAGCCTATATTGACTGGGTGTTTTTACAATGTAATCGTCTACTTCGCGTATACCTTCGTTACGCAAATTTACTGCGACGATACCCCATCGCAGATCACCAGTTTTTTCCATGTAGTCATCGATATACACTGCCTGATGCGCTCTATGAAAAGCCCCATATCCTATGTGCACAATACCAGTTTGACAATTTGATTTGTCATAGGTGGTCTTATACATATCTGAGGTATGACAAGAATTTTTTAACATACATTATTGTCGCACAAATTAAAGATGGTTAAGAAAATTAAGTGATGATAGAGTATGGATAATCTGAGGTCGCTCATGCAATCTTTGGATTCTATTTCGGGGATGATACCGGAAGGTACATACCTTGAGATGGCTAATAATTTGAAAAAGGTACATGCACAGATACCAAAGGATGAAGATCCTCCCATGGTAGATGGGAGAAATCTACGAACAGATGTCCCATTTATGCCCACGCTTCCAGATTCCGACGATGAAGATAATTACCCTGAGGCACAAGATCCATTTGATATTCCCTATGAGGACGAACCCCATGACGAACGATATTATCCCATGAGTTCTCGTATTCCTAATATAGGTGAAAATCTTTTAAACCCTGATCAGGGGTTCTTTGTTTCATTTAACCGCAATCGAGACGAATCTGGCAGTATCATTTCTAATTCTGTAGAGAGATGTTTACTTCGCCAGGATCTCATACTCATTAACAAGTATGAAAAAGAGTGTTTGAAAAAAATGAGAGAACTAAAACCCGTCAAGAACATAACTGCACGGATTAAGGAAGAAGCAATCAAGTCATATATAAACGTTCGAGGTTTGACTATTCAGACGTTTACATTTGAGTCTATGTGTAGAACATATCCCAGGTTATTTGGATATGATATGCGAATACGTATGTTTACGCGCGAAGGAGAATTGACTCGTTTTGGAAAAGAAGTCGAACGGGATGTGTATATGGAGTACATAGAATTTCACAATGCCTTAACTCATCTACAGTCTTTAGATGCTCACATCGAACTAAACTGGCTCATCCAGGCGAGAAGAATATCAACGGACCGTCTCACAGAGATTAGCGATAGGTAGATTCACACCACCATTGATTCGCTCCAGAGTACTCAAATATAAGGTGAATAAGCGCACCTCCTATGAAAAGCTTTGTAAAAAGTGACAGGCTGTTCAGGCTGGGTATTCTGTTTAACACAGATAAAATAGCAACATTGAGGGTGCCTATCACTAAACATTCAAAAAATACATGTTCGACCGGTCTTAGTTTCATTTGTAATCATGGAAGAAAAAAAATATCAATACACTATAAAACAATGTCTAAGTTTGCTACCGCTCTCAAGGGACTTTCTAAGAACAGGATCGCCATTTTCATCGCTGGTATGATTCTCGCGACGGTCATTCTTCATTTTGCTTGTGGGGGTTTACACCAGTGCACGGCTTTCCGATCCGAGTCGTATGAGTCTCCGGATCAGCTCGAGGCTGAGCTGAACGCTCTCCTCCAAGAGATTTCCAAGGCTCCCGAACTTCAGTCTATGGACGGCGCTGAATCCAACCCTGACGTTGAGGTTTCGGAGGATCAGTCGGCGGATCTCCAGGCCCTCCCCGGCCCTCTTCCGGCCAAGGCCGCTGAGGAGTCCACGCCTGAAGAATCTGACGACGAGGGTGAAATGATGGGTGGTTCCATGGCGCCTGCTCCTATATCTCCTTAAAATTTTGTTAGCTTACTATAAATGGAAAAGACTGAATACACCGACAAGCTGGCTGATGCCACTGATCGAGTCACTAAGACTATGAAGCAGTCTATTGCTGAATTGAAGGCACTCATCAAAAAACGCGATGAGTTTTACTCGAAGGACGTTAAGAATATGGATTTCAAGGAGCTCGAAGCTCTCGGAAAGGAGATGGAGGAGGTTATCTCCAGGGCTTCTTCTGCTTTAAATGCTAAGGAAGGTGTTAAGTTGATTGGCGAACTCGACCGTTCGGTCTCTAAGATGAGAAAGGTTGGCAAAAAGCAGGATGAAGTGCGTCTTGCCGAGGTCGAAGAGTCTAAGGAGAGGGTAGCCAATAACATCGTGAGCTCGATGGCCAACGTCTAATTAAATTCGCAATACATAATAACATGTCAGGTTCTATATCGATAAATAGATACATCACATACGACAAGTCTTATACGGATAAAAAAATAGTATGTGTCGATGGATACCACCCGTTTCTCGATATATTTAGTCATGGTAAACCATTCGAGAGAAATGGTTCAGAAATACTAAGTGGAGATACCTCCACGGAAATCATAATACACGAAATACAAATTGAAAATCCAAAGTTGTCAACATACAGTCAGGCGACGTGTACGCATTTTGACGTTGATGCGTGTTTAGCTGTATGGTGTCTCATGAACCCTTTACTGGCTATACGGTACAAATACGTGTTAATAGAAGCTGCTCGAATAGACGATATACGAGAAATGACATTAACCAATAAAAGAGTCGAAGCTCCGGTGACACGTAAAGCTCTGAAGATGTGTTGTTGGATAATCAGTGAAGAGCAGAGACTATTTTGGAAGCAGTATCAATTAGGGGGTAATGAACATGTTCGGTGTAACGAAAAATTTACCTATTTCTTACCACGAATAAAGGAGCTATTGACATGGGTAGAAGACGATACATTCAAACCAGGTGTGTACGATGATGTGTTACGTGATATAGAAGTGTTATACAGGTGTTCTACGAGTCGTGTAGAAAGATGGGAAGAGTTAGGTATTACCGTTATTTATGTAGAACGGCCATTAGAATATTACGCACTTTTTAGTTGTACACGCGATACCGATGTTGTCATAACAGTCTATCCGAATAACAAGTATGAAATAGAGTGTAAGTATTCTCAATGGATACAGATGGTTTCACGAGATTCCTGGCCGCGACTAACTCTAAAACCCTTGTGTGATGTTCTAAACACATACGAGACCGAAAATGTGTGGACAACAGAGTCCATGGATAACTTAGCACCCATTATGAGAATGTATCCCCAAAACGAGACGAATTACACACTGGAAAAGCTCATGGATGATTATAGTGGACCCAAGTATAGGACGTTTTATTCTAGTGGATTGTCACCAGGCGCCTTTCTGGGCCTGGTTAAATCTTATTTTCAGTATGCAAATATAAAATCCAAACGATTATGGTCATGGAGTGAAGTTAGAGAAATTAACAGTTCCATCGATTGGGGTAAATGGTGTCGAAAATATATTCGTTGTAAGTAATAAGATGACACCCACAGACTTATTGTTGATCATTTTAATAATAATGATTTTGTTATTGGGTTACTTTTACTATACAAAACAGAAACGTAAACCACTTGTCAGAGTACTTGAGAACATTTCTCCATCGGCGGTCCGACTTCCAAAGCGACCATTAGAAGTTTTTATAGACCCTGATGTGGGCTCTCGTGCGCAGGTGATGGAGTTAGGTTCAGTTGCTGAGCTTGAAGAGACTATCGACAAGATCGTCGAGAATAACATGGCAGATAGAAAGGCTATAAATGATGAAGCCACTAGACTCGAGAAGCGTCTCATACAAAACCAGGAGCTTAAGCTTCAAGATTTAAAAACGAGTTCGGAAACCGTTATCACAGAAAAGAAAGAGGAACTCACTGCTTCTCAGAAACGCATGGCTCAGATATTGGAAATGCAGAAACGGAAAAAGGCACAACGGGCTATGGAACTTCAAAAAAAGCGGGCGGCGGCGTATGCCATTTCACGTGAGAAGGATCGATTAGAGAATGAAAAGAAGTTAGCCGAACTGAAACTTAAACGCCAAAAAGCCGCCGAAGAACAGAGACAGGCGATGGTTATGGGTGCGGTGGAGCGTGATAATTTGCAGGTGGAGAATGAAAGATTGTTAATGGAAGCTCGAGATAAAGCTATACAGGATCAGCTCAGAATGGAGAAGGAAGCTGCCGAAGCGGAAGAAAACGCACGCCAAGCGGCTATAGATGCGGCTACAGAAGAAGTGGAGTTACAGGCAAAGTTAGAAGTTGAACGTGAAAAGTTTCAAGCGCTTCAGACCGAATATGAAACTACCCGACAGCTCGAGGCGCAGAAACTGGATGAGGCTATGAAAGAGTTGGACGCCCTGTTAGAAGAAGAGAAGGTGCGAGATGCAAAAATGAAGGAGGAAGATGAAAAGATGCGCGCCAAAGAAAAGCAAAAGTTATTAGATGCTAACGCTGCTGCCATAGCTGAACTGGAAGCGGCGGAAGCCGAGCAGGCTAGATTAGACGCTGAAGCGGCTGAGATTAAGTCGAAACTCGAAGCTGAAATGTTAGCAGCGGAAGGTGAACAAAGAAAGAATGTGGAGGCGGAACAGGCGGCTTATGATGCACAGGTCATATCAGATCAAGCTGCCCTCGACGCCGCACAAAGTGAATCTTCTCGAACAGGAGATGCAGCACAGCGAGCGGAACGTCAGGCAGCTCTTGATCTCGAGAGTAGTTCACAGAGGGATTGGGATTCTTTGACAGCGGAAGAGAAAGCACGAGAGACAGCGAAACTCGCGGAGTGGGATCGACTTGGTGCGAACCCGATACAACCCAGGGGAAGTTCCGGACCGAGTAATGCGGCTTTACACGCGGCAAATATGGGTGCTATTCCGAGTGCGATGGATCCAAATGAATTCCAAAGATGTTTAGATGCCGCAAACGGTTTGAACTATAAGTTTACAGGTTGGCAGAATAATCTTGATAAGGCTCGCGAACCCTCTTATTGGTATAATGTTACGGGTTGGAGTAAAAAAACTTATCATGATGGTCGTAAGGATCCAAATGGTAGACGTAAGTATAAAGATCACTATTACAACATGAAAGGTAAATTGGAACGTGTTAAACGTGAGTTTGCGAATATGAGAGATATATGTGATCTTCCAGATCACAGGGATCTGGAAGACGCCGGTAACTGGAATTATTTACAAGAGGCGATTGATTTAAAAAGGGCGATCAGGCTTGCTATAATTGCACACAACGAACGTGTCGCGGAAGAGCATAGACGGAGAGAGGCGGCTGCGGCCGAGGCAGCCCGTCGCGCGAATCGGCCCGCGCCTGCACGGAGGCCAGCGCCAAGAGCGAGAACGTCTTAACCGCTTATGATAGATGCATGATCCCATAAATATCCGACTTCTTCTTCATCTAAGAAGAATGACTTGTTACCATGTTTAATTTCACTCATCACGTTACCATATGCATCCCACCCTGCATCGAGATTCCATGATCGATCACCGTTGATGGTTATGAGTTTCTTTTTTTCAAGCATCATTTTAGCTATATCCACCTCCAGTAAAATACCTTTATATTCCATGCATATTTTACACTGTGTAGGGGCTATACCCTTGTAGTGAATATTACGAGCTAAGTGTGTTACTTGAGGTTCTATAAAACTGAGATCACGAAGAATCTGCTTACGTGTTCGAGACGTATGCTTAGCAATTATAGTCGCAAACAGTGTCACGCAATGACTCTGATACATGTCACCTATTATACCGACGGTATCAAAGTAATTTATTCGTTCAGTCATATCAGCGTCTTCGTGAATAACTATTTTTATAGAGTTTAACTTCTTCGGTGTCCATAGATTGTACAGAACATCTTTTCCTAAATAGTGATCACTGTATAACACTTTTAGTTCGTTAGTGTGTATAAAATCTCGTATCCGTTCGAAATCAAATTTAGAATGACCATGTGGTTTTTCTAGAACGTATAGGGGATCAACCATATCGAGATATGGTTCAACGGCTTCACAAAAGTTATGTGTCGGAATTGACATATACGCTACCAAGTCTTTTGTATCCTTGAGGTGATGTAAATCGAGTACCTCCTGTCGACTGACAGGTGTGTAAGGGCAATTCATACGTTTTAATGCTGGTATAATCCTCGTTCGGGCTAAATGCCCCCTGGCACCAAAAACTAAGCAGTGATTCATCGACACTAGTAAGTATTTGGAAATTATTTCTCGTATCAATATAAGATCACTATGAATGCCGTGAGGTTATCGATCATAGTGATATTAGTAGGTTTTATAGTTTACTTTCTGTATATAAACAGGGTCGGACCTGTTCAAGAACCGAAGCCAGGGCCTGTACGAAAGGCTAAGCCTAAAACGAAACCACCACCCAGGCCGGTAGAAATTAGATTGGATCCGATTAGCACGTTTGAAACGGAAGTCGTAATGATGAGTACAAAAGAAGATTTGGTAAAAGAGATTGAAAAAGTTGTAGAGGCTAAAATAGAAAAAAAGAATGAAATGGCAGTTGAAATCTCTAAGATGGAACGGCGTGAGATAGAACAGAAAGAAGAGACTGTTCAGATTATAAAAGCCGAAACAGAAGAAATCTTAGAAGAAAAGACGACTCAGCTCGTAAGTTTGAATTCGGCGATCGAAGAACTTATGAACAGAAGACGAGTCGAACTTTTGGAGAAGAAGAAAAAGAAACAAGAAGCCGAAGCGGCGCGTTTATTACTCGAAAAGGAGAAAAAAGCTTTAGAAAATGAAAAGAAGTTAGCCGAATTAAGACTGGTAAGAAGGAAAGCTCTAGAAGAATTAGAAAAAGCTGAGCAGAGTAAGTCTGATTTAGAAAAGGAATTAAAAGAACAGGAACTCGTGAGACTGGAGGAAGCTAAAGTTGCGGTCGAGGAGCAAAAGGTAAAATTGGAAGCAGAGGCTGAAGAGTTAAAGCAGCGGGTGGAAGCTAACACACAAAGGATAGAAGCCGACGAAGCGCTGTACCAAGAAGAAAGGGCAAAACTAATTGATGAGCAAAAGAGACTCGAAGATGAGTACAATGAAATAGAAGCTGAAAGAGTGGAAAAGATAAAAGAAGCCGAAGACGAATTAAACGAACTCTTGGAATCAGAGAAAGAACGACAGGCTCAAATGAACGCCGACGACGAGAGATTAAGACAAGAAGAAACACAACGACTCTTGGATGCCAATGAAGAAGCCCTTAAAGAGTTGGAAGAAGCGGAGGCTGAGCAGGCGCGAATGGATGCGGAGCTTGAAGCTGCGGAGGCTGCCATGAGCGACACCATTCAGCAGCAGGAGAAAAAACAAATGGACGCGAGAGATGCAGCGGTCGCACAGGGTGAACAGGATGAATTGGTAGCATTGGCTGCACAAGAGCTGCTTCAACGGACATCAGAACAGACGGGCGACGCCGAGCAACAGGCAGAGCGTGACGCAGCACTTCTTCTTGAACAAACATCCGAACGAGATTGGGAAACATTAACCGCGGAAGAGCAACAAGCGGCTTTGGATGCTCAAGCACAACTCGACGCCGATTCATATGCAGCTGTACCTGATTATGGTGAAAATCCGGCACTGCTTTTTGATTACGCTGCGTATGAAAGAGGGGATCCTATAGATTGCATTCCCGGTGAATGGTCAGAATGGGAAAAGGTGGGGGGTTTAAAGGAAGAGACTGAAACGATCACAGAGGGTCGGGGTCTCGGTGCGAGAACATATGAGAGAAAGACGGGACGATGGCGACAGGGTTGGCAAAGAACACAAGAACCTATTATGTATGCGATGAACGGTGGTAAAGGGTGTCCGTTAACGGAAACGAAGTATACTACTCAACCATCTAGAGATTGTGGAGAAGAGGATTGGAACGAATGGACAAATGACGGTGAAGCTTTTAGTGAAGGACCTCCACACAATAGAACATGGTACCAAAATCAAAAGAGGACGCGCGCGACAGCGGTTGTACCGGACGGATGTAACTTGAGAGAGGATACTAGAAAGAAAAGATTAAGTCCCGTCGACTGCGTTTGGGGTAGTTGGGGTGATTGGACTGTGGGTGCGCGGTATGAAGAAACAGTTTGGAGAGGGCAGGGTGGACCTTATGGTAATAGACGAGAAGTACCTTCGGGTAAATGGGTCGAAGATCATATACGTACACGACCAAAAATCGTACAAGAAAAATATGGTGGTAAATGTGAGGGTGTTGGTACAGAAAAGATTACGAGGACTGCCGGTGCTAAAGATTGTGTTACGGGTGAATGGGGTGCTTGGGAAAATGTTCCCGATGCACGTGGAGTACCACAAGAAGCTGTCCGTACGCGGACGACGCGCGCAGGAACAACGTCGAGAAGCTTAGGGTATTGGACCGTGTATCAGCAAAGAACGAGACCCGTACTCGAAGAGGCGCAAAATGGGGGAGCCTGTAATACGATAGAGTACAGACATCATACCCTTCCTAAACAAAACTGTGTTCAGAGTGCATGGAGTGGTTGGGTCCATCAGAGACACTGGAATCATGGGAATAATTGGTATTCTCGTCAACGGCGTACTAGGAGTACTACCACGCCCGCTGCATACGGTGGTACAGAGTGTGGTGCAACTTCGGAAGAAAGAGATGTTGGTATGACAAAAGTTCATTGTGCGGTTAGTGGATGGAGTGGTTGGACAAATGGATATAAGGCCGACGTTGTAAAAAATTCGTATAATTGTAAGTGGCGTGGTGGACGTGGTGGATCTTATTCGTGCAAATGGGATGGTCCTGTGAGACATTATAGACAGGATAAGAGAACTCGACGTATTACGAGACATCCAGCATGGGGAGGAAATGGGTGTGGCGCATTACAAGAAACTCGGGAAACTATGAGAACACCTATAAATTGTAAGGTTAGTGGCTGGAGATGTAGTGGTCAGAACTGTACGAGAAGTATCACACAGCACCCGCAATACGGAGGTTCTGGATGTCCAGGCCTATCAAAGAGACAGCCGGCCCCTGCCCAGCGAGGAGGGGGAGGTGGAGGACCAGGTGCTCGTGCAGGGAAATAGTCATGTACCCGAATACCATTTGGGCCATAGAGATTCAAATTTAGATTCTAACTGTGTATTAACTGGTTTATTAATCGGTGAATTAACAAATATCGTACCTTGAGATCCTTCATTTTCTACCAGATGATATTGTCCTTCCGGTATAAAAAGAACATCGCCCGCGCGAATAGTTTTGAGTTTGAAAGGTATTCTATTTGCACGTAAAATTTCAGAAACGGTTTCAATGTTTTTACCCGCGAACTGTAACACTAATTTTCGTTCCGTTTCGAGATCATCTAAGTCGAAGAGTAACCATCGTTTTTTTCCATGTAGCATATACACGTATTGATCATAGCAATCAAAATGTGAACTGTACACCCACGGTGAATTCTGAATACGTAATATGGTGTCCGAACTATGGGAGTTCTTTATAACGGGTTTTACATAGTCGATAAGTTTTTGCTCTTCAGATGTACACGAAGATTCCTTTATTTTTATCATCATCGTATCCGTCCGTGGTCTAACTTCATGCTCGAAAATGGATGAGTATGATGTTCTGATTTCGTGACTGATGTAACTTTGCTCGTCATCCATACGGTCTAAATCAAATGTTCGGATGGTTCCTTCCACATTTTCAAAGCGTTTCTTCATATCATTCCATGAGTAAGGTCTCGTGGTATTTGTACGGTGAATGAACAAAATTACTATTATTACAGCCGCTACGATAACCAGTGTGTTCATTGCTACGATTGTCGTAGATTTATTTTCAGATAATATATCAATGAATATTTTGTACGTCGTGGTGTGTATAGTCGTAGTGTTATTCATACTGAGAAAATGGAACTATGCAGACTGGAAATTCAAGCGATGGTGTAGACACAATGGGATACATACCAATAAAATTGAAGTGGGGTACAATGAAGAAATGAGACGCGGGTTGTATGCAACTCGTGATATAAAAATTGGTGACGTGTTAGTAGAAGTGCCATTAACATCATGTATACACGAGGAGGTCTTACCGGATACAACTCTTACAGAGGGTGATTTTATACTGGCGACAAAACTCATGACATGCGACAGGCATGGTGGAAAGTTCAGGGGGTACATAAACTACATGCCTCGAGATCCGCATCTCATAGCAGACTGGAGTGATGATGAGATCGACCGTATAGGATACCCTAAGGGGTATGATCTCCGAGATGATCAGAAGAAAGAGAATGAAATGTATCCTAAATCTTTGAAGCGGTACATGGACCTAGTTCGTTCGAGGAGAATAATACTCAGATACGAAGGGTCACACGTACTCATGATGATACCTATGGTAGACATGATCAATCATGGAACATCTAGGGAAAGTAACGGATTTGAAATAGACATACGAGTTGAAGACAAATATGTCAGACTCTATTCACCTAGAAACTACACAAAGGGTGAAGAGATACTGATGTCATATGGAGATGTAGAAAGTGGTCGGGAATCTCGGGACCATCACTTATCCAGACACGGTTTCTTTGCCTAGAGATGGCCGCGGAGGCTATCAAAAGATACACGAAATATGTACTAAAAACACTCACCACGAGACATACACAAACCTTGCGCATCGGTGATTTACTTCGTCATGTGTCTCCTGGGGAT
>Ga0213864_10000586_pt1 | contig 16581 bp, 13 predicted proteins | sample PICome_5_FD_160078 | JGI IMG/M metagenome (GOLD analysis project Ga0213864, IMG submission 160078) | Coastal seawater microbial communities near Pivers Island, North Carolina, United States - PICO247 | ecosystem: Environmental > Aquatic > Marine > Coastal | place: USA: North Carolina... | reverse complement strand
ATTGTAAAAGAGATTGTGGAAGAATCAGTTAAACAAAATGTTTTATCATTAACTTTATATGCTTTTTCTTCAGAAAATTGGTCAAGACCTAAGTCCGAGATAGATGCTATCAAGAAGCTAGTTTTAAAAGCCATCAACGAGCAAGTACCTGATCTAAAAAAACAAAAAGTTAAACTTAAGTTTTTTGGTGAAATTGATGACTTTGGATCAAAAATTTTATCTAAAATTAATGAAGCAGAAGTAGCAACCGATTCATATAAGCCAGTTCTAAATTTAAATATTGCTCTTGGTTATGGTGGCAGAAAAGATATTGTTAATGTAACTAAAAAAATCTCTAATAAAGTAGTATCAGGTGAAATAAATCCAGAACAAATTGATGAAGCAATGATTGCTAATTTTTCATGCTCTCCTATTGATAATATTGATTTACTAATTAGAACTGGAGGAGATAAAAGAATCAGTAATTTTTTACTTTATCAAATAGCTTATACTGAAATTTTATTTGTAAACAAATATTGGCCTGATTTCACAAAAGAAGATTTCATAGAATGTATAGATAACTTTAAAAAAGTGAGAAGAAGATTTGGCAAAAGAGTATAGATCAAATTTATTAAAACGAACTATAACTGGTCTAACCATTGCAATTCTATTGGTTAGTATAGTGGTGTTAGAAAATTATTGGGCTCTAATTTCTCTGATATCTGTTGTATCTTTCGCAGGATATTACGAGTGGATTAAAAATGGTTTTAGACATCCTATATTATGGGGCTTTAGCTTAATTTTTATATATTTCTGGTTCTCAATTTGCTTAATGGTTGGAGTTTTATCAATTCCTTCAACATTCTTTAAAGAGATTTATAATTTATATGAACTGAGCTCACTATCTGTTTACTATTTAATTATTTTAATTTTATTAAACACAGCATTGTTTGATATTTTTGCTTATATTATTGGCTCAAATATTGGCAAAAGACACATTGCTCCTGCTATTAGTCCAAATAAAACTTTAGAGGGTCTAATAGGTGGTTTAGGAGTTAATGTTATTTATGCCATATGTGTAAGCTATATCTTAAATATTAGTTATTGGTCAGTATTAATATGTCTATTCGGAGGCATTCTTGCTTATTATGGAGATCTTTTAATAAGCTTTCATAAAAGAGAGAGATCAATAAAAGATACTGGAAACATTTTACCCGGGCATGGCGGGGTTTTAGACAGAATAGACTCGCACCTTTTAGCTTCACCAATAATGCTTTTACTGTTTATCATAATTATTATCTTATGAAAAATATTATTGTATTAGGTGCTACAGGCAGTATTGGAGACAGCGTTCTAAGTGTAATCAAACAAAATGAAAATGAACTCAGTCTTCATGGTATATCGTTTGGTTCGAACATTACCAAAGCAGAAAAAATTATTAATGAATTTAAGTTAAAGAATATATATTCAGATTCCACCGATAGTTCTAAATATCTCAAGCGCGAGTTTAAAGATAATACAGAATTAAATATCTTAAGCGATAAATATGAACTAGAAGAATTCCTTAATAATGATGCAGTAGACATAATTGTATCTGCTGTTTCTGGTTTTGCTGGTCTTGAAAGTACTCTTATTGCTGCAAAAACTGGAAAAACGATTCTATTGGCAAATAAAGAAAGTTTAGTAGTAGCCGGAGAGATTGTTCTTCCATTGGCAGAAAAACATAATACTCAAATCATACCTATTGATAGCGAGCACAATGCTATATTTCAATGTTTGAACCCAGAAAAAAAAACAGATGATGTATCAAAAATCATAATAACAGCATCTGGAGGGCCATTTCTTAATAGAAGTATTTCTGAGTTATCACAAGTCACAAAAAACGAAGCCCTAAATCATCCAAATTGGGTAATGGGTGCAAAGATAACAATTGACTCAGCATCATTGGTTAATAAATGTCTTGAATTAATAGAAGCAAGATATTTATTTAACTTGAATGAAAAATTTTTCGATATAGTCGTTCATCCTCAGAGCATCATTCATTCCATTGTTACTTATAAAGATGGGTCAAGCTTATGTCAGATGAGTAATCCAGATATGAGAGTTCCAATTGCTCATGCATTATCAGTTAATAACAGGCGCTTGAGTGTAGATTTTTCAGAAATAGATTTTTCATCATTAAATCTCACATTTCAAGAAATTCCCAAAGATAGGACTCAAATATTTAATATAGCAAGATATGTTTGTAATAATGGAGGCTCATCAGGAATAATTTTTAATGCTGCAAATGAAGTTGCTGTAAAAAGTTTTCTAGAAGAGCAAATTACATTTGATAAAATTTATGAAGTTATTTATAGAACTTTTGATGTCATCCCAATGTCTAAAAATTTGGATATAGAAAGTATTTATGAAATAGATAATCTAACACGCATAGAGGCTAATAAGGTGGTAAAATCGGTCTCTTAAAATTATGACAACAACATTAATATACATAGGATCATTTATAGCACTTCTTGGTGTACTGGTTACTATTCATGAATATGGTCATTTTATTTTTGCAAGAATTTTTAATGTACATGTCCAAAGGTTCTCAGTTGGTATGGGACCAGTTATATACAAACGCCTTGATAGGCATGGTTCGGAGTTTGCCATCTCAGCATTGCCTCTCGGAGGGTATGTTTCAATGATCACGGATAAACTCATTGAACATGAACCAGAAATTAAAGAACAGTTAACTGAAGAACAAATTAAAAATACTTTTGACTCTAAGCCTAAATGGCAAAGAGCTCTAATAATGCTTGCAGGCCCGCTTGCAAATTTCCTGTTAGCAATTTTTATTTTTTCATTAATTTTTTTAAATACTCCAGATCCTCAAACAACTGCGGTTATTAAAGAAGTTGATAACTCAATAAATATGAGTTCATCGAATGAATTTATATTACCTGGTGATCAGATAGTGGCAATTAATTCAACTAGTGTATCTGACTCAAAAGACATCAATCTAGAGTTGCTTTCATATGCAGGCTTTACTGGAACTATCAATTTAACCTTGAGGAGGCCAGATATTTCAGAACCCTTAAATGTGGGTATTCTGGTCAATGATTTCTTACCGACATCAGAATCTCAAAACAACCCATTAAAAGATTTGGGAATGGATGTCGAATATAAAATGAAACCCATGATTGGTGGCATTATTAAAGATGGTCCTGCAGATAAATCAGACTTAAAAGCGAATGATGTTATTGTAAAAATAGGTAGTACAAAAATTAACTATGCAAGTGACATTCGAGAGAAGATATCATCGATTCCAAATCAAACGGTTTTAATTGATGTGTATAGAGATGGAGATTTGCTCCAGTTTCCATTAAAGGTGGGCGAATCAAAAGATACTAACGGTAATCAAATAGGCGTTATTGGAGTTTCATTTGGAACAAGTCGATCAATGTACCAATCTTTTACTAAAGGCGTATATGAAACATACAATTTGAGTGCTAAAACACTTCAATTTATTGGCAAAATGATTTCTGGAAACATGGGCACTGAAAATTTAAGTGGCCCAATAGGTATTGCTCAAATGGCTGGTGATACAGCTCAGGCTGGATTCCTTCCTTTTATGTACTTGATGGCTTTATTAAGTATAAGTTTAGGAGTTCTTAATTTGCTGCCTATACCTGTCTTAGATGGCGGGCAACTTACAATGCTAGGCATAGAGGCTATAAGAGGTAAGCCATTCACAGAAAGAACTGAAAATTTTATTTATACGGGTGGGGCATTAATGGTTGGAGCATTAATGATTTTTGCAATATTCAATGATGTTGCTCGTTTTTTATAGGCAGAAAAAGAATTGAAAATTCATAAATTTTATTTTTTAAGTTTTCTATTTATTTTTAATCTCAATGCTTTTGATGAATTTTTAGTTAGTGATATTAGAATCATTGGACTTCAGAGAGTATCAACAGGTAGCATTTTTAATGTTATACCAATTAGTGTTGGAGATAAGATTGATTCACGAAAATCTATAGATATTACAAAATCACTTTTTTCAACTGAACAATTTGATGACATACAAATAGCTAAAGACGGCAATACACTTATTATTAGTGTTGTCGAGAGACCATCAATATCTGCAATAGATATTTCAGGTAACAAAGCATTAAAAACTGAACAATTAATTGAAAGTTTAGATGGTGTTGGAATAAAAGAAGGTGAGGTTTATAAAAGATCCACTTTAGAGAAAGTAAAGTCTGAGCTCGTGCGATCTTATGCATCAAATGGAAGATATGGCGCCGGAGTTGAAATTGATGAAATTAAAAAACCTAGAAATAGAATCGATATAAATATTACTGTTGATGAAGGAAAAAGTGCAAAAATAAAACAAATTAACATTATTGGAAATGAAGTATTTGATACCGAAGAGTTATTGAAAGGTTTCGAATTATCAGAGGGCTCTTTCTTCTCTTTTCTTAACAATGATAATGCATATTCAAGAGAAAAACTAAAAGGCGATATTGAAACGCTAGAGTCTTTTTACAAGGACAGAGGTTATTTAAAATTTTCTATTGAGTCATCTCAGATAAGCCTTTCAAGAGACATGAAGAGTATATTTATTAACTTTAATATCTTTGAAGGTGAAAAATATTCAATCTCAGATGTAGAAATTGTCGGAGATGTGCCTATTGAGGAGGAGGTATATATTCCAATTACAGATTCTATAAAAGGATTAACCTACTCTCAGGCTCAAATAACATCTATCGAAGAGTTTTTTACTAATGTTTTAGGAAATAGAGGTTATGCCTTTGCTGAAGTAAGCGGCGATTCTGAAATAGATGAAGATTCTAATCAAGTAAAGATTATATTTTCTGTGATTCCAGGAAAAAGAACTTATACAAGAAAGATTTTATTTACTGGTAATAACGTTACTCAAGATCATGTTCTAAGAAGAGAAATGAGACAATTTGAAGGAGCTTGGTCTTCTAACAATAGCATAGAAGCAGGGAAGGTAAGACTTGAGAGACTTGGTTACTTTAAAGAAGTTGAGGTCGAAACCATACCAGTCCCTAATACTGATGATCAAATCGATGTGATGTATTCTGTTGACGAAGAAACAACAGGATCAGTTGGAGGTAATATTGGTTACAGTGATTTTGGATTGATGTTAGGGTTTAACCTTCAAGAACAAAATTTCTTGGGTTCAGGTAACACAGTAGGCATAGGTATAAGTAAAAATATTTATTCTGAAAATTACAACCTTTCGTATTTGAATCCATATGCAACCAAGGATGGCGTAAGCCAAGGTTACAATTTATATTACAGAAAAACTGACTATGGTGAGTTTAACGTTGCAAATTATTTAAGTGACTCAATGGGTTTTGGTGTTCAATATGGATATCCTATATCAGACATACAAAGAGTTAATTTTGGGCTTACATATGATAAAACTGAAATTGATATAGGCACATTGCCAGCAAGAGAAATATGGGATTTTATAAATACCGAAGGAAGTATTTTTGAAACACTAAATGCTCAAATATCTTGGCAACGTGTCACTCTTAATAGAGGAATGTTCCCAACAGATGGCGCTTCTACCATTCTTAGTCTTTCATCTACAGTTCCTGGCGGAGATATTGATTACGCAAGAATTAATTTTAGACAAAAATATTATCAACCTCTGCCCAGAGACCTCGTCTTTGGTTTTAATATTGAGCTTGGATATTTGGCTCCTTTTGGTGACACTACAGAAACTCCATTTTTTCAAAACTTTTATGCTGGAGGTCCAAGATCCCTGAGAGGATTTGAATCTAACACACTGGGACCAAGAAGTACTGAGGCGCCCTGTTATGAATTTAATTATTCAGAAGGCACTTGCCCAAATTTAATAGATACGGATGGCGATGGTGAATTAGACCTCCCTTACTACAATCCATATGCAAACTCTGAATATAATAAAAGAGTTTCTATTGGTGGAAATATAAAGGTTGAAGGAAGTCTTCAATTAATATTTAGATTGCCATTTATTGAAGATCAAAGATCAATGAGATCAGCATTCTTTTTTGATTTTGGAAATGTGTTTTCAGATAACTGCAAAGACTATCAAATAAATTGCTACAAGCCATCAATAGATGATCTTAGATATTCATATGGCGTTGGAATAACATGGATAACTGGTTTTGGTCCAATGAGTTTTGCTATTTCCAAACCAACTAATGCGGGACAGTATGAAGAAACAAAGGAATTTCAATTCACTGTAGGCAACGTATTCTAATTAAGATAAAATATCACACACCAATAAGGGGTAACTATGAAAAATTTATTAAAACTTAATTTATTTGCAGTTTTATTTCTATCAGTTCCAGCATTTGCTGTAGACGGCATGGCTGTTATAGATATGAGAACTGCTGTTTTAGCAACTCAATCAGCTGCAGATGCTTTTAAAGCTCTTGAAGAAGATGCGGATTACGCATCAAATTTAGAAGAAGCTCAATCGTTACAAGCTGAAAGACAAGCTATAGCAGAAAAATTACAAAAAGAACTTGAGACTTTATCGCAAGAACAAATCGCACAAATGCAAAAAGATATTCAGGATAAAGGTAAAGATCTTGAGTTTTTAGCAGGTAAAATTCAACAGGCTCAGGAAGAAACTGCTCAGAGAGTTTTTGCAGAAAACGGTGCAGCAATGCAAAAAATTATTGGTGAGCTAATCCAGGCTAAACAAATTAAAGTGCTTTTACAAAAAAATGAAACTATTCTTTTTAGCGATCCTGCTCTAGATTTGACTGACGATGTTACATCCATGTTAGATGTTGCAGCTTCAGAGGCTAATGCTCAATCTGAGTAGTGTCTGAATATAAAGAATATACATTAGCTGAAATAGCAAATCATACAGATTCTATAGTTGTTGGCGATAGCAAAGCTATCGTCAACAATTTATCAACACTTGAAAAAGCATCATCAGAGTCTCTTTCATTTTTATCTAATTCAAAATATAGTAAATTTATTAGTGCTTCAAAAGCAAAAGCAATAATTATTCATGATTCTTTCGAAATAACTGACGAAAGAAATTATATAGTCAGCTCAGACCCTTATTTAGCATATGCGAAAGCTAGCTCTTTATTTAAAAAACAAATTTTTGATATAGACAATCCATCTATTCATCCCTCTGCCTCTATTTCAAATGATTCATTAATTGGAAAGAATGTATCAATTGGAGCCAATGTTGTTATAGGTCCTAATTGTAAAATTGGTGATAATGTAATAATTAAATCTAACTGTTCCATTGTTCAAGATGTAAGTATTGGTGAAGGTTCAATAATTCATAATGGGACCGTTTTGGGATCTGATGGTTTTGGTTACGCTCCAACTAAAACAGGCTATGTAAAAATTGAACAAATTGGCAAACTAATAATTGAAAGAAACGTAGAGATTGGAGCAAATTGCACTGTTGATAGAGGTGCAATTTCGGACACTGAAATTCATGAAGGAGTAAAGTTAGATAATCAAATTCAAATTGCGCATAATGTAATAATTGGAAAGAATTCAGCTATAGCTGCTTCATGTGCTGTTGCAGGTTCAACTAAAATTGGCAAGAATTTTCAAATGGGAGGGCTTTCAGGGGTCCTTGGCCATTTAAATATATGTGACAACGTTACTGTTGGGGCACATACTTTAGTTACAAAAGATATAAAAGAATCTGGAAATTATGTAGGCATAATGCCAGCCCAAGAACATAAAGATTGGGCAAAATCTTCAGTATTTATTAAAAAAAGAGGAAAGTAATGTTAGAGCATTATGATGAAATAAAAAATTTTTTACCTCACAGAGAACCTTTTCTCTTCATTGATGAAATTATAGAAGTTGAGTTAGGCAAGAACATTCATTGTATTTTAAGGAACTCATCTGATGATGACTTTTATAAAGGACATTTCCCTGATAATCCAATATTTCCTGGTGTATTACTTGTTGAAGCCTTAGCGCAAGCTTCAGGAATTTTGGGCTTTAAAACAATGGATAAAACTCCTGAAGAGGGTTCGATTTATGTATTTGCTGGAATTGATAAAGCAAGATTTAGATCGCGTGTTGGACCAGATGATATAGTTCATTTATATAGCACTGTTGTTAGTGAAAAAAAGGGTATATGGAAATTTGATACAAGAGCTGAGGTTGATAATAAAGTTGTTTGTTCTGCAACAATTCTATGCGCAGACAGGAAAGCATAATGTCTATAGATTCTTCATCAATTATTAGCGATAAAACAACAATTCACCCTGATGTAACTATTGGACCATTTTGTATTATTGGCGATGGTGTTGAGATAGGCGAAGGTACCAATATATTAAGCCATGCAGTAATAAAGGGTCCAACAAAGATAGGAAAAAATAATACGATTTACCAATTTTCTTCTATAGGCGAAGATACTCCTGATAAAAAGTTTAAAGGTGAAGATACTGAATTAATTATTGGAGATAATAATATTTTTAGAGAGGGCGTCACAGTTCACAGAGGAACTATCCAAGATAAAGGCATTACTCAAATTGGCAACAATAATCTCTTAATGGCATACACTCATATAGCTCATGATTGCATAGTAGGAAATAATAATATCTTTGCTAACAATGCCGGTATTGCTGGACATGTTATTGTTGGGAATAATATTGTTATTGGTGGTTACTCTGCTGTTCATCAATTCTGTAATTTAGGAGATTATTCTTTTCTTGGCATGAATACTTCTATAACCATGGATGTTCCTGCATATATTAAAGTTGCTTCAAACCCTGCTAGAGTTATAGGCCTTAATACAGTTGGAATGAGTAGAAACGATATTCCGTCAGAGTCTATAAGTCTTATAAAAAAAGCTTTTAAAATTCTTTATAAAAAAGGATTAAAACTTGAAGACTCTCTTAACGAAATAAATATCCTTCAATCTGATAATGGCGATGCTTATTTAAATATTTTTATCGAGTCAATCAAATCCTCCTCTCGCGGTATTTTAAGATAAGTGAGTTTAGAAAAACCAATTATAAAAGTTGGGATAGTTGCAGGAGAATATTCTGGTGATAGGCTTGGCGCAAAAATTATTTCAGGACTTAAAAAAACTCATGATGTTCAATTGTACGGAGTTGGTGGGCCGAAAATAAGTCAGGAGGGCCTAAAATCAATATTTGATTTTAGCAATTTGCATGTAATGGGCCTTATAGAACCGCTTCTAAAGTTTAGGCAGTTAAAAAGACTTCAGAAAAAATTAATAGATTTATTTATTACAAATGACATAGATTATTTTATTGGCATTGATTCTCCAGATTTTAATATCAGTATTCATAAAACTCTCAAGCAAAAAAAAATATGTAAAAACATTCAAGTTGTTAGTCCATCAGTATGGGGATGGAGAGAAAATAGAGTTAAAAATATTAAACGCTACATTGACTTAACAATGTGCCTTTTTAATTTTGAGCATAATTATTATAAAAATAAAAATCTACCAAGTATTCATATCGGTCACCCATTTAGCGAGTTACATAAAGATGATTCACATGCAGTGTATGAGAAATATAATTTAGATTCTCAAAAAAAATATATATCGATTCTTCCTGGGAGCAGAATATCTGAGATTAAGAATTTACTTCCAACTTACATAGAGTTTATTAATATTCATTCAAGTAAAAATCTAGATTATGAATATCTAATCCCAGCTTCTGATCAAAGAACTTTAGAAACTATTGATAATATTGTTCCAAAGTCGTTGCCAGTAAAGACAAGCATAGACTCTGCAAGAGAATTTTTATCAATCTCTAATCATTCGGTAGTAACTTCAGGCACTGCAAGCCTTGAGGCTGCTATATTAGGAGCATGCCCAGTTATATGCTACAAAACCAGTCCAATAAATTATTTCATTATCTCAAGAATGCTAAAAATTGATGATGTTGGTCTTCCAAATTTATTGCTGGGTTCAAGAAAATTCCCTGAACTTATCCAAAAAAAATGCAATCCAAAAACAATCTTAAATGCTCTTGAGTCTATTAATAGCGAACATTTAAATTCACTTTCAGATGAATTGAGATCTTTGCTGGTTGGTTCAGATGAAATTGAGTATATAAAAGCAATCTTAGAACTTTGAATTATATTGTTGGGGTAGACGAAGTTGGCAGGGGTTGTTTGGCTGGACCTGTAATAGCTGCAGCCGTGATTCTTAAAAATGATATACCTGGTTTAAGAGATTCAAAAAAACTTTCCAAGAGCAAAAGAGAAGAATTATCTTCAATCATAATACAAAATTCTTATTATTCTTTTGGCTCTGCGTCTGTTAAAGAAATAGATAGAATTAATATTCTTCAAGCTTCTTTATTAGCAATGAAAAGAGCTATACTTAACCTATCTGTTGAGCCAGGTAAGATTCTTGTTGATGGAACGCATAAACCTGATTTAGATATAGATACCCAAACAATAGTTGGTGGTGATTCTATTGTAGATGAAATAAGTGCAGCCTCAATTATTGCAAAAGTTTATAGAGATAATTTAATGATGCAATTTGATAAAAAATATCCAGATTATTATTTTTCCAGCCATAAAGGTTATGGTACTAAGATACATAAAGCTGCAATAAAAAAACACGGCATAACACCAATTCACAGAAAAACTTTCAAAGGAGTTGTTGCTTAGGACAATGGAAAAAATATTTTCTCATTTAAGAGTTTCATCTGAATACAGCATTACTCAGGGCCTACTAACCATTAATCAGTTAGTTGATTGTGCAAAAAAACATTCTGTCCCATCTCTTGCATTAACTGATAAGTCCAATATGTTTGCAATGGTTAAATTTTTTAATAAGTGTGAAAGTGCTGGTATTAAGCCAATATCAGGATCATCAATAAAAGTTATATTTGATGGTGATGACTCATCGCATGAGCTTTTATGTTTAGCTAAAAATAATAATGGACATAGAAATTTAATGAGAGCCATATCTAAAGCTCATAATAATTATTCATATCAAACTCCAATACTTGATTTCGATGATCTTGAAGAATTTAGAAATGATGTAATAGTTATTTCTGGAGGGAAAGATAGTCATCTATTTGATCTGATAAAAAGAAAGAAAATTGATGAAGCTTCAAATTGTATTGATAAATTTTTAGGTGTATTTCACGAAGATTTTTTTATAGAAATTCAAAGAACTAACAGACCAGATGAGCAGGAATTTCTGACAAACATACTTCCAATTTCCAATTCAAAAGGAGTTCCTTTAATTGCCACAAACGATGTTCTTTTTTCTGAAAAAAATGATTACGAGGTTCACGAAACTAAAGTATGTATTAACACTGGGAGAACTTTGAATGATCCAAATAGAGAAAAACTATTTTCTAGTGAGCAATATTTTAAATCCCCTGATGAGATGAGTGATTTGTTTGTGGATTTTGATGAGATCATAAAAAATACGAACGAAGTTGCAAAAAAATGTAATGTATCTCTGCATACTGAGGGATATTTTCTTCCTGAATATCCTGTTCCAGATGAACATGACTTTGATTCATATATTGCTGAACTCTCTCATAGCAAGTTAAACCAAATAATAGTTAATTTTGATAATAAAAATAAAGAAGAATACAAGAAAAGGCTTGATTATGAATTAAATCAAATAAAAAAAATGGGCTTTTCAAGCTATTTTTTAATTGTCTATGATTTCATTCAGTGGTCTAAGGATAATGATGTTCCTGTTGGGCCTGGCAGGGGTTCCGGGGCTGGCTCATTGGTAGCTTATTCTTTAGGTATAACCACACTAGATCCAATAGTGCATGGTTTACTATTTGAGCGTTTTCTTAATCCCGAGAGAATATCTATGCCAGACTTTGATATAGATTTTTGTATGGAAAAAAGAGACAGCGTTATTGACTATGTGAGCAATAAATATGGTAGTGAAGCTGTTTCTCAAATTGCAACCTTTGGAACAATGGCTGCAAGAGCCGTTGTAAGGGATGTTGCTCGAGCAATGGGTAAGCCTTATGCATTGGGAGATAGAATTTCAAAAATGATTCCATTTGCACCAGGAATGACACTTGATAGAGCAAAAGAAGAACAGCCAGTTTTTGCTCAAGCAGCAAAGAATGACTCTGAAGTTAGAGAAGTTGTTGATTTGGCATATAAATTAGAAGGCATAGCAAGAAATGTGGGTAAACATGCTGGTGGAGTTGTTATCGCTCCAGGAAGCTTGTCAGATTTTTGCCCAATATATAATGATCGACAGTCGTCCTCAATCATGACTCAGTATGATAAAGATGATGTAGAAAAAATTGGATTAGTAAAATTTGATTTCTTGGGACTGAGAACGTTAACCGTCATTGATAAAGCTTTGAAATCTATCAATCAATCTTTCAAAAAAGGCGAAGAAAAATTAAATTTAGATAACATTCCTTTAAATGACCCCAAGGTGTTTGAATTATTGTCATCTGGCAAAACAATGGCAGTTTTTCAATTGGAATCAACCGGGATGAGAGATTTAATCAAAAAACTCAAACCAACAAAATTTGAAGAAATAACAGCTCTTTTAGCTCTATATAGGCCAGGACCCCTAAACTCAGGAATGCATACTACTTTTGTAGATAGAAAGCATGGCAGAAGTCAGGTTACTTATCCGCATGAATTGCTTGAACCAGTTCTTTCTGAAACTTATGGAGTAATCGTTTATCAAGAACAAGTCATGGAAGCTGCAAGAGTTCTTGCTGGCTATTCTATGGGTCAAGCAGACATACTTCGACGAGTTATGGGTAAGAAGAAAGTTGAAGAAATGGAAGAGCAGAGAGAAATTTTTATTAAGGGCTGCGATAAAAATTCTATACCAGCAAAAACAGCGGAAAAAATATTTGCGCTAATAGAACAATTTGCTGAGTACGGATTTAATAAATCCCACTCAGCTGCTTATGCAGTAATTTCTTATCAAACAGCATTTCTTAAGACTTATTATCCTGAGCATTTTATGGCTGCCGTGCTATCAACTGAGCTTGGAAATACAGATAAAATTCATGCTTTGATACAGGAATGTAAGCGTATGAATATTAATGTCTTAAAACCCAATATTTTATCCAGTAACAAAATGTTTTTAGTAAACGAAGATGGAGATATTGAATATGGTTTAGGGGCCATAAAAGGTGTTGCCGACACATTCATAAAACATGTGTGTCAAATAAGAGAAACTAATACATTTAATGATTTATGGGATTTTTCAAAAAAAGTTGATATCAAACTTGGGGGTAAAAAATCTTTAGAGGCTTTATCTCAATCTGGTGCATTTGATAGTATCGCACCTTCAAGAAGCATAGCAATTTCATGCATTGAGGACATGCTTAAGGATGGATCAAAAAATATATCTAAGCAAGCTGGAATCTCAGGAGATTTATTCTCATCACTAGATGATAGTTTTGATCCTTATGAAAAATATAAAAATACCCAAGACATGAATTTAAGTGAGTTATTGGCACTTGAAAAAAAATCACTAGGATATTATTTATCTGGGCATCCCGTTAATGCAATTGAAACAAAAGTAAATCGTCTTAGATCAACTAAAATACATAATCTCAATCATGATACAAAAAAAGCTTCTTTGGTTGTCTTAATCAACAGTGTTAGGCAAATTAAGGATAAGAAAGGGAAACCTTTAACTTTTATAAATTTTGACGACGGCACTGGAGTTATGGATGGGATTGTTTCTAGTGAAGTTATTGAAGAGTGTCATGAAATTTTAAAAGATGGAAATATTCTTGTTGTAAAAGGTGCGGTTGAAATTGATGATTACAGATCCAAGGAAATTGGCGATGCAATGTTTAGAATGAGGGTCAAAGAAGTTAAGTCATTAGATCAAGAGCTCTCAAAAAAGATCCAGGAAGTTATTCTAAATCTAGAAAAATCTGACCTATTTTCACTTGATGAGCTTTCAGAAAAGTTAGAAAAATTAAATAAAGATTTATGGAAATCTGCTGGATGCAATTTGAATGTAAAAGTAATAACAAATGATTCAGAGGCTATAATAGATATGGGTGATAAATTTAAATTTGAGCCCACTCTATCAAATTTAAGTTTGTTAGATGAAACTTTTGGAAAAAATGCTCTAGAAATATAATTTTTTGAACAAAATAAAATGATAAATAAAGAAATTGATCCGAAGAATATCCCAGAGATTTCAGAGGATTATAAATTTTTAGATTTTGAAAAAACAATTCAGGACATATCTGAAAAAATCACTGCTCTAAAAAATTCAGCTATAGACTCTTCAGAGTTGAACAATCAGATTAATACTTTGAGAAAAGAGAGGGATGTTGAAACAAAAAAAATATACTCAAAGCTTTCTATTTGGCAGACAGTACAAGTTGCTAGACATCCTCAAAGACCACATACATTAGATTTTATAGACAGAATTTTTGATGATTTTGATGAATTGCATGGTGACAGACAATTTGGTGACGATGCCTCAATTATTGGAGGCATAGCGTATCTTGAAAATATGCCGGTCATGATTATTGGGCATGAAAAAGGAAGAGATACTGAAGAAAAGGTTAGAAGAAATTTCGGTATGCCGCAGCCTGAAGGATATAGAAAAGCTAAGAGGTTAATGGAGTTAGCTGAACAATTTTCCATGCCAGTCATAACTTTTATTGATACGGCTGGAGCTTATCCTGGTATAGAAGGTGAAGAAAGAGGTCAAAGTGAAGCCATTGCAAGAAATTTAGCTGTGATGTCTGAATTAAAAACTCCGATTTTAGTTGTTGTAACTGGAGAGGGTGGATCTGGTGGAGCATTAGCTATTAGCGTTGGTGATAATATTGCGATGCTTCAGTATGCAACTTATTCTGTGGCCTCGCCAGAGGCTTGTGCTTCCATTATATGGAGGACAGCTGACAAAGCGCCAGATGCTGCGGAGGCCATGAAAGTGTCAGCCAATGAGTTAAAAAAATTAAAAATTATTGATGAAATCATAGAAGAACCTCTGGGTGGCGCTCATAGAGATTACGATTCAATTTCATCAAGCATCAAAGATTCTTTAATCAAAAATTTATCTGTTTTAAATAATATGTCTTTGGAAGAATTATTAGATAGAAGATATAAAAGATTAGTAGAAATTGGCATTTAGATTTTGATTAGTTTCGATAACTTAACTTATCACTTAGATTTAGATAAAAAAATCTATGTTGGTTTTAGTGGAGGACCCGATTCTACTGCTTTATTACATCTACTTCATTCAAATAATATTACCAATGTAGAAGTAATACATGTTAACCATAATCTTTCAAACAACTCAGTAGAGTGGGAAGATCATTGCAGGCAGATTTCTGAAGAGTTAGGTTTTATCTTTCACGCCGAGTCTCTTGAAATTAAAATTGATGGGGATGGTCTTGAATCAGCTGCTAGAAAAGCTAGGTATAAGATATTTAAAAAGTACCTAAAAGAAGGTGAACAGATTTTGCTCGGCCATCATTCTAATGACGTAACTGAAACTTTTTTATTAAGACTATTTAGAGGTACAGGTGTAGACGGTCTAGAAAGCTTACCGATAAAAAGAAATGTAGGAGTTGGATATCTTGTCAGGCCACTAATTAAATTAACCAAGAAAGATATCTTGAATTATCTTGAGGTTAACAAGATCAACTATATTCAAGATGAGTCAAATCTTGAGCAGGAACAAGATAGAAACTTTGTGAGAAACAAAATTATTCCTTTGATTGAACAAAGATGGAATAAAGCATCATCAAGCATATTCAATGCATCAGATTTTATTAAGATTAAAAATCAGTCTTTTGAAATACTTTTTCAAGAAAAATTTAGTCATTTAATTAGCAATAAAATTAAAGTAAAAGACCTTAGAGAAATTCATGAACCTTTTATGGTTGATATTATTAGACTTTCTATAAAAAAGGAAAATATAGCTATGCCAAGTAAAAAAGTTATTGAGGAAATTGTAAAAACCTTCATACATTCAAGTCCCGGACCTAAATCTGAAGTTTCTTGGTCAAGAGCAGACAAAGAACAACCTGGAGGAAAAATACATTATCGGAATAAGTGCATCTTTATAACAAAGCAATAAGCTTTTTGAAGGTATATAATCAAGCAGGGGTAACAAGCAATGAAGTTTAAAACAATAAATATAAGTGTCGAAAATAAAATTGCATCAATTGAATTAAATAGACCAGACGTCTTGAATGCATTTAATGCAGAACTTATTTTGGAGCTACAACAAGTAACTCAAATCGTTAAAGATGACGATGATATAAGAGTTGTTATTCTCTCTGGATCTGGAAGAGCCTTTTCATCAGGTGCTGATCTTGCAGAAGGTGAATCTAATTGGGATAACGCTAAAGATGGTCTGCTTGATGGCTATAAGCCTTCATTTGATAATATTATATCTATGCCTAAACCTGTCATTGCATCAATTCAAGGGCCTGCCGCTGGTATTGGAGCGGCATTTGCTATGTCATGTGATTTAAGAATAATGACTGATGATGCTTATATATTATCTGTTTTCAGTAATATTGCTTTAGTTCCTGATGGAGGCTTGTCGTGGCTGTTACCAAAGTATCTTGGTTATGGAAAAGCATATGAATATGCTATTGAAGCAAAAAAAATTGATGC
>Ga0213864_10000585_pt1 | contig 16592 bp, 9 predicted proteins | sample PICome_5_FD_160078 | JGI IMG/M metagenome (GOLD analysis project Ga0213864, IMG submission 160078) | Coastal seawater microbial communities near Pivers Island, North Carolina, United States - PICO247 | ecosystem: Environmental > Aquatic > Marine > Coastal | place: USA: North Carolina | collected... | reverse complement strand
TTACACAACATTTGTTTTTAATACAGCCAAAGCCCCAGTTCTAATTTGAATCTAGTTCTGTCTCATAACTGCTTTGGCTTTGCCCTGTATTGTATTAGCTGAAGTGTTAGCTGATCAACACTTATAACGTGAGCCTGGCCGAAGATATATGTAGGTTTCTGTTTCGATCCTTTGTTTCGGGTTAATCTGTTTATTGTCTTGTATCACATCCAGTATGTTATGATATTGTCGCCACATTACCTTTATCATCAGCTTTGTTCATCGTATAGTTATGCATAGTACTAACACTAACAGTCTATGGGTTGTATCCCATTTTATTTTACAGACTCTATAAGTACATCATGACTTCAAAAGTTTACTTTTTCTGTGATGATGATTCGTTTCGTGAAGTAGATGCAGAGAAGTTTGGATTTTTGCTTGGAAGCGATTCATTCGACATGATTAATGCAGAAATGTCACAGATCAGAAAGACACTAACATCACCTCTGTATGAAGGTGAAGACGAATATCATCAACCTGTTGATCTTGTATGCAGTAATGACAATGACTTGTCAGGTCAGATGCAAGACTCTTCATCTCAGCATACAGTCGAGATTGCAGTTGATACTGCTCACTATACTGAGTTTGATTGTATCTCCAATGAATCATCTAAACATGGCACTTCTACTCAGAAACAGAATCAGAAGCGAATTCCTTGTTTCACTACAGTTGACAAGTCTTTACATTCTGCATTGACTTGGTCAGAAGATACCGTTGATAGACTGACAGACGAGTACAACCAGAATAGACTGATGAGTAGAGAGCAACACCAGAATCTGGTTGGTTCAATTGATAAGATACACAAATATATGAAGGAAACAGTCACCTCTGGTGACACACGAGATATATTGGATGGACTTGAAAAACTATTCAATGGTGGTCACATCAGCAAGTACCAACAGAAGACTTACATTGCTCGATATAAGCTTACCAGTGGGTAGGTGTTTGTTCAGTCCAGTCTTTCTTTGTTTATTGCTTCTTCTACCGTGTTCTCCACCAACATACCGACCATTGCTATGCTTTCTTTTTCATACACAAGTCTTGATAAAGAGGAGAAGAAACAAGTCTTCTATGAATTGAAGTACCCAACTTTTATCAAGCGCAAGCGTCCAGGCGAATCCAAGCAATCAAGACTTGCTAGGAGGGCCGTCCAGAGAGCTAAGGAAATGAAACAACGAGAGGAGGAGGAACATAAGCGTTCGGAATTGAAACAACCAAAACAAATTATGGCTATACAATCAAACCCAAAAGAAGTAACATCATATGTTGGGCGGTATCTCTTGGGGAGTGGTCCAAAGTACATTCCTATTCGTGGTAGTGATAGGAAGTTGAAGAAGCCTTTGTCCACAACACCCCGGAGCCGAAGTCACAACTATCGTAGGAAAGCTTTAATCGCTACCAACAAACAGAAGAATTACTACAACAACAAGTCTGCTTCGTACAAGTCTCAAATCTACAACTTTTCTGTATTGTTCTCCAACAACCCCGTCAGCTTTGGCATGTCGATACATGCATTGGCTGCTCCTACCAAAAGATTCAGCGGCAAAAGCAAGAAGAAAAAGAAGTCACATCTGCTTGGTTGGTGTGATATTGCTAGGATGGCCAAGCGTCAAGATCTAATTGAGCGTGTACTGATCAAGACTTTGTATCAAGAAGAAGGTGTGTAGTACTGACTTTGTTTTTTTTTCTTCTAGAATGTGAATGTATAGATCCAATCTACAATCTCCGTCCTTTCTTCAAATACACTCCTGTCTTTCATCTAGATTCTACTTGCCAATGCAGACAGCTGCATGGAGGAGACAGATTTGGTGGCAAGAAGAAAAATACAAAGAGAAGAAGACGCTGCAGATCAGACATCTTCAACTTCGCGATGCTATTCTCGAGCAACCCTGTTAACTTTGTCAAATCTCTTCGTGCATTGGCTGAGTGTAAATGTGACAAGGATTGTAATTGTCAATCAGTGATGAAACCATCTGCCAAGTCATTACGATCTCGTCGTCGAAGGGCATTGTCTTGTCTCAAGAAGAATGCCATGCAGATGCAGATGGTCAAGTGGAAGAGAAAACTTGCAGCGTGTTCTCAGGAGGCGAAGGTAAGGGATAGAACATCTAGCAGACATGTACCTCATCTCACTCAATTCTCACGCCACATTCATTATTCATGAACAGGAGAACTCTCTCCACCCCCCGCTGATGCTTGGGGGAGGCAGGAGGAGCAAGAATTCGAACAAATCACAAGCTCAGATTCAAGCTGAGGAGAGAGAAGGAACAGCGGAACGTGTGAGGAAGTGTCGGGCAAGGAAAAGCCCAAAAGAGAAAGCACAAGATACGTTGGCAAACACCAAACGTATGAGGAAATGTCGGGCAGAACAAAGCCCAGAAGAGAAAGCACGAGATACGTTGGCAAACACCAAACGTAGGAGGAAATGTCGGGCAGAACAAAGCCCAGAAGAGAAAGCATTAGCCAATGCCAAGGATAGACTCCGAATGAGGAGGGCAAGAGCTGTAGAGAGATATGAACGTGAAAGCCAATCCTGTACTTTTCAAGATACTCAAGTCTGGGAGACACCTGGAAAAGATTACCTCCATGGCAAGTTTGAAGACCATCCAGAAGGAGCAGTTCAGCTTTGGTATGATAACAACGGGAGTTGGAGGGATAGAGAGCTTAAATGGCTTGTTGGATATCTTCATGCAGTTGATTGTCTGGAGGAGAAGAGGATGGAGGATACAACGAGGAATGTATTCAAGTGTCTTGATAACTTGTATGGAGTGATTGAAGTTGGTGTGAAGCACAGAATGACAATTACCAAAGTAGTTCATAGGATGCTTAGCAAAGAGAATTGGCGTGCACTGCGTAAATGGCAGGAAGATGAATGTCCGGCAGAGGAATTTGAAATGTCGGCTTTACTGTGGATTGCAGATAATGTTGATGTCAAGCAGTGCGAAACTGCAGGGTTGATTGAGGACGTCAAATTCAATATCGATCCTACTTTGAAGAAATCGTTGAAAGAAGGCGGGTTGAAAGGGCTCAGGTTACAAGTTCCCGGGTATTGGTGGAAGGATGAAGACACTGGCAAGCAATTAGCAAGCCGAGAACTCTGGGAGTGTGAAATTGCAGATGTTAACCTTTTTGATCCTGACGTTACAGAGAGATATTTCACCATCAAGTGTATCGACCCTGACGACGAGTACCCAGATGCTCGTTACGAAATGACATATGGAGATGTTAAAAAGTATGCCGATACGAGTCAGCCAGACTTTTCATTATTGGACCTACCTGCATCTCCAAAGCCAAAGAAGTCGAGCAAGATGAACTATATCGATCATGATCATGTTGACCTCTGCAAGCATACATTCGAATCTTTGTCAGAAGCAAGTGGAAACAATACGAATGTTATACTTCGGGAATACATCTATAGTCGAGTGGAACAGATTATTGAGTGTCAGCGTCTAACACCAGCTAAACAACAAGAGCTTGGTAAAAGATTCCTTCAGGCACAGGGTAGGGGGGTCAGTTGGGGAAAGAAGGACTTTGGGGGAGGATCGATTGACGCACCACTTCTGACTTGTGCATGTTGTGGGTATCGTAGCTTTGACAATGAAGAAATTAGTGGATATCATGACTTTGATTTGGGTACGGATCTTTGTTTGTTGAAAATGAATTACGAGGAACGGGAAATTCATAACAGCAGAATAGAGCAAGGAGTAGGGGATCCATTGGTCTTACCAGTGAATAAGGCTGGCAAGACTAAGGTCTTTGAGACTTGGAAGGTGTATTCTGTGTGGCCACAAGATCGTGATTGGGTCATCAAAACTCAACAAGCTTACAATCAGGATAGAGACGCAAGTGCATATGATGACAACCTATTTGAGGACAATCCATTGTTTGGTGGTAAGCGGTTGAAATATTATCATTTGCACCCAGAATTCGTAGATGAGTATACCAAAGACAGTGGTAAGGTTGGATTCAAGGCCAAGATTTGTGGTCATTGCAGTGAGAGTATTGATGCACGTAATAAGATACCAGAACGATCGGTTGCAAATGGCATTGATTTTGGAGACTATCGAAGGATAGGCCTAGAATCTTTGACTTTGCGAGAGCGCCTCATCATTTCTAAAGTGAGGCATTACCTTAATATTATCAAGATTGAGAGCAATGCTGGGAAGTTGCGGGAGAATACTCACTCAGCTTTGAAAGGTTGTGGTATCATGTTTGATCACGATAGTCCTCAGGTTGTTGCGGATCTGTTGACACCAGATAGTATCAACGGTAGTGTTGAGCTCCAATTCGTTGGTCCTGATGGAAAATACGACCGTCTCATAGCCAAGGCTATCAAGTCAGCTAATGTATCAGGACGAGCGCATGTCATTTATCAGTGGCTTGCAGTGTTGATGCGAATTAATAAGTGGTATGAAGATGACGATCCGCTACCTTCTTTTTACAACTTCCGAGAACTAATGCAAGATTGCAATAACGAACTGGCTCAGCGTGCACAGTTGACTGCTAGTGAGGACACGTCAAATATTGCAAGAGACGATTATGCACAAATTCGACAGGCAACGACTGCGTATGATTCCACCTCAGCTAGTAATAAAAGTGACAATGAGTTTCCCATGAGATGTGTCTATTTGACGTCTCAAAATAAAACCAAAAACGACAATCGTGCCGATCACGATCATGACTACTTAGTTAACACTGCAGCGGAAATCGACTTAGATGTAAAAGAGGAAAAGAGACAGTACAATGCAACAGTGAAAAAAGCTTTCAGAGAGAAGAATCCAGTTAATGAATTTCTCACGTTTGATGAGGGTTTAGTCAAGGCACATGTAGATGTGTTTTTACTTGGAACTGCATACAAGAAAAGTACACCCCGCTTAACCGCAAAAGAGCGCATTCATCTTCTGATGCAGTTCACCACGGCAGCTGCATCATGTCAACCATTGATATTTCACTTGTTTGATCAGATGCAACGGCATGAAACAATAAAAGCAGTGCACGCAAAGACACAAGACAGGGAGCAGTGGAGCAAGTTTGTAAAGGAGTTCATGTCGAATGACTTTCAAGGCAAATTAAAACAAGCCGTGGCTAACCCCCACAGTAAAAATGGACGGTATGTGATGAAAAAGCTCACGCCCATTCTCAATTCCACTGGGAAGTCAGCAACGTTTGGTGCACTAGAGAGAGATCGTAGCAAGGGAGAAATCTTAGCATGTGCACGAAGGTTTGGCTGTGCTCCAACATTTCTCACCTTTGCAATCGATGATGTGAACAGTGCTACTGCAATTAGGCTTACCATGCGTAGCTCGAACAATATTGATTATCCAAGCTGTGTTACGGGCGATGTGAATGGAGAAGTTCAAAATGGCTTTGCGAACAATGGGGAGATACCAATCCCAAAGACATATATCGAAAGGTTTGTACATCTAGCCAAGAATCCAGTTGGAGCTGCATTGGTATACAAAAAGTTTGTTGAGGACGTTTTGTCTATACTCATTGGGAGGAAACCATTTACGAAAAGGACTACTTTCACCTTATGGGATCACGACTCGTCTGGTATATCAGGCACAAACTGGGCCTATTATGGAAAGACTGAGACTACTGGTAGAGGTTCTCTTCACTTTCATGTAGTGCTATGGGGAGGCATGTCACCAGATGTGCTTGAGCTCGTGTCTGACATACCTGAGCTATGCAAAAAGCTTGGGTCTGTGTTAGAGTCCATGTATTCAGCATCACTTGACAAGAATTATCATATAGCTGACTTGACAATGAAGGAATTGAGGCGAGTCTCTAATGATCCACACACAAAGATAATGATGCCTCCAAGGCCTTTGCAGATTCCTCCTGATCCATTGGAAGAGGCTATTGCTTTCAAGTCCTATGTGAGTGATACCGTATGCCAAAGAGGGATCCACGAGCACACATTTACATGTTACAAAGGAACTACAGGCTACAATGGATGCAGACTGAATAAGCCGAGTGGACTTAGGGCGGACACAAACCCTGTGAATTTGGAGCAGGTAGAAGATCCTGATGAAGAGTATAAGTATGATGTACGCGAAAAGGTTATATCTCGTCATCAAGTGGATACGAGTCAGAAGCAGAGTCTTTTTCCATTGTCATCGTCAGACCCGCGCAATGTCGTATGGGAAATGAAGAGGCCGGAAGAGGAGCCTCTGGAATCTCTGCCGCAAGTACAGGACGTGACTAGACATATCATTCTTCGAAAACTACATGAGCAAATGCTACCAAGCAGTTCTGATGATGACAATCGAGTTTTTTATAATCCGCCCAAAGATGAAAATTGTCTTATCCGGGCAATGCTGAAGGGTTTAGAAAGAGTGAAGCCAGATGAAGCCAAGGGCAAAACAACAAAAAGTGTTCGTGTAGAATTAATGGACTTCTTGATAGATCACCCGTCCGAAAAGATGAATCCATCTGATAGCAATAGTTTAACTTTTGAGCAACTTGCTGATGCACAACAGAATGCAAGAGATGGGCAAGAAAGCAATGGAGGTGAGAAAAATGTGTACTTGATATTTGGATTACCATCTAGACGATCCTATTGTGCTTGATCTAGATACGTTTGCTCTCATTGAAACTATGCTATCGTATGCACGCATACACTTTCACTCACATGCTCTCTATGCGTGCTGTTGCCATGTATCCTATTTCTCTTCATATCTAAGCAGGAGAAAAGTCTGATTTCGTGCTTGCAAACTATGCTCGTGACATGTGCAGTGACACACCATTCTCGTGTAAGAGAGGGGGTCTTCTAGAATGCAATCTTTTCGCAAATGTTTACAAGGTGAATGTGGCAATTCATCAAGATGTCGATGTAAGGAGAAGAGATGGTGTGTATGTTCATGGTACTTTCCCTACTATACATTTGTTATATCATGATGAACACTATCAATTGCTTCGTTATGACTGGCCTTGGTCACAATTTGAGTTGTTAGACATACCTGAAAGCAGTAACGAAAGCAGCAATGATGGGTTTGTTGAGAATCGCAAAAGATGGGCTGTGAATCAAGTCGATTCGTACAGGTTTCCGCCTGGCAAGGACAATCTCTTTCTCAATCTGATGAAAGGTTTGGTCGTCATAGGCGCCAGTACTTCATCCAAACTTTCAGTGGGAGGTCTGAAGAGTGATTTGATGCACTATTTGGTTGAGAACATTGAACAAATTCTCCATGCAACCAAACCACATCGAAAATTGTTTAAGCACAATGATGTTGGCCAGGCGGTTGAACAACTCAAAGCAACCGGCGAGCTTCCTAATAACTATGATCTCGGGTCTGGATGGAAACCTCGCTATCGTGGAAAAATGGTACTTAATAAATCCAACTCTCATCGTGCACATAATACCATCATACTGCAAGATAGTGGGCATCACCATCTATTCCTAGCTGGGAATACTAGGCTGGACCTGTACTTGTTTGCCAATTCAAAGAATGTACACGTGGCTTTGTATGAGAAGGAGAGAGAAAGTTATGTGAGACGTGATGTGATCAGAGCAAGCAACGGTGACAGTTTAGAAACAATTCATCTGCTTTGCCATACTAATAGTGATGGTGATGTGTATTTCACATTGTTCATGCCGAAGTTGTACCAAATCATGAAGGGGTTGCGATCAGTTGAGGATTTCAATTTATATAAGATTTACAACAGAGTCACGAATGATGTACAAGGTAGAAATGGTTTGGTCGTTGACTACAATCCTCTCTTGACAGCGTTACTAGGTTGTAACACAAATCTATTGTTCCTTGGGGCCAAGGAGCAAAGCAGAGGTGCATTGTTTTATATTGGGCCATATATAAATAAAAATGGAGTCGAGGTCATTGATGCTCTGCCCCTGATACTTAGGGCACAAGAAGATGTTTTATTGAATCCTAGTGTTGCCGATGACACTGGCACAGACAAAAGGCATGTCCAGCATACTTTGACAAGGACACTGAACAAGTTAAATGCACAGATGGAAGTTTCTGATACACAAGCCGCTGGTGCTCTGCTTGGTTTAGATGCTCGGATGACATCCGAGATCTTTGCTTACTATGATGGCAAAGGATACAAAAACTATATCATGGACTGGCTCGAGGAGAACCAAGAGATGAACCTAAGAAAGCGGCCAAGAGACAGTCAATCGGATAACGCTGACAGCGATGTGGAAAGTGAGCAAGTTGATGCTGATTGGGATATTGGTGATGATAACTTTGCAGCAAGTGACATAGAAGACCAAACATCGGATAACGCTGACAGCGATGTAGAAAGTGAGCAAGATGCCGATTGGGATATTGGTGATGATAAGTTAGATGCAGTGAAACATGAACCAGGTGAGTATGGAAAGGCCAAAATATACAAAATGAATGATGAGACATTGCATGCAATATCATATCCAGAATTGTATCGTTACCGAGGAGAGAAATTGAAAGACTTGAATCGATTGGAGTATTGCTCAATGGTCAGGGTTGTCAAAGATAGAACGACCAATGCTCCTACTTCTGGTCTAGGAAGAAAAAAGAACGAGTCATTTCAGTTTGGAAAAGGACTTAAGATTGGCTCTGAATATCGGCAGGTCCTTCTATCCAAACAGTGTACACCAAAGTTCTTTGGAAAAATGCCAAGACATCCTGGTAAGGAACCACCAGATCCATCACAACGTGATCGATGGCGAAAGCAGGCAGATCAGTTTGCTTTTCATTACTTGACCATGTTTCGACCCGAGGACGAGTTGTATGAAGCTGGACAAGAGTGGGGTAGCAAGAAGGATTACAGCTGGGAAGCATTTTGCAAGTTTGAATCAGAGCTAAGGAGCAGTGATCGAGCGGTTGACAATTCTAGGCTAGAATTGATGGAGCGGGTGGTCCATGCTTGGAAGGTGGATTCAGGTAGGAGGATTATACTTTCAAAGTATCGAGGTAGAAATAGAACATTGTGGTCTAAAGAACAAAAGGGCGTGGCTCGTGCTTCAAGGATTATGGAGATGCAAAATCACACAGAAATTGACTATGGCTTTGATGACTTCACGCATACAGAGCTGAGTGCTGGCCAGCAGCTAAAAAGTGAACAGATTAACAGACACAAGGATGAATGTGTGACCATCATGAACAAATACTTACCTGATATTTTGGAAGGTCATGAGGCAAGCAAAAGCAACAGCGATCATATGACTTTACCGTTTGATGAGACATCTTACACAAATATCAAATCAGCCCTACCAAATGACTGTGGCAACAATAATGTCAATCGATTTACACGACGTCAATTCCCTCGCAATTTAGTCGGTAAAGTTGATAAGTATTTGAAAAAGCAGGATCTGTCATCAGACAAGGGGAGGGCTGTTTCTATACTTCGAGAACATTTCACTGCAATATATGAGGGCCGCGCAGAAGATAAAGGTTATATTGCACCATTTTTATTAGTATGTGGCGGGCCAGGTAATGGGAAATCTAAACTGGTCGAAACATTTGACGGAATGTCGTCATGCATGGGTGTTGGGAGACTAGTGAAGACTGCTTTTGTTGGTGGAGCGGCAGTCAACATTAATGGGTCATCATTGCTTGGTTTGTTTGACATTCCAGTCATTGAGATAGGCAAAGGAGAAGACGAGCCTACAATGAAACACATCAAGCCTTGGTCAGTTCATAAGCGCCAGAGTTTTATGAGGAGGTTCAACATCGAAAACATATCATGCATTATCGTTGACGAGATATCCACAGTTAAGCCATATGTCCTTGCTTATCTAAATGCTCGATTGATGGAGTTGTATCCAGAGAGTAGCAAACCATTTGGTGGTCGTGCGGTTGTGCTTCTGGGTGACTTTGATCAATTGCCACCATGTGGTGGTAGTTCTTTGGCTGGTGCTGCTATGAAATATGAGGAAGAGGAGTGCAAGAAAGGAGCAACAGACAAAAGTGACGAAGAAGCTTTTGTGTCTGGAAAAAGAGGAGATTGCGTTAATGTCAAAGCGGCTGGTATATTGCTATTTGAGAGAGCTAAATACATCAAGCTTACCCAGCAGCATCGTTCAAAGGATCCCGAACACACAGCATTACTGGAGAGGGTTAGCAGATGTGGAAAGTTTCACAAGCGCGACCTTGACAACTATGAAGCACTTTCTGAACAGGACATGTCTGACAGTGGCGAGTTTTCATTTGCAACAATGGTTGTCACTGGAAATGCGGAGAGGCACGAGTTAAATGCAATCCAGGCTAAGCGATGGGCATCACAGCATAACACAAAAGTCGTACGGTGGTTTAGAAAGCGCCTAGATAACGTTTGGAAGGGAAAGCCGAAGAGGTCGGAAAATGTGCTTAAAGCTATGGAAGAAGATTGTTTCTATGAGTTGTTTGTGCCTGGAGCTGCTGGATATATATCAGAAAATATCAACACAGATATTGGTCTGGCAAATGGTGTCGAGATAAAGTATCATTCTTTGTCATTTGGTACATTGGAAGAGGATGAAGCGTTCAGAGATGAGTTTGCAAATAGTGATGCTCTTATAGTGACACTAGACAAACCTCCAGATGCTGTCAATGTCGAGCTATATGCTGACTTTCCAGGAGACTCAGCTGCAAAGAAAAGAGAGAATGCGAAGAAGAGAAGGAAGTGGACTCATGGAACGCTAGTAGAAGGGCGAGTTGTTGTTCAAATTTCAATTCGTTGGGGTGGGCTGGTGAGAAAATGGGAGACGGAAAATATTGGAGGCGATTGGCAGCTTGGATACAATGGGTCGACGGTGCCAATGAAGGATTACTTTCCCATTGAGCCGGCATTCTGCGTGACAATCTGGAAGGCACAGGTAAGTCAGACAGTAATTGACTCTGTTGATCTAATACAAATACAAGTAATATTTTGGTTGATGTATGCGTTTATTCAGGGACGAACGATAAGGAGATTGATAATATTCATTTCGCAACACCCTGTTGGCCTTTTGAGAATGACGTGGGAAGGTTTGTATGTGGCGCTTTCACGAGTGAAGTATCGAGATCATATACGGTTGGCTATCAAAAGAAACAACAGGGGCACTGTGGAATATATATCAAATCTCTCGAAGAATAAATACACAGCTTGGTTCTTTCGTGGTTATGGACGGGCGGGCGATGTTCGTGATGGAGTAGAGAGGAGTTGGAATAGAGCACTAGCAAGAAAAGCTGCAATGTTCAAAACAACAATGCAGAAGGGAAAGAAGACTAAGACTTCTACTGGAAAGAAGACTAAGGCTTCTACCACAAACAAGCGGAGGAGAATAAGTTAGATCAATTTCAGAAGTCAGTTATGTTGGTGATGTACTGTAGATGAGATGTGTATGTGTAGATTTAGATAAATGGTTATGCACTACCGAACTAGCAATGAGTTTGTTGTATCGATTGAACAATCAAAGTAATCTCCACCATATTTGATGTTGTTTTGTCTGTTGTGTACTTCTCCTCAAACCATTCATATTACCTCAGATCACAAATCACCTCAAAAACGTGTTAGTATTCCATGGATGATGTTCGATGCAGAGTTCGTGGTGACCGAGTTGTTATCTTTTGCAATCAATATAGCCTTTGCTTTCATGTTTTTGTTGTACATATTCGACACATTGTGCTGTAGACAAAGGTTGATCAAGATCTGACGAACATAAATCTTGTGTATCTGGCCGTTTCTTTATGCAATTGTCTTGTCTATCTCCATAGTTTACACTCCCAGTCATCGTATTCATCCCTTTCTGGCAGCCCAATTGCAATTACTTCCCTGATCTCCAAAGGTTGGCGGATATGATGGCAGTATTGCATCTAGTTGCATCTCTCTCCTCATCTCTCATGTTTGTTATTTTGTTGTTTCAGTGTTTGCCTCACTCCGTCTCAAGTTCTATTGCTCGCATTGATTACTATTATCAGCCACATCTTGCATCATCATCTGGTAATACCATTGAATCTATTAAGCACGCAATTTTTATTATTGTAGACTAGAAGATTGTTTGCATTTTATTTTGTGTATTTCACGTTCAAGTATGCGAGTGATGATGTGAAGCTGTAGGACAACAACGAGATATTATCGTCATCTCTGGTCTGATGCACGGCAGGAGAGGCATCACATAATCATCCGAACACAATCACATCATTCACATACATTGACAGAGAAGAGTTGTTGGGGGCCGCGACACTGCAATCCCTAGTGACCTTTTTGTTTCACCCAAACCGGTGGCAGAGACATATTCTTTTTTACCTGCTCTAGGCCAGAGACAGGTACCATAAGTTCTTGTATGTTTTGAATGAGGGCAGTTATAATGGCTGGTACAATATTGGCAGTATTAACAAACACAACATTAATTGCCACATCTGCATCCTCTCCTTACTCAATCATTCTGTAATACATTGCACGATATGTCATCTATTAACAGAGAATACCCATAGAGGTAGAGGAGACTAGAGGAGAGCCCAACTAATAATAATATAATACTGGTCTGTGAATCATCTATTAATATGAATCATCGTTTTGGTCCTGAAGAAGCTATCTCTAACTCCCCAGGGGGTCACTCCAGTTCTGTCCGAGATAAATATATTGGTGAATTGCTAACACTAGTGCGTCAGTATGAATATCGGATTGAAGGACTTGAATATTGGATTGATATCCTTGAAAACAAAAATACAGAACGTGGCACACAAGAAACAGCACATCTAGTTGAAAAAGTAGCACATCTAGAAGAACAGCTGAAAAGTAAGGATGAGCAGCTGACAAGGAAGGATGAAGAGCTGAAAAGTAAGGATGAGCAGTTGAAAAGGTTCAAGGATGAAGCTGTTGTTTTGGATAAAGCCAAACCAAAAGGTGCTTCAAAAAGTAAAAAGGTGGGAAATACTAAGACTTCTACTGGAAAGAAGACTAAGGCTTCTACTGGAAAGAAGACTAAGGCTTCTACTGCAAACAAGAGGGCGAGATTGAATTAGATCAAACTCACTGTTTGTGTTGTACTGTAGTGAGTAGAAGCACGGGGTTCGCTAGTGTATAATCATAGTTGTTTCACCTCAGTATCACAATCACCAAAACGTGATAGTATTTTATCAATGCCAGTTTTGGCGTAGGAACGGGGTGCGCTTAACGTTTTCATGATAACATACTCGATAACTCTAGGCCTAGGTATATTCAAAGATTAACTTAAGACTGGCGCAAGCTGGACTAGGTATTAAAGAAGGGGCTGATATCAGCCCTCAAAGCTATCCTTCTTAAAAGTTGTCCACTGCAGCTCAACCTATTAAAAGGCCGTTTTCGGCAGTTTTGTGCAGTCTCAGACCTAACTGCCTATATACGTATGTGGGCAGGTTACTACTTCTCAAATAGACAGTCCCATAACGCCGGTTGTCTGCCGATTAACTGCCTGGTGGACATTAGGCATGATATGCAGTCTGTAGTAAAATAAGATCATATTATTTAATCACCTGTCAGCCTGCATAAATTGAATGCTATTAGGTTAGATATATACTTGAGGACAATATGAGTAAGAAGATGAAGCTAGGCAAGGAAGACAAGGTGTCTTACAATGATCTACCTGATGAGGTGCGTGCGCACATTGGTCGGTTTTTACCTCCATGTGACGCGATGAGATTATGCCTAGCCGACGCAAGGTGCTTCGTCTTAAATCCACAACTCAATATTGATAATGGTGGTAGTAACCTACCCTCTTGCCGTGGAAAGAAGATGCTACATTATACGTTATTGCAAAGCCTCGAGCGAACGTTACAATCCAATGATGCAGCCTTTGATTGTTCAAATATTGTGAGCTCATTTGCGAGGCTAGCTGCGTCATTACCTCCGGGGTCTGTGGCAATGTCGGGTTCTGTTGTCGTTCAAGCTGTACTTGGTGATACTTGGTCATCAGATATAGACATCTATTGTGCTAGTGAAGTCAGCAGTGAAGTAAGATCATGGATCATCGCCAATGCCAATCAAGCATTATTCGATTGTCTCCCAGGCTACTCACACGCGTTGTCTTACCCAGATGTTCCGTTGGACAGTGTAATCCAGTTCGTTGAATCGTATTGCAACGTCCCAAGAGAGAATAAACTCCTCCAAGATGCTTTGGGAAATCTTTGGGAGTTTCAAAGAAAAACTGCTACCTATCGCAATGGTATTTCGATATTAGGCCATGAGATATGTACTACCGGTGTTCCTATTGTATATGATCGAAGACTCGTCCATGATCGTAGATTGAAGAAGAATATTGACTTGATAATTGTTCGCCGGGGAAGGAATCTCGAAGATGTTTTGTCACGTTTTGATATAGACATTTGCCGTAGCCTCTTTAATGGAAAGTCATTCAGCGTCCCTCGTCCTTTTGAAACGTATAATCGTCGATCAGCATTGAACATGAATGTCTTCAACAATTACGCCATTATTAGTTATATGAACGCATTGTTGGTAGAATGCAGGAGAAGCTTTTCTGTTATTCTGGGTAACCATCTGACCGGGTGGTCACATGAAGAGCTGACCAGCATGCATTGGCCTACTCACACAAATGAGAGACCTGGTGTTGGAGCTTTAGTCTTTTTGGCGGAACTTGATGCTCTTGTTTGGTCGCGGCAATTTAGAGTCACCGTACAACGTATCCGGACAAGTTTAATAAGGACTGCCTTGTACAGTATGTTGCTTGGTGATTATGACAGTTTCGGACATCTAGTGGATAGGGTTAGACCGATCTCTATGCATAATATATATGTCAATCTATTCAATAAGCGGGTTGGCAAATACTTGGCCCGTGGCATTGACTTCACAGACCTACCACCTGTTATTCCGCACGTGATGAGGGTTTTACCAAGAGGTCTGTAGGTGTTGTAGCATCAACTTTATTAGTTTTTCTTTCTTTCCAAACTACTTTTATGATATATAGCTCGAACATACCTCTGGCCTATTTCTCTAGATACATGTGATCAGAAGTCATATGCTGCAACCTTTTCCTGAGCTCTTCAATCTCCTCCCGTAGTTGTGCATTCTCTAGTTTCAGCACATTGTTTTCTTGAATTGTGCGTTTGCATTCACGATACCCTGGAGCGCAACCGTTACAATGAGGTCCACTCCTGCAATCAAATTTGCCGGCACAGTCACCACAAAACGATACTCCACAGTCTGTGCAACTTTCAGTGGTACCGCATTTGCTGCACACACGATTATCACATTTATCACAATAGCTCACTGGAAGACAATCAATGCAATAATCTCCCTCGCACTTGTCACAGTTCACCAAACATCCAACTTCCTCTTCAGTTTCACATACGTAGCAGAAGAATCTTCTACAGATATTGCAACTGAAGTTTTGCAGGCCATAGAAGCGATCAGTATTGAGTCCATCATGGAAGCCATTACTTTTCTCACGACATACGACATTGCACAGTGTGCACTTGTGATTGCGGGATGTCTCAAGGCGGTTAAAGCTTTCAATAAATTGATCCATTTGTGGAATTCGTCGTTCTCTCCAGACCTTTGGTAGCCGTATGAACTCTAATGAACCATTTTCCCCTACAATACTATTCAGGATCGGAAGTACAACTTCTTCAGATATCTTTGGCTCTGGCTCAATATCCTGACTCTCGTGCTGGCCTACGAGACTCAAATCAATTTCTTTCAACACAACAGAACCATTGAGTGGTGCCAATCCTTCACCCGTAATATTAACACAGCCGGTTAGTTTCAACTTCTTGAGAATGTTGATAGCATCAATGTGCATCAAAATAGAATAAACATCGTCATCTGATAATTTAGCTGCAAGACTCTTCTCAATATCACCAAAATCAAGCACATCCCAACTGCCATCTTCTTTTAAAGTCAAAATAGCTTTGCATAAAGATGATGGGCTCACCTGTGCATCATTAGATAGTTGACTCGATTCGGAGGGTGCAGTCATTGCAACAGCAAAACATGCAATAGATGGCTTGGCAAGATACTTCGCCACATCCGCAAATATTCCATCGGGGAGGTCAGTGATATGAAGATCCTGGGGAGAGGAGACAACCCTCCTGCGTTTGCTGTTCCAAGTGGTAGTGCTATCCATCGTGTGGTAATATATCTACTATCGCATAGTGCCTTTGAGCGGATGGTGGAGGTGAGTACATAACCTACCATAATACTTTGATACGATGTGCATAGCTAAACATTAAACATAGATATGGTCGATGAATAAATTATGGTTTAATGTTTGCACAACTACGAGAGAAGAGAGGTCTATATTGAGCCCTCTCCGGCATTGAGCCCACACAGAAACCAGGTATCGTACCCGCGACACGCCACACGTAGGAACAGGTACGAGCTCTGTAGAAGCGAGGACAGCATGACATCGAAACAAAACCACCAAGAAGTGCGTCTCTCAATTGATTGAAGTTTTAGATAGTGGATAGCATTTTGATAGCATTTTGTAAGCATGACGTAATCGAAAGAGTGCATCCGTTGTGTGATGTTTTTTCAGTGAGAAGTTGATCCTTTTCTTATTTGCTAAGTACACTGAACAGGCTAATCTTTATCTCTACACGTGAACAGACCATTTGTTACTTACTTAGACTTTTAAAACTCTCTATGTGATTCTA
>Ga0213864_10000584_pt1 | contig 16602 bp, 17 predicted proteins | sample PICome_5_FD_160078 | JGI IMG/M metagenome (GOLD analysis project Ga0213864, IMG submission 160078) | Coastal seawater microbial communities near Pivers Island, North Carolina, United States - PICO247 | ecosystem: Environmental > Aquatic > Marine > Coastal | place: USA: North Carolina... | reverse complement strand
GGGTTCATTTGGTCGCTCCTGCGTATTTGATACAAAATTGCACCAAAACGCGAAAGACCACAAGGCGTTAGCGCACGCATACTCTTGCAAACCCCTGTCCCCTCGCTAGGTTATGGTTCGGATGGGCATGAATGAAAAGGTAATGTAGATTGAACCAAGTCGATACATATGCATTCAGCAGTATTTGGTTTTGGGCGCTGCTGATCCTGATCTGGACGTTAATTACATCCCGCGTGATGGGATTGCCCTATTATTACTGGAAGCTTGGCAAAAATGCGGATGCAGATGTTCAGGCGCGCATGATGGATGCCACATTGTTGCAGGCGCAGGTGGCCTTGTCTCATTCTGGAATCCGCTATCCTAGTTTAACCACGGGTGCGGTGTCCTTCGTTATCGCGCTTTGGGGTTTTTCGGGTTTTTTGTTTGATCATGAACTGTTGCAAGCAACGTTTTTACTCTTTGTTCCGCTGCTGTCGCTTGTACCATTGCGTCTATGGCTTGCGCGAAAACTTGAATGTGCTGAGGCCACATACGAAACCTATCATGGGTTGATTAAACGCTATCGACGTCTCTGCATGATGATTGCAGCATTCACAATCTTCATCAGCACGTTTTGGGGAATGATCTATAACCTAGCACATGCAAATATTTTGACCTAAATCACGCAGTCTAATCATTAAGGACAGTTTATGAGCACGCAACACATCAAAATTGGCGGTGCGCCCGAGGGATATGACGCCCAATTGGTACTGCGCGAATTACATGCGCAAAGGGCACCCGTGGTTCATATTGCGCGGGACGATAAACGCATGTCCGCCATAGCCGAGACATTGGCGTTTTTTGCCCCTGATTTACCAGTGATAAAATTCCCTGCGTGGGATTGTGTGCCATATGATCGCGTGTCCCCCAATGCAGATGTTGCGGCGGCGCGGATGGCTACATTGGCTGCACTGGTTCATGACATGCCGACGGGTTTTGTCCTGCTGACAACGATGAATGCCGCCACGCAACGCATCCCTGCGCGCCGCGTTTTGAAAGAGGCCGCCTTTCGCGCCGAAGTGGGGCGGCGTTTAGATGAGGCTGCATTGCGTAATTTCCTTATGCGCATGGGTTTTACGCAGGCACCAACAGTTATGGAGCCGGGCGATTACGCAATACGCGGAGGGATCATTGACATTTTTCCACCGGGTCACGCATCACCTGTACGATTGGATTTGTTCGGCGATGTTTTGGACGGAGCGCGGCGTTTTGATGTGGCAACACAGCGTACGACAGAAAAGCTGGACCTGATCGAACTCGCCCCCGTGTCCGAGGTTATCTTGGATGATGCGGCCATTCGCAGGTTTCGTCAAAATTACCGGATCGAATTTGGCGCGGCCCGAACGGATGATCCCCTATATGAATCGGTCAGTGCGGGGCGCAAACATCAGGGCGTTGAACATTGGCTGCCGTTTTTCCATGACGGACTTGAAACCCTGTTTGATTATTTGCCTAAGGCGACTATCACCATTGATGATCAGGTATCTGCTGCACGCCTGTCGCGCTGGGAGACAATTGTTGATCAATATGAAACGCGCAAAATTGCGATGGAACAAAAATCACGCATTGATACGGTTTATAAACCGATTTCGCCCGAATTGCTCTACATGGATGACACGGCGTTTACGTTGGCCCTTGCAGGGCATCGGGTAATCGAATTTAACCCATTCGCACAGGCATCGGGTCCTGGTGTTGTCGATGCAGGCGGGCGTATTGGACGCAATTTTTCGCCCGAGCGGCAATTGGAAAATATCAGCCTTTTTGGCGCCTTAGCTGATCATATTAAGAAGAAATCAGAAACGGCACCTGTTGTCATCGCCAGCTATTCCGAAGGAGCACGTGAACGCCTGACGGGATTGATCGAGGATGAGGGGATTGGTGAGGTGATCCCAATCCAGAATGGAACGCGCATCGGGAAACGTGGTATTCATTTGGCGGTTTGGGGATTAGAGGCGGGATTTGAAACGCCCGAGCTAACCGTCATATCAGAGCAGGATGTTCTGGGTGATCGCCTGATCCGTCAACCGAAAAAACGCCGTAAGGCCGAAAATTTCCTGACCGAGGTTCAAAGTCTATCGCCCGGCGATTTGGTTGTGCATGTGGATCACGGTGTAGGGCGCTTTCATGGGTTAGAGGTTGTGACCGCAGCAGGGGCGGCGCATGAATGTTTGCTGCTGGAATATGCGGAAAAATCACGCCTGTACCTGCCAGTCGAAAACATCGAACTTCTCACTCGCTATGGCCATGAAGAAGGGCTGCTTGATCGTTTGGGCGGTGGCGCGTGGCAGGCAAAAAAGGCCAAGCTAAAAGAGCGTATTCGCGAAATGGCGGACCGTTTAATCCGTGTTGCCGCCGAACGTACGTTGCGACGCGCCCCGATTATGTCGCCCCCTGATGGAATGTGGGATGCGTTTTCGGCACGCTTTCCTTATCAGGAAACAGATGATCAACTTCGCGCCATTGAAGATGTAATTGCCGATTTGGATGTGGGCCATCCTATGGATCGTCTGATTTGTGGCGATGTGGGGTTCGGTAAAACCGAGGTAGCGATGCGTGCGGCCTTTGTCGCTGCGATGTCAGGCCGTCAGGTTGCGGTGATTGCACCAACGACGCTGCTTGCACGCCAACACGCGCAAAGTTTTCAGGAACGCTTCCGCGGTTTTCCGATCCGTGTACGTCAGCTTTCCCGCTTTGTCTCCAGTAAGGAAGCAAGTCTGACACGACAAGGATTGGCAGATGGCACCATTGATATTGTTGTTGGCACCCACGCTGTATTAGCCAAAACCGTCAAAATCGCAAACCTTGGGCTGTTGATTATTGATGAAGAACAGCGTTTTGGGGTGCAGCACAAAGAACGTTTAAAACAGCTGCGCAGTGATATTCACGTATTGACTCTTTCCGCCACGCCCATCCCGCGAACATTGCAATTGTCGCTAACTGGGGTGCGGGACTTGTCCATTATTGGCTCACCCCCCGTAGATCGTTTGGCTATTCGCACATTTGTTAGTGAATTTGATCCAATTTCGATCCGCGAGGCTTTGTTGCGCGAACATTATCGCGGTGGACAATCCTTCTATGTGGTTCCGCGGATCAAGGATTTGCCTGAGGTTGAAGGGTTCCTTAAGGAACAACTACCCGAGCTTTCCTATGTCGTGGCCCATGGCCAAATGGCAGCGGGCGAATTGGATGATCGGATGAATGCGTTTTATGACGCGAAATACGATATCCTAGTGGCTACAACTATTGTTGAAAGCGGTTTGGACATTCCAACCGCCAACACCATGGTTGTGCATCGCGCTGATATGTTTGGGTTGGCGCAGCTATATCAAATTCGGGGACGGGTGGGGCGATCCAAAGTGCGCGCCTATGCCTATATGACGACGAAACCACGTATGAAGCTGACCCAAACTGCGGAAAAACGTCTGCGCGTTTTAGGGTCGCTTGATACGCTTGGGGCGGGTTTTACCCTTGCCAGTCAGGATTTGGATATTCGTGGTGCTGGTAACCTGCTGGGAGAAGAGCAGTCAGGCCATATGCGTGATGTGGGCTATGAACTTTATCAATCCATGTTGGAAGAGGCGATTGCCAAAATAAAATCGGGCGAATTGGAAGGATTGTCCGCCGCGGATGATCAATGGGCACCGCAGATCAATTTGGGCGTTCCAGTCCTGATCCCTGAGGATTATGTGCCTGATTTGGACGTGCGATTGGGGTTATATCGTCGTTTGTCGGATCTCAGCACCAAGGTCGAACTAGAAGGGTTCGCCGCCGAATTGATCGACCGATTTGGCAAATTACCGCGTGAGGTGAACACATTGCTACTGGTTGTGCGGATCAAATCCATGTGTAAACGGGCAGGAATTGCTAAATTGGACGGTGGGCCCAAGGGGGCGACCATTCAATTCCACAGTGACAAATTCGCCTCTCCCCGAGGATTGGTTGAATTTATCGAAGATCAAAAGGGATTGGCAAAAATCAAGGACAACAAAATCGTTGTGCGCCGTGATTGGGCCAAAGAGTCAGATAAAATCAAAGGCGCCTATGCTATTGCACGTGATCTGGCAATAAAGGTGAAAGAAAGCAAATCCCAAGAAAAGGGCTAAATTAGGGTTTGGTTAAATTATCAAGTCTAAACAAATTTTATGAAAATCAACTGTGTGATCATTGGTCTTACATTGTGTGGCTGCGGTGGCGGATCAGTTTCGGCAGGTGACATAGCTGTGCAAACACCTGCGCCCATCGAATTTTCAAGCGGAACAACGGTTCTGTCTGAGGATAAGACCCATGTTTCAGTTGACAGGTTGATGTGGACACTTGCTAAGCCTGATTGGCAAAGTATTCTGGCGCAGCATACATGCAGCGAGCATGCCTATATCGCGCGACGTGCTTAAAACTAATTCGGGATTGCAAGGCAGGTTAACGACAAAACTTTTAGTGAAATTATCGGGAATATAGGGTCATTTTGGCAAGCATCCGTTATACGATCCGACGGGCAAATAAATTTCCTCCGTGAAAGTTTTAACAGAGTTACAAAGAACGATTTAAAGGTGAATTTGGGATCTATTGCACCACGATTAAGCACTTGTGACAGCGATCTTGATATCGATCCTGATGCTCCATCAATGCCGACGGATAATTTAGCAACAGATATGTTACATTTTTGGAGGATCGAGCCCTATTAAAGAGCGGTTTTTTCAATAAAGATTCAACAAAATGCTAAGAAACTAATGTAGAGGCATTGGCAACTGACGCGTTTTACGGCTCACTGATAGCTTGGGAGAAAAATGGTCCACTTTTAGGATCCCTGCGCTCAATCTTTTAGGGGTCGTCGTGAAATTCATTCGGTAAAGCGCACGCGGATTGATGTCATAGAGGCCTCCTCCATCGTGGATGAGGCAGAAACTAAAACCTTGGCCGTTTCATAAATCACATATTCGTTGCTTAGGTCATTGGCCAAGTCAATCGCACCCTTGGCCAAATTTTCTGCAACCTATGCTACAACGAGCTTTGGTTTACCGTGTATTTTCGGTCAAACGGCGTTTCACATATGTAGTCACATGATCAATCATCGGGTCCATATGCGGCTCTTCAAAGAAGTGGCCCGCACTGTCCAATTCCGTATGCGTTATTGTGATGCCACGCTGTTCTTGAAGCTTTTCAACCAACGAAACGGTATCTGCAGGGGGCGCAATGCGATCTGCGCTGCCATTGATGATCAATCCAGATGACGGGCAGGGCGCAAGAAATGAAAAATCATACATGTTTGCAGGTGGCGCTACTGAAATAAATCCCGTGATTTCGGGGCGGCGCATCAGCAATTGCATCCCAATCCATGCCCCAAAGCTGAACCCAGCAACCCAGCAATGTTTGGAATTGTTGTTCATGGATTGCAGGTAATCCAAGGCTGACGCCGCATCCGACAATTCACCCACCCCTTGATCATATTCACCTTGTGAACGCCCAACACCACGAAAATTAAACCGCAGTACCGTGAACCCCATATTATAAAATGCATAGTGCAAGTTATAAACTACCTTGTTGTTCATGGTGCCGCCGAATTGAGGATGTGGGTGCAATACAATCGCAATTGGGGCATCGCGGTCTTTTTGGGGATGATAACGGCCTTCTAGTCGTCCATCAGGACCTGGAAAAATCACCTCGGGCATTGCGCAAATACTCTCCTCAAAGGCGGTTGGTAATTCTTGACAAATTAGCTCAACCTTCTTAGAATAATTCTAAATACAGTCTGGCTGTACTGGGTTTTGTGTTGGCATAAGACCTGACAGACCCAAGGTCAATCAAATTGCGGATAAACGGGGATGAAACTCAGCACAAAAGGTCGGTATGCGATGGTGGCGCTGTGCGATATTGCACTTCAGCCACAGGATGAGTTGGTGACTCTATCGGATATTTCCCGCCGTCAGGATATTTCGTTGGCATATCTTGAACAGCTTTTCGTTAAATTGCGCCGCAGTGGGTTGGTTGAATCCGTTCGTGGTCCTGGGGGCGGGTATAAGCTGTCAAAATCTACACATGAAATTCGCGTGGTTGATGTACTGTCCGCCGTTGATGAAACGATTGATGCGCTTCACAAAGGTGCGGGTGCGCAGGGTGGCCAATCAGGAAGCAAGGCGCAATCCCTTAGCAATCGCATGTGGGAGGGTTTGAGCGCACATGTGTATGTATTTTTGCATCAAACGCGGATGTCCGATGTGATCGAAAATGAAATTGCACCCTGTCCTGCGGTGCCATCCCTTTTTGCGGTTGTAGATGAAGACGATGATGCAGACGTTGGTGGTGCAGGTTAATGAGGCGCATTTATCTGGATTATAATGCTACTACCCCGCTTCGGCCCGAGGCGCGTGCTGCGATGATTGCAGCAATGGATGAGGTTGGAAACCCTTCTTCGGTACACCAAGAGGGGCGGGCGGCCAAAATGATCATGGAGCGTGCGCGCGAACAGGTGGCCGTTGCGCTGGGTGCGCAGGCGGCCGATGTCGTGTTCACCTCTGGCGCGACCGAGGCCGCTGCGCTGTGTTTGGGTGGCACGGATGTGCATTGTTCCCGAATTGAACACGAGGCGGTTAGCGCGTATTGTATCGCCGATCAAGTGGTAGATCATATGGGCAAGGTGCGTGTGACATCCCCTGAGAATAGCGTATTGCAGCTTGCAAATTCCGAAACGGGTATTATGCAGGATCTGCCGGATGGGCTATTTGCATCGGATATGACGCAGGCTTTTGGCAAGGTGCCGTTGGCATTCGGCTGGTCCGGTGCGCAGATGGCCATGGTGTCGGCACATAAATTGGGTGGCCCAAAAGGTGTTGGCGCACTGATCCTGAAAAAAGGAACTGATGTTGCAGCACAGTTGCGCGGGGGCGGTCAGGAAATGGGACGGCGTTCGGGTACCGAAAATATCATAGGGATAGCGGGTTTTGGGGCCGCTGCAGAGGCCTCTGCGCGCGATTTGGATGCAGGGGTTTGGGATGAAGTTGAAAAACTTAGAAACATTCTAGAAAATGCCATTGCACAATCTTCAAATGGAACTATTTTTGTCGGGAACGCTGCAAGCCGTTTGCCCAACACCACATGCATGATTACTCCAGGTTGGAAGGGCGAGACGCAGGTGATGCAGATGGACCTTGCGGGTCTTGCGGTGTCGGCAGGATCTGCCTGTTCAAGTGGAAAGGTGAAATCAAGCCGCGTGCTCATGGAGATGGGGTATGATGAGGCGGATGCAGCCTGCGCGCTGCGCGTGTCATTGGGACCCACAACGAGCGAAGAAGACGTAATGGCGTTTGTTGAAAAATGGACGTCCGCATACGAAAAATTCATGGCCCGTCAGGGCGTAAATTTATAAGGAGCCATAAGGTGACTTTGGATCAAGTTGGGGTCAAAGAAGGCGTCGATCAGGAAACCGTAGATGCCGTGCGTGAAGCCAGCACCTACAAATACGGTTGGGAAACTGAAATTGAAATGGAATACGCGCCCAAGGGCGTGAATCCAGATATCGTACGTTTGATTTCTGAGAAAAACGAAGAACCACAATGGATGACCGAATGGCGTCTATCTGCGTTTAAACGTTGGACACAGATGGACGAACCTAAATGGGCCATGGTAAACTACCCTAAAATCGATTTTCAGGATCAGTATTACTATGCCCGTCCTAAATCCATGGCCGAAAAGCCGAAATCATTGGATGAGGTTGATCCCAAGCTATTGGCGACCTACGAAAAGCTGGGCATCCCGCTGAAGGAACAGATGATCCTTGCTGGAATCGAAGGGGCAGAGGATGCACCCGCCGAGGGACGTAAAGTTGCCGTTGATGCGGTGTTTGACTCAGTCTCTTTGGGTACCACGTTTCAAGATGAGCTGAAAAAGGCTGGCGTCATTTTCTGTTCAATTTCTGAGGCGATCCGCGAACACCCAGAGTTGGTGAAAAAATATCTAGGCTCGGTAGTTCCTGTGTCGGACAATTTCTATGCCACGTTGAACAGTGCCGTATTTTCGGATGGGTCTTTTGTTTACATCCCACCGGGCGTGCGATGTCCAATGGAGTTGTCTACTTATTTCCGTATCAACGCGGAAAACACGGGGCAGTTTGAACGCACGTTGATCATCGCGGACAAGGGATCTTATGTATCCTACCTTGAGGGTTGTACAGCCCCGCAACGTGACACAGCGCAGTTGCACGCAGCCGTTGTTGAAATCATCATCGAAGAAGATGCCGAAGTTAAATATTCAACGGTCCAAAACTGGTTCCCAGGGGACGAAGACGGCAATGGTGGGATTTACAATTTTGTTACCAAACGCGCGGATTGTCGTGGCGCGCGATCCAAGGTGATGTGGACCCAAGTGGAAACAGGATCAGCGGTCACATGGAAATACCCGTCTTGCATCCTGCGTGGTGATGAATCACAGGGCGAGTTTTATTCCATCGCGATTGCGAACAATCATCAACAGGCCGATACAGGTACCAAGATGATCCATTTGGGCAAAGATACCAAATCACGCATCGTGTCCAAAGGGATCAGCGCCGGCGTGGCCCAAAACACCTATCGCGGATTGGTTACCATGCACCCACGCGCGAAAAACAGCCGGAATTACACGCAATGTGACAGTTTGCTGATTGGCGATAAATGTGGCGCGCATACTGTGCCCTATATCGAGGTCAAAAATAATTCGAGCCGTGTGGAACATGAAGCCACCACATCAAAAGTTGATGATGATCAACTCTTCTATTGTCGCCAACGCGGCATGGACGAAGAAGAGGCCGTTGCCTTGGTTGTGAACGGATTCTGTAAGGATGTGCTTCAAGCGTTGCCTATGGAGTTTGCGATGGAGGCCCAGCAATTGGTCGCTATCTCACTTGAAGGATCGGTGGGCTAAGTGTCACGTCCCATCGATCACATTTGGTATATATGTGATTGTTGGGATGGAGAATAGGAATGATCATAACAACAACGCAGTCTATAGATTGGCAAAGCATCCGCGAATATAAAGAGATCGTGGTCGGGGAAGTGTTCATGGGTACCAATATTGTGTGCGATTTCTTTGCCTTGATCACCGATGTAATCGGGTGTCGCAGCGGCGTGCTTGATCAATATAGTATTGAACTGCTTGCAGCATCATTCAGCGAAAATGATCAGCTTAATGATTACGCTCGGGATGAATTGCGCAATCACTTACGTGCCTTTGAAGGCTAGAAAAAAGGAAAACCCACATGTTGGAAATCAAAAACCTACAAGTATCATTGGCCGAGGAAGACAAAGAAATCCTGAAAGGTGTCGATCTAACCGTTCAAGCGGGTAAGGTACACGCGATCATGGGCCCAAACGGGTCAGGCAAATCAACACTCTCATACGTGTTGTCGGGCAAAGACGGATATGAAGTTACGGGTGGTTCGGCCAGCCTTGATGGTGAAGACCTTCTTGAGCTGGAACCAGAAGAGCGTGCGGCATCGGGCCTGTTTTTGGCGTTCCAATATCCTGTCGAAATTCCAGGTGTTGGCAACATGACATTCCTGAGGACTGCTGTGAATGCACAGCGCAAGGCACGTGGCGAAGATGAAATGTCTGCAGCCGAGTTCTTAAAGGTCGTGCGCGAACGCGCAAAAACGCTTAAAATCGACTCCGATATGCTAAAGCGCCCTGTGAATGTTGGATTTTCAGGTGGCGAGAAAAAGCGTAACGAAATCCTGCAAATGGCAATGCTAGAGCCCAAAATGTGTATTTTGGACGAAACAGACAGTGGTTTGGACGTTGATGCAATGAAGTTGGTATCCGAAGGCGTGAATGCCCTGCGCGACGAAGGCCGTGGGTTTTTGGTGATCACACACTATCAACGTCTTTTGGATCACATTAAACCTGATGTTGTGCATATTATGGCGAACGGTCGTATCGTGAAAACAGGTGGACCAGAATTGGCGCTTGAAGTTGAACAAAACGGTTATGCCGACATCTTGGCGGAGGTCGCCTAATGGGCATCGCAGAAACCAGAATTTCACAACTTCAGGATCGCGTTGTGAGCCTAAGCATTCCAGCGTCAGCATGGAATGCAAAAAACCGTGCAGCGGCGGTAGATCGTTTGCAATCAATGGGGCTGCCGGCGCCGCGGGATGAGTATTGGCGCTTTACAGACCCTAAAAGTTTAAATGCTGTTGAGGCACCAACCGCCGCACTTTTTGATCCCAAAGAGACAGATATTTTTGACACAGTTGATCGTTTGGAAATCGTATTCGTGGATGGTGTGTTTGATGCAGCGGCCTCTGACGATCTAAGCGGCGCAAATATGACTATTGAACGCCTGAGCGATGCTGAACGCCAAGATACTCATTGGGCGGCGGGCTGCTATGGCGCGCTCGAGGCGACTGGACAAACCCCTGTTCAGCGTCCATTCGCAGCGCTTAACACGGCATATGCAACCGATGGTATGTTAATTCATGTCACGGGTAAGGTCGAAAAGCCCGTTAATATCACCTATCGCCATGCCAATGAAAAATCTGACGTGCTTTTGCATCATGTGATCAAACTAGAAGAGGGCGCTGAACTGACCCTGTTGGAAAATGGTCCAGCGGCGGCACGGTTAAATAAATCATGCGAAGTGTTCGTTGCAGATCGCGCTGCGTTTCACCATGTGCGCACCCAAGGGCGCGACCATGAACGTCGTGCGGTGACACATATTTTTGCCGATTTGGGAACCGAAAGTGTGTTCAAATCCTTCACACTCACCGCAAACGGCGCACTGACTCGCAATGAATGCGTTTTGCGTTTGAACGGTGATGACGCTACGGCCCACGTCGCGGGGGCATCTGTTGGGGATGGGGACTTCCATCATGATGATACTGTGTTCATCACCCATGATGCAGTTGGATGCGAAAGCCGCCAGGTTTTCAAAAAGGTGCTGCGAAATGGGGCGACTGGCGTGTTTCAGGGAAAGATCTTGGTTAAACCAGACGCACAAAAAACCGACGGGTATCAGATCAGTCAATCCTTGTTGTTGGATGATGATAGTCAGTTTTTGGCCAAGCCTGAATTGGAAATCTATGCGGATGACGTTGCCTGTTCACACGGCTCTACATCGGGTGCGCTTGATGAAGAGGCGCTGTTTTATCTATGTTCACGTGGTGTCCCAAATGATCAAGCTACTGATTTGTTGACACTTGCGTTCTTGGCTGAGGCGGTTGAAGAAATTGAAAGCGAGACACTTTCTGACTTGATCGTCGAAAAGCTTGAAGGCTGGTTAGAGCGTCACCGTCAATAATGTCGATCGTTCAGAATATCATCTACACCTATCACAAACCCCAGCAGGTCATTGCAGGTCTGCTTGATGGTGTAGTGTCAGAAAGCCGCTCTTTGGCCATTTTGATGGGGGGCTGTGTTAGTACATTCGTATCCACATGGCCCGCACTCGCGCGTCAAGCGCATCTGGAATCCAAAGATTTGACCGATTTGATGGGCGGCGCACTATTGGCATGGGTTTTTATCATGCCATTGGTGTTTTACGTGCTGGCGATGATGTTATGGGGTATCCAGCGTGTCCTTCTGGGACGTGCGCGCATGGATCAGGTGCGCATCGTGTTGTTCTGGTCCTTTTTTGCGTCCCTTCCATTTATTTTCCTGCACGGGTTGGTGCGTGGGTTTATCGGGGAAGGTGCGGCACAAAAAATAGTGGGCTTTATTTGGTTCGCGATCATTGTTTGGTTCGTGGCCTCGGGGTTTAATGCAATCGCTAAATTAGGGAAATCACATGATTGATCTAACACGTTTGACATTGGACACACCGCGTGATCCCAAATCAGTCGCCGAACACTTGGTAGGATTGGGGTTGTTGCGTCCGCAAATCATCTCGCTTTTCGCGGTGTCGGTCTGCCTTAGTGTGATTTCGCTCTTTGTTTCGAACCTTTCGATGAATGGTGAGGATCCATTTGTGCTTGTTGTGGGGCCGGGCCTTGTCATGGGCCCGTTGCCTGTGGCTATCATGATATTCGTCATGACGATGGTTAGCGCGCTGGCCTCCTCTCGGATTGGACATATGTTTGGAGGACAGGGGGATTTTAACACCTTGCTGATTGTCATGTCTTGGCTACAGTGGATGCAATTTGTGTTTCAAATGTTATCAACGCTGCTGTCATTTATTTCAATCGCTCTAAGTGGTTTGGCATCCGTAGTGATTTTTATCCTGACGCTATGGATTTTCGTTGCGATGGTAGACCGTGCACACCGGTTTGAAAGTGCACTAAAATCTATAGTGACAATTATATTGGGCAGCACCGTTGCAGGTGTATCTGTCGGGTTTGTGGCAATTATGTTCGCGGGGGCGATGTAATGTTTGACGTCAATAAAATACGTAGTGATTTTCCAATACTATCACGTGAAGTAAATGGAAAGCCGCTGGTTTATCTGGACAATGGCGCATCAGCACAAAAACCGCAGACGGTGATTGATGCGGTTGAGCGTGCCTATGCGCATGAATACGCGAATGTGCATCGCGGTTTGCATTATCTTAGTAACCTTGCCACCGAAAAATACGAATCCGTGCGAGAGGTCGTTGCACGTTTCTTGGGCGTGCGCGATGCCAATGAAATTGTATTGAACACAGGTTCCACAATGGGCATCAACACGGTTGCCCATGGATGGGCCATGCCGCGCCTGCAGGCGGGCGATGAAATCATCCTATCCGTCATGGAACACCATGCAAATATTGTCCCTTGGCATTTTCTGCGCGAACGTCAGGGTGTCGTACTAAAATGGGTGGACGTGGATGATACAGGATATTTGGATCCACAAGCGGTGATTGATGCAATCAGTGAAAAAACAAAACTGATTGCCGTGACACATATGTCGAATGTATTGGGGACACGGGTTGACGTAAAATCCATCTGTGCAACAGCGCAAGAACGTGGCGTGCCCGTGTTGGTGGATGGGTCTCAGGCCGCCGTTCATGAACCCGTTAATATTTCCGACATTGGATGTGATTTTTATGCGGTGACGGGGCATAAACTTTATGGTCCATCAGGATCAGGAGCGATCTATATCAAAGCAAACCGTCAACAAGAAATGCGGCCCTTTATTGGGGGTGGTGACATGATCCGCGAGGTACGCAAGGATACAGTTACCTATAACGATCCACCCATGAAGTTTGAGGCCGGAACCCCTGGCATTGTTCAGACAATCGGATTGGGCGTGGCACTGGAATATATCATGTCGATTGGCATGGACAACATCGCCGCACATGAAGCGGTACTGAGCGATTATGCACGTTCCAAACTCGACCAATTGAATTTCTTGAAGCAACAGGGCCGTACGGTGGATAAGGGCGCGATCTTTAGCTTTACCTTGGACGGGGCAGGACATCCGCATGATATCTCGACCATTCTTGATAAACGCGGAGTTGCCGTGCGCGCAGGTCACCATTGCGCAGGCCCCTTGATGGAACATATGGGAGTAAGTGCGACGTGCCGTGCATCATTTGCCATGTACAACACCATAGACGAGGTCGACACATTCGTAGATGCGCTTCATTTGGCGCATGATCTTTTGGGGTGATTTACGATTGTCATGGCGTTTGGATAACGATATATCGCATTTAGGCACCCATAGCTCAGCTGGATAGAGCGCTGCCCTCCGAAGGCAGAGGTCTGAGGTTCGAATCCTCATGGGTGCGCCACCATCAAAGATTAGGTATTAAATACCTCGAGTGTGAAAACTTAGAAGCTCCGTTCATGTTCGTAACATCTGCCGTAAGGAGAACTTGACATACGAGAAGCCATTGCAGGATCAGCATTTGAACGAGCAAGAATAGGAAGATCGTTTTTAAACGCGGGTTTTGTCGTTTTATTTAAGCTCAATATTTGATGGGTATGGATTACCATTGATGAGAGGTGATGTGCATGCTCTTAATTATTTCGGGTTTGGAGACCGCCTAAGCGAGGAAACTGGAAAAAATGCAAACCATCGCGGTATATCGTATTGCGTTAAATGATTTTACCTTTAGCCTTAATTACGTCAACAACCAGCATGCAGGCATATATCGTAGAAATAGTCATGAAGGCTTGCCACGTATAGCTGTATAACAGTGCTCCAAACATCACAATTAATAAGAGAGACAGTGTAACGGAGCGTGTGGGGATACGAATTGTTTTTGGTGAAAATGTTTTCAGGCGTGAAATCATAAGTGTTCCAATGATGCATAGCCACGCAGCCACCAAATATGGCGAAATACTGGTTCTCTCAGCGCTGGAGAAGCCAAAAAAGACAGGTAGTAGAACTAACAGCGCACCACCTGGTGCTGGAACTCCTATAAAATGTTTTTTGGTTTTTTCTGCGTTTGGAAAGGCATCGATTTTTTGCTCTTCTTCGTGTTTTGGGTCCACATTGCTTTGCTGAAATGTATTAAAACGTGCGAGTCGCAGACAGCAGGCCGCCACAAAAACCAGCGTAGCGCCCCAGCCAAACGATCCCAGTGCATTTGTAAACATACAATACAACAAGATGGATGGCGCCACTCCAAAACATAGAAAATCGGTTAAGCTGTCCAATTCCGCGCCGAATTTTGAAACGGCGTTCAATTGACGCGCTGCCAATCCATCCAATCCATCCGCTACGGCCGCTAAAAGAATAAGTGAAGCCGCAAGCTCATGGAAACCCTCAAGTGACATGCGGATGGATGTCAGTCCAAAGCACATTCCGATGATTGTAATCGCGCTTGGGACGACCTTGTAAATTGAAACTTTACTTTCACTTTTGCGGGTGCTGTTTTCCATTTAGTCCTCAGATCAACGACAAAATCTTAATTCACACGAGCGATAATCGTTTCACCTGCAATCATGGTTTGTCCAAGTTGCACTGTAGGTTCGGTGCCGCTGGGCAGATAAATGTCCAGACGCGACCCAAATCGGATCAAACCGAAGCGCTCACCCCGCTGCATATGCGAGCCTTCTTCCGACCAACACATGATACGACGCGCAACGAGTCCTGCAATTTGCACAACACCGTATTGACGACCATCGCTTAATTCAACGGTAATTCCATTGCGTTCGTTTTGCTCCGATGCTTTGTCCAACGATGCATTCAAAAAATTGCCATGATGATAGGCCACGGTGATAATGCGACCTGCTGCAGGAATGCGATTAACGTGGCAGTTAAATACAGACATAAAAACGGATACACGCATCATAGGTTCATTGCCCAATCCCAATTCGCTAGGGGGAATGGCGGTTTCTAATAATGACACAATTCCATCAGCAGGCGAAATCATAATACCATCCTCTGTTGGAACCACACGTTCAGGATCGCGGAAGAAGTAATACACCCAGATTGTAAGGCCCACGCCGACCCAGCCCAAAGGTTTCCACAGCAGGAAAAGGCTAAGTGTGATCGCACCAAAAATTGCAACGAACTTACGCCCTTCGGGATGTATGGGTTTCACAAAGGTAGACAGCATTGACACAGACATTGTGTTACTCCGCGTGATGGATCAGAATTAGAGGATGCAATTAACAATAGTTTATCTGAAAGACAATCTTAATGGCAGGTATTTATTTGTGTTCTAACCAAAATTCGTGCTGAAAAATTTGATAGATCTATAAACGTAAAGCGAGATGACCATAAAGAAAAACGCACCTGAAATATCGCCAATTAAATAGCCAAACACACCTGTTAGGAAGTCGCCGTCAAAATTCAACAAAGTAAGCGCGACACCGTTTAGAATGGACATAATCCCGGACATGATGAGGACATTAATCCATGTATTCGTGATGAAATTATCAGACTTAATTCGGTTCACCATGTTAAAAAATACATGGCCAAAATAGCACGCAATCACACTTGCTAATGGGCCAACTGGATGAAGCTTAAGGTCGTTTCCATAAACGGTAATGAACCAAGTTAGGTATGACACGGGTAACAAGTGTATGACTGCACGCGCGCCAAGATAGTAAAACGCAACAGCTCGTACGCCGTGCGGCAAGAATAACAAGCCTATCGCAGCTAGGCTTTCTGCTGCAATAATTTGTTGAACCGGGAAGATGAAACCCAATGTTAGGGTGTACATTACTAAGTATGTCATATTGACAAGAAAAAACTCGGTCCAAAAATTTTGCTGCTTCAATAAAGTATGCCTCACATTTCTGGGTTGGCGATCGAGTAAACGCCGTTTCGATGTTGGGATTTTGAAATTTTCTTGCAGTCTTCTAACTTTTTAATCGTTCGGAAAATAGTTGCCCGTCCAATTGAAGCTACCAGATCATGCTGTAGCACTGCCTGCGTTTTTGCGGTTTCAGTCTGATTACACAAATCTGAAATAGCCAAAAACACTTTGGTTTCCACATCGCTCAGATCCGATAAGCCAAGATCACACTCCATTTTTTGCAGGAGGAGTTTGAAACTTATGAGTGCCTCGTGCGCCATGATCTATTCCATTTTTAATAGGTGGTCATAGTTACATCAAAACAACTCAAATTGAAATAGCAACGATCCTGCAAGAACGCCGGGCCGCTTTTTTTATTACATCCACTATTGTGGGAGATAAACCATTGAAATAATATTAATATTTATGTCGTTT
>Ga0213864_10000581_pt1 | contig 16614 bp, 13 predicted proteins | sample PICome_5_FD_160078 | JGI IMG/M metagenome (GOLD analysis project Ga0213864, IMG submission 160078) | Coastal seawater microbial communities near Pivers Island, North Carolina, United States - PICO247 | ecosystem: Environmental > Aquatic > Marine > Coastal | place: USA: North Carolina... | reverse complement strand
AGGTTGATTCATTCAACGTTTCCTCTTGAACGAAAGGTAAAGTATCATTAACTCTTCCAAAGAAGACAAAAATGATACTTAGAATCAACGCAGATTTCAATATACTGAATACACCACCCATCAGTTTGTTTGCCAAGCCTAGTGCAGTGATATCTGCAAGTTTTGTGAGAATTTTGCCAATAATGATAATAATAATCACAATCGTTAAAAAGGTGAGTGCAAACGAAACGATTCGGAACGTTTGATCGCTCCAATCCAAAGCGGATTCTTTTAAAAAGAGCTCAACAGTACTAGAATAATTGATAGCGGCATATGCGCCTAAGAAAATGGCAATTAAAGACGCTACTTCGATAAAAAATCCTTTCATAAATCCTCTTACAAAAGAAAAAACAAGGATGACAAGAATAACAATATCGAAAACGTTCAAAGACATATAGAATTCAAACGTACACCTTTTTTTTAAATTATAAAACGGGAGTGTATCTTTGCTCTCAATTTAAAGCCTTAAGATTTGACTCCAAAAGAGAAATGGGAATATGTCGTTGAAAAACTAACCGAAGAATTTTCGGATGGTGAAGACTTAAATTTAGATGGAATTGTCTACTTAATTGGAGTGCAAGAATTGGGTCAAGTCGGACGTCGATTCAAAAAGGACGACAAAATCAATTTGATGCATATTGCAATTTGTAAACTTCTGGAACCCTATGGCTATTATGAATTTGATTATGTCGATAAGGACGGATGGCCGCACTATAAAACCTTAAATCAACTGCCTAATTTAAAACCTGGTGAGCAAACGGTTTTAATGAAAGAGGCCATTATTCAGTATTTTGAGAATATGGGTTTCTTCGGACATTAATTTAGGTTACACTCAACTTTCGAATCATAATCGAAAGCAGCTTCGGGAAAAATCGCTTAACATATACTCCTAACTTTTCTTTGGCTCCGGCGATATATACCTCTTCTTTCTTTTTCGCAATGGCACGCGCCATTAGTTTGGCAAATCGGGTCGGTTCAATTCCGTTATTGGTTGCTGTATCCATTTTTTCTTGAGGAGAACCATCACCCGTTAAAGCATTTAAGGAAATATTGGTTTTTACGAATCCGGGGCAAATCAATGTAACTGCAATATGATCCTTGAATAACTCAGCTCGAAGACTATCGAAAAATCCATGCAGGGCATGTTTACTAGCCGCATAACTAGAACGTAATGGTGTCCCTATCTTACCCACAATACTTGTCGTGACAACAAAATGTCCTGATTTCTGTGATTGAAAATATGGAATTAAATATTTGGTCAACGCAACCGTTCCCAGGTAATTGATATTCATAATCCGTTTATCCACATCTAGGCTTGTTTCTGCTGCTAATGATCGTTGCGAGATTCCTCCGTTATTCACGAGAATATCGACAGTTCCAAAGGCCTGAATAGCCTCATTCGTTTTGGCTTCAAGGGTGTCGAGCTTTTCCAAATCTAAGGTTACGATTTTTACATTTTCTGGCTGTTTACAGGATGATTTTACCGATTCCAAATCGGATTGCTTGCGAGATGATAAAATTAAACGAGCATTTTTATTTGATAATTCCAAGGCTAGTGCTTTTCCAATTCCTGAGGACGCACCTGTAATCCAGACGATTTTATTCGAAAAATCCATAACGTAAATTTAGCAGTACAATATACTTCATTTGGTGCAGAATTGGTTAATTTGGTACACTTCTTGAAATTCATGGGTTAGACATATAAATATGAAACGACTAGCACTTTTCTTACTTCTAAGTTCAACAATTTTACAAGCTCAGTATAACGTAACTGGTAAGATGAATCCGGCAATAGATTCTGACTGGCTGATTTTATATACCATTGAAGGAGCAAGACAATTATTCGTGAATAACACCACGATGAAGATTGACTCCGTATATATCAACGGAAAAAAGTCTGCAATTGCAACATTCACTTTTATCCTTCCGGAAGACACGAAACCGGGTGCCTTTAGAGCAACGTACAGAACAGAAGGAGCAGCTTTTGTAGATTTCTTTTTCAACAAAGAAGATGTTTCTTTTGTTTTTAACCCTGATTATCCCAATGAAACGGTCACCTTTTCAGCTTCAAGAGAAAACAAAATCTATCAGGAATACTTGAACACCGCTTCACCTTTACAACAAAGCATGGATTCCCTGCAGGTGGTTTCTTTAAAAGACCCAAATGCAAATGTAAATGCCTTGTATCAGCAAAAGAAAATCAAATTGGATTCGATCCATAAGAATTATGTGACACAATCCAAAGGCATGTATGTAGAACCGTTTATTAAGGCAACTTTACGCAAAAACAGTACTTCTGTATTCTCGAGAGTTGATGATTACATGAATCACATGAAAAGTACCTTTTTCGACGGAATTGATTTTGCCAATAAAAACTTGATTAATTCTTCCTTCTTAACAGATAGAATGCTGGATTATATCTTCTATTTAAACTACTCGGAAAATCAAAGAGTTCAGCAGGAATTGTATCGAAATGCCACCAAAGAAGTCTTAGCAAAAATTACAGATTTGAGTTATAGGCAGAACGTAATTGAATTTTTAACCGACCAATTTCAGGTGGCTCGAAATGTAGAAATGGTAGATCACTTACTAAATGATTATTATAAAAAACTACCGCAACAATTCCAGGATCAAAAGTTTATTGAAGAAAAACTAACCTCTTTAGCTACAGAAATTGGAAGAATTGCTCCGAATTTTTCATGGCAGGAAAATGGCAAAAGGATAGACTTAAAATCCTTAGCCGATGCTGATCAATATGTACTGGTTTTCTACAGCACAACCTGTTCCCATTGTCTTCGTGAAATTCCGCAACTCCATGCGTACATGCAATCAAAACCGAATGTTAAGGTCATTGCCTTTGCTTTGGAAAATGATCGAATTGGATGGGATTCGTATAGCCAAACTTTACCTGGATGGCATCATGTTTTAGGATTGGAAAAATGGCAAAACAAAACTGCGCGAACCTATCAAGTCAATGCAACTCCAAGTTATTTTGTACTCAATAAAGACAAGAAAATCATTGCCAAGCCCGATGCGATAAACGATGTTAAAGCTTTCTTTAACAAGAACTAAAAATGTAAAAATGCATCTTCGATATGTTCAATTTTGAACTGATTTTCTGCATGAACGATTCCGATAATATCAAATCGAACTTCTACATCTAAGTCATTTTGCGTCACATAATGATCGACGGTGGCGACCAATAACTTGATTTTTTTTGGTTTCACAAATTCGTGAGGATCGCCAAAATAATTTCCTGTTCGGGTCTTTACCTCGACGGCAACTAATGCATCATCCTTTTTAGCAAGAATGTCTACTTCTCCCTTTTGATATCGATAATTACGTTCTAAAATTTGATACCCCTGTTTGATCAAATAATCGATTGCTACATCTTCCCCTAAAAGACCTAAATCATTATGAGTTGCCATTTTTTAGTTTAAATATAGTAATTTGTTTGGTTTTTGTATGGTTAGAATTTAACACATCTCCCTTTTTATAAACTACTTTTACACCTTATCAAGAAACCATTAATAATGCCATTACATTTTCCTTCCATTTCAAAAGCCTTTTTTATTTTTTTATTCCTATCGGGTGCAACAATTGCTCAGGTAGCTGTCGGGAACGGAAGCTACACAACCACATTTCCTGGGACAGATAGTGCTGCTAGAAATGAATTCCCTTCTGGCACTCCTTATGTTTCTGGAGCGGCAGCTTCGAAACCAATTCCGACCAACGATTGGTGGTCTGCTTTGGTAAAAAACGGCACAGCAGATAACTTATTTAACTATCCGCTGACGATGAAAACCACTGGAAACAGTCTAATTATGACGTACATTCCTTGGGGTGTTATTGGTGATTTGTATTCAATAGAAGTTGGATTAACCAGTTTGTCATCAAGCCAAACTACGGTATCCGATTTTTCAGATTGGACGGTAACCATGAATTGGAGTGATGGTACAAATCAAATGGAGGCAACTTCTGGAATTGGAATGCCATTTGTTTACTTTACAAAAAACAGCTCTTCTGATGTTTCCATCAAAGTCATTAGAGGAACCGCTACCATTTCTGGAGAGATGTTAATTGTTGACAATGCATATGCTGGAAGCGATTATGTGGTGTATGCCCCAGCGGGAAGTACCTGGACTCAAAATGGATCGGAATATACATCCACCTTGAATGGAAAAGATTACTGGTCAATTGTCATGCTTCCACAGAGCAATTCAAATGTGAACACCTTCGCAACGAATTATAAAAAATACGCTTATGTTTTTCCGACCAATACCACAGCAAATTGGTCTTACAACGAATCGACATCCAAAGTATCAACCGTTTTTACAGTAGATACTGATGTAAAAGAAGGCAGTAATACGAACGTTTTGCAAGGACTACTTCCACATCAGTGGGCGAACCTGGCTTCAGGGTCTCCATCGCCATCCGGAGATAGTTATGATGGTGTACGTGGTGAAATAAAAACCTTAGACGGAAATACATTTAGCGTTGAAAATACCTTTTATGGAATACTTCCAACACTACCGAACCTACCGCATTACAGCCCAACATTTAAGCCTCAGGATTTAAATTCAAAAGTGACATTGCTAGAAAATGAAGGGTTGGCGACATGGACTGATTCGTATAATGAAGGTCAAGTGATGAATCGACTCATCCAAACGGCTCGAATTGCAGATCAAATGGGAAATACGGCTGCAAGGGATAAAATCTTGGGGACCATCAAAGAACGATTAGAAGATTGGCTTTCTTACGAAAGTGGTGAAGTAGCTTTTTTGTTCTATTTAAATTCTGATTGGACTGCATTACTCGGATATCCGGCAGGTCATGGCCAAGATTCAAATATTAATGATCATCACTTTCATTGGGGCTATTTTATACATGCTGCGGCATTTTTAGAACAATTTCAACCGGGTTGGGCCTCTCAATGGGGAGAAATGGTCAACTTGTTAATAAGAGATGCTTCTTCTACAGATAGAAATGATAGTTTATTCCCATTTTTAAGAAATTTTAGTCCGTATGCAGGGCATAGCTGGGCCAACGGGTTTGCTAGTTTTCCGCAAGGAAATGATCAGGAATCGACATCAGAAAGTATGCAGTTTGCCTCCTCTCTTATTCACTGGGGGTCCATTACAGATAATGATGAAATTCGAAATTTAGGAATCTATATTTATACGACTGAGCAAACCGCAATTGAAGAATATTGGTTTGATATGTACGATCGAAACTTCCAGCCTTCGCAACAATATAGTCTTGTTTCTCGTGTTTGGGGTAACTCCTATGATAATGGGACCTTCTGGACCAGTGATATAACAGCATCTTACGGAATTGAATTGTATCCAATGCATGGGGGATCACTCTACCTAGGGCACAATACTTCTTACGTTCAAACGATTTGGGATGAACTAAAACAACACACGGGAATTCTTGATCCTAATGATACAAATCCGAATTTATGGCACGATACCTTCTGGAAATATTTATCCTTTTTAGATCCGGATGAAGCTATAAACTTATATAATGGAGACCCTGATCGAAATTTAAAATTTGGTATTTCTGATGCGCAAACCTATCATTGGTTGCATACCATGAAAGCCTTAGGTAATGTAGATGCTACTGTGACTTCGAATCATCCGATTGCTGCTGTTTTTAATGACAACGGAACCAAAACCTATGTGGCACATAATTACTCCAATAGTCAAATTGTTGTGAGTTATTCGGATGGTTATCAATTAACTGTTCCTGCAAATCAAATGGCGACCAGTAGAGACCTAAACATCTCAGGAACTTTGAGCGCTTCGAATACAGCTATTGGGGTAAATCAAAGTATCGATCTTACCGTTGCTACAACTGGTTCTGGAATTACAAAAGTTGAGTTTTATAATGAATCGAGTTTATTGGGCGAAGATACAGCTGCTCCTTATGGTTTGACGACACCAAACTTGTCTGCTGGAATTTATAATTTATATGCAAAAATATATACAGCTCAGGGATTTGTGGTTTCAAATGTAATTGGTGTTCAAGTAGGTGAACAGAAACCATTTGGTGATGTTGCTCATGCTATTCCAGGAAGTATTGATGCCGGGAACTATGATTATTTCGAAGGTGGAATCGGTCAGAACATTTCATATTTCGATACTTCTGTCGGGAACAATGGAGACTACAGACCAACTGAATATGTAGATGCTGAGGTAGTCGCCAACGAAGGAAATACCGTTGGATGGATCGCAGCAGGAGAATGGTTGGAATATACCATTGATGTTCAAACCACAGGTTGTTATGCCTTGAATATGCGTTATGCATCTGATAATTCAAGTGGTGGAGGTCCTATCCATTTCGAAATTGATGGTCAGAAAATAAGTGATGATATTGTATTTGGTTCTACAGGAGGCTGGAGCACTTTTGCAACCAAAACGACAAATGTAGAATTGACTCAAGGCACTCATGTTTTAAAATTAGCCGTAACTCAAGGAGAATTTAATCTAGGAAAAATGGAGTTTTCTTATAATGGTGCCACTTGTCCAACACCACAAGGTACAGGGATGCCATTTGATTTTGAAACCAGTCCAACGACATCAGACTTTATTAATTTTGATGGTGGAACAGGGACCGTTGTTGATGTGAGCGGACCGCAAGCCACAGGAAATAGTAGTACGAAAATGGCCAAAATTGTGCGTGATGGTGGCGCAACTTGGGCGGGCTCCTACTTGAATTTAAATGCAAATTTAAATTTCTCTTCAGATAAATACATCACCCTTAAAATGTGGACCGAAGCTCCAATTGGAACAGCGATGCTAATTAAATTAGAGCGTCAATCTGCAGGTGGGTCTTTTGAATTACAAACGCAGACTACCGTATCTGGGGCTTGGGAAACCTTACATTGGGATTTTTCATCACAAGGTGTGAGCACATATGATAAATTGGTATTCATGTTCGATTTTGGAAATGAAGGAGATGGATCCAACACATCTACCTTCTATTTCGACGATGTACAACAAACGAATACGCTAAGCACTTCAAATATAGCCTTAAGCGGCATCAAAATCTATCCAAATCCGGCGAACAGAATTATTAAAATTGAATCGGGAACGACCGAGTTAACAAAAGTGGAAATTTATACGGTTCTCGGAAAGCGAATCAAATCACTTGAATCGAATTTTGATGAAATCTATATCGAAGATTTATCAAGCGGAATGTATTTAGTGAAATTGTACTCCGGCAAAAGCAGTACTGTCAGAAAAATTATAAAAGATTAGAATTAGTATTCAAAAATGACTGTCGATAATTGATTGCCTTTATTGACGGTCATTTTTATTTTTCTACCAAAAATCATTGCTCGATTATCGGGTTCATGACCCGCTGGAAAATCGAATAAAATCGGAATATCTTTTGGTAAGGCATCTAAAATCAGTTGCTCAACAGAGGAGCCCCATTTAGTCGTGTTGTTCTTAATCAGACTAATGTCACCAATAATTACAGCTTTTATAGTTGAAAAATAATTGGCTCTCTTCAGGCTTTGTAACATTCGGTCAATCGAGTACTTATACTCACCGATTTCTTCTAAAAATAAAATCTTGTCTTTAGTATCCAATTGACTTTTTGATCCCAGCATTGATGTAACAATCGCTAAATTACCTCCAATCACTTGTCCAGAAACTTCACCCGGTCTATTGTAATTTGACGATGGTATTGAGTAGCTCAATTGTTCACCAAAAAGGGCTTTTTTACAACTCGATATTGTCTTGGTGATTTCTTCAGGATTTTCTTCCAGACTTGTGGCCATCATGGCATGCAAAGTTTCAAATCCTAAGTTGTGAATGTGATTGTGAAAGGCAGTAATATCCGAATACCCGATTATCCATTTCGGATGTTCTATAAACTTGGTAAAATCCAATCGATCTAATAATCGAACCGAACCATAACCTCCTCTTGCTGCCCAGATTGCTTTAATATTCGGATTGTCTAATGCTTTTTGAAAGTCTTCGGCTCGTTCTTCATCGGTGCCTGCAAAATGATTATTTTGATTGAAAAGGTTTTTACCTAAAACCACATTCAAACCCCAGCTTTCGGCTAACTGTATTGCCTTTTGAATGGTCTCTGTCCGTCCTTTTAAGATTCCTGCCGGAGCTAAAATTGCGATGGTATCTCCTGCTATTAGATATGGTGGTGTGACTCTTATTTCCTGACCATTAGCCATAGAAAAAGTCGAACAAAGTAAAAGCAAAAAAAAATACCTCATGATTTTAATTTTTATGAAATCCAAGACCAAAAGTAAACGCCACTCCAATATAGGATGTTTTTGCAATATTAGCATTTAATTTAATTCCGGTTGAGCCTGCAAATCGAGTTGGCTTACCAACAGGTATCGCACCAAAAAGTCGAAAACGCTCCGCTTCTGAAGGAAACCAATGAACACCTACCCCAATTGGAAATCCGAAAAATGAGGTTTTAGAAACTAAATTTTCACCTCTTTTTTCAAGCGTGTTGTACGAAATACCTCCAGAAAAATGAAAGGCACGACCATCCTTAATGTAACGTTTCCCATAGAGTAGCGAATGTTCACTGTATCTTTCTCGCTGTTGTGAAATTGGAGTGACTATAATCCATCCTATTTCTTGAATATGATCATTCCGTGAAAATCGAAACGTCAATAAATCATTTCTTTTTTGAAAATTAAGACTCAATCCGCTATATAGAGCATCCTTAGAAAAATAACTATATCCAAAATTTGCCTCAGCAAATAGAATCAGATTCGAGGTTTTTGAGATGCTATCATTTTGTTGTTGACTATATCCTTTTCCGATCAGTAGTCCGGCAAAAAGAATAAAACTAAATAGGTTTTTCAAGAGAAGATTTTAAGTTGTTTTTCATTAAGCAAATTCGTGTTATAAAAGTATTTAAAATTGACTATAAAAAATTGCTTTTTGTACTTTTGTTTCAAATTTGAGATGAATGAATTCTCCTAAGAGATATACGATTACAGCGGCTTTGCCTTATACCAATGGTCCTATTCACATTGGGCATTTGGCAGGAGTTTATGTACCTGCTGATATTTATGCACGTTATTTACGAGGAATTGGTAAAGACGTTGCTTACATATGTGGGTCTGATGAACACGGGGTTGCAATTCCAATGCGCGCCAAGAAAGAAGGGGTTACACCGAAAGATATCATTGATAAATACCACAACATTATTGCGAAATCTTTTTCTGATTTTGGAATCTCTTTCGACAATTATTCGCGTACTTCAGCTCAAATTCATCATGAAACGGCATCAGATTTCTTCAAAAAATTATATAAAGACGCAGAGTTTGTAGAAGAAACTTCAGAGCAATTGTATGACGAACAGGCGAATCAGTTTTTAGCCGATCGTTTTGTAGTGGGAACTTGTCCAAAATGCGGATTCGAAGAAAGTTATGGTGATCAATGTGAAAATTGTGGAACCTCTCATAATGCAACCGATTTAATCAATCCGAAGTCGGCAATCACAGGAAACACACCCACATTAAAAGAAACAAAACACTGGTTTTTACCACTTGATAAACATGAGGCATTTTTAAGAGAATGGATTTTAGAAGGTCATAAAAACGACTGGAAACCCAACGTTTACGGGCAATGTAAATCGTGGATAGATGATGGATTACGCCCGCGTGCTGTTACCCGTGACTTGGATTGGGGTATTCCGGTACCTGTTGAAGGTGGTGAAGGAAAAGTGCTATATGTTTGGTTTGATGCGCCAATAGGATATATCTCCTCCACCAAAGAGTGGGCCCTCGTTAATAACAAAAATTGGGAAGACTACTGGAAAGCAGAAGACACCAAGTTGGTACACTTTATTGGGAAAGATAACATTGTATTCCACTGTATCATATTCCCATCGATGCTAAAAGCTCATGGAGATTATATTTTACCAGAAAATGTACCTGCCAACGAGTTCTTGAATTTGGAAGGAAACAAATTGTCGACGTCGAAAAACTGGGCGGTTTGGTTACATGAATACCTGGAAGATTTTCCAGATCAGCAGGATGTTTTGCGTTATACCTTAACCGCAAACGCTCCTGAAACAAAGGACAATGACTTTACCTGGAAAGATTTTCAAGCAAGAAATAATAATGAATTGGTGGCCATCTTCGGAAACTTCATCAACCGAGTAGTGGTCTTGACGCATAAATATTTTGACGGAATCGTTCCATCACCTGGTGACTTTACCGAAATTGATGAAGACACCCTAGCTATCTTACGAGATTTCCCGGATATCATCGGAAAATCCATCGAACGTTATCGCTTTAGAGAAGCCCTTCAAGAATTGATGAATCTGGCACGTTTGGGTAATAAATACCTGGCGGATGAAGAGCCATGGAAGAAAATCAAGACGGATGAAGAGCGTGTAAAAACCATCATGCATGTGGCACTTCAAATTGCCGCAGGTTTGGCAGTTGTCTCCGAACCATTTTTACCTTTTACCTCTCAGAAATTGAAAAATATGCTGAACATTTTGTTCTGCAAAAAGGAAAAAGGCATTTGCTGGAATGATATTTCTAGTAAAGAAGTATTGCTACGTCCAAGCCACCAAATTGGAAAATCGGAATTGTTATTCTCAAAAATTGAAGACAAAGTAATTGAAGCGCAATTGCAAAAATTAGAGGATACCAAAAAGACCAACGAATTGGCCAACAAAACCGTTGAACCTCAAAAAGAGACTATCGAATTTGATGATTTCACCAAATTGGATATCCGTGTCGGAACCATTTTAGAAGCTCAAAAGGTTCCGAAAACCAAAAAGCTATTGCAACTTCAAGTGGATATCGGATCGGAGGTTCGAACCATCGTTTCTGGAATTGCCGAAAGCTTTTCTCCGGAAGAGGTTGTCGGGCAACAAGTCACTGTTTTAACGAATCTAGCACCACGCAAAATTAGAGGTGTTGAAAGCCAGGGTATGATTTTGATGGCAGACACTCCTGATGGCGGATTATCATTCATTGAACCTGAACGTAAAATATCCAACGGACAACAAATAAGTTAGTATATTTAGACCATGTCTAAAAAAATACTCTTCATTTCGTTTGTTGTTTCTCTTGGTGGATTTTTATTTGGTTTCGATGCAGGAATCATTTCTGGAGTCATGTCTTATGCTGGTCCTGAATTCAATTTAGATGATATTCAGTCGGGTTGGGTGGTGAGTTCACCGTCCTTTGCTGCCATGATTGCCATGCTCTTTTCAGGGAAGCTAAGTGACAAATTCGGACGAAAGAAAATATTGCTGATTGTCGCCTTTTTGTATGCGCTATCTGCACTATTATCAGCGATCGCTACATCCTATGAAATGCTGTATATCGCCAGGATGATTGGCGGATTGGCCTTTGGAGCTGCACTTGTTATTGCGCCAATGTATATTGCCGAAGTTTCAACTGCGGAAAACCGCGGAAAGCTAGTTGCCATACAGCAATTGAATATTGTATTAGGTTTTTTTGCCGCATTTTTAAGTAATTACTTCTTCAATAAGTACAATACAGGACTAGGTTTCCTAACAGATGAAAATGTATGGCGATGGATGTTGGGTGTAGAGTTTTTCCCCGCGATTCTTTATTTCTTGTGCTTATTCTGCATACCCAATAGTCCAAGGTGGTTATTTCTTGTTGAACGATTTGATACAGCAAAATTGGTGCTGGCAAACATTCACGGAGAAGCTACTGCTGAGGAAGAATTCATCGCTATTGAAAAGAATAATAATGAGAATGCTGATGCACCAAAAGGGAAAATCCTGGATGTGTTAAAACCGGGAATTCGATTCATTTTTATTGTAGGTTTGGTCATCGGGATTCTGCAACAAATTACAGGTATTAATGCGGTGTACTTTTATGCAACTTCTATTTTTAAACAAACCGGAATCGGAACGGATGCTGCTTTTTCTTCCGGAATACTTTTAAGTTCCATCACCGTACTATTTACCATCATTTCCATGTACCTCATCGATCGATTGGGAAGACGAATTTTATTGTTAGTAGGTACCTTCGGAATATCGGTCAGCTTACTATTATGTGCATATGGATTTCACAACGCAACTTACCAATTAAATAGCGATCAGATTACAGCCTTTGAATTTGAAAATGCTGACAAATTGGAATCCATTGCTAACCGTCAATTTACGTCGGATGTGGAATTTAAAAAGGAATTAAAATCCATACTTGGCAATCAGATATACAGCAAAAATGATGGTACCATATTAGAAGCTGCAACCAACATGAATGCTGATTTGGTGTTGTATGGAATACTAGGGTTTATTGCCTGTTTTGCATTTTCACTAGGCCCAGTGATGTGGGTATTGTTATCGGAATTGTATCCGCTTAAAATTCGTGGCCTGGCCATTGGAATGATTGCCTTCGTCAACTCTTTGGTGAGCTCGGTCATTCAGTTGATTTTCCCTTGGGAATTGTCCAATTTAGGAAATGCCATGACCTTCTTCTTATTCGGAGCCATTGCATTAGTTGGGTTTGTAATAATGGTTAAAATTGTTCCAGAAACCAAAGGAAAAACACTTGAAGAATTAGAATTAGAACTTACCAAAAATTAATATGAGTCCAAAATTGAAAAGAATATCGGGGATTGTAGGTTTTGTAGTTCTTTTTGGCACAGTAGTTTATTGGAAAACCCAGCGTAAATTAAATCGTTTCGAGACAACAGAAACCAACAAAGAAATGATTCAAAAGCAGCTGGAATATCAGGATCTGATGAAAAAACAACTGTATGAAATTACTGCGAAAAAGCAACAGGCCAAACGTGATTCTGTCGCCAAATTGAAGCGTGATTCTTTACAGGCAAAAATTCGTAACACACAATCCATTATCAAAAACCTCGAGAAAGAAATAAACGAAAAGAAATAATAAAACGCTTTTCTTTATTCCGTTTTTAAAAGGCGTTATTTTTGCAACATGTTAAAAATAGCGTACCATCCTATTTACAAACATCCTCTTCCAAAGGGACACCGGTTCCCTATGGAGAAGTACGAACTACTTCCGCAGCAATTGATTTATGAGGGCACTTGTACTCCTGATAATTTCTTTGAACCCGAAATTCCGAATAACAAGTACTTTTTTATGGTGCATGATCCCGAATATGTTTCAGACCTATTAAACATTACCCTTTCTCATAAAGAAGCACGAAAAATTGGCTTTCCGTTAAGCGAAGAATTGATTGCTAGGGAACAGATTATTGCAGATGGTACCATTAAGGCTAGTACATACGCTTTACAATATGGCATCGCTATGAATATTGCCGGTGGAACACATCATGCTTTTACCAATCGCGGAGAAGGTTTCTGTATGTTGAATGACCAGGCGATTGGGGCGAGATACTTACTGGAACATGGATTGGCATCTAAAATTCTAATTGTCGATTTGGATGTCCATCAAGGGAATGGAACAGCTGAGATTTTTCAGAATGAACCTGCGGTATTTACCTTTTCCATGCACGGAAAAACCAATTACCCGTTTCATAAAGAAGAAAGTGATTTGGACATCCCTTTAGAAAATGAAACAGGTGATGACGAATTTCTTTCAATTCTAAAAAGCACACTTTCCAGATTAATCAAAGAACAAAAACCGGATTTCATCTATTATTTGTGTGGCGTTGATGTCATTGCGTCCGACAAATTGGGAAAGCTTTCTTTAAGTTTAGAAGGGTGTAAAGAACGCGATCGAATCGTATTACAAAGTTGTTATGATGCTCAAATTCCGGTGATGTGTAGCATGGGTGGTGGCTATTCGGAGGATATCAAAATTATCGTAGAAGCCCATGCCAATACGTTTCGATTGGCACAGGATATTTTCTTCTAGTTCGTTTAAAAGTCTTTGAAAAATCTAGTCTACAACATCCAAAATTTGTAATTTGGATTCGGATATGTTACACGAAATCAAAAACATTATTAAAGCAGCACAATCTGCTGAGGCCAGCGGAATTAAAACGGTATTGGCCTCTGTAGTTTCTTTGGATGGATCTTCATACCGAAGACCAGGGGTTCGCATGTCGATTCAGGAAAATGGTGAAATGATTGGTGCTGTTAGTGGTGGATGCGTAGAGAAAGAAGTGCGTCGCCAAGCACAAAGTGTTTTTGAAACAGGAGCTTCTAAATTGATGGTGTATGATGGTCGATATCGACTCGGATGTGAAGGCATTTTATACATTCTTATTGAACCGTTGGAGCTGAGCAAAGACTTTTTAATCGCTTTTGATAAACAGTGTAAATCTCGAAAAGAATTTACCATCGACTCATGGTTTTCTACCGAAGAAAACCATCGACTTCATGGGTATTCGATTTTTAACCTCAAGGATGGGAGCTTCGCGATTAATACGAACCAAACAGACGGATTGGAACTATTTACCCAACAATTAAAACCCGGATTTAAACTTCAGATTGTTGGATCAGAGCACGATGCTGTTGAACTTTGTAAACTAGCATCAAACACAGGTTGGGAAGTTGATATTATTGCACCACCAGACGATCCTAAAAGTTTAAGAAATTTCCCTGGAGTCTCCAATTATTTTGGAATTGACGAACAGGCTTTTGGTGAATTTTCGTTTGATGATCAAACGGCTGTAGTCTTAATGACCCATAGCTATGTTAAGGATTTAAAATACTTGTCTGCCATTCGTAATCATACTATTCCATACATCGGATTATTAGGCCCAAGCAAACGAAGAGAGAAATTAATAAATGATATTCTGGAACGTCACGAAGATTTAGATGATTCCTTTTTTAACCGCCTTTACGGACCTGCAGGAATCAATATCGGGGCAGAAACTCCACAGGAAATTGCCTTATCCATCGTAAGCGAAATTCTATCGGTAACCCGAAATCAAAAGACCATTTCGCTAAAAGATAAAACCACCGGAATCCATCAATAATGAAAACCTACGCGGCAATTGTACTGGCTGCTGGAGCCTCAAAACGTTTGGGAAAACCCAAACAACTCTTGCCTTACAAAGAATCGACCTTGCTAAATCATACGATAACCGAATTACTCAAACTTCAAAACGTTGATGTGTATGTGGTATTAGGTGCCTATGCTGATGCAATTCTGCTAACCATTCACAAATTGAAGGTAACTCCATTAATTCATTCGGGTTGGGAAGACGGAATGGGTTCTAGTTTGGCTTTTGGAATGAAAGCCATTACACATAAAAACTATGACGGGGTTTTGGTATCGCTAAGTGATCTGCCCTTCGTAAAAACAGGACACTACCAAAAGTTACTTGCTGATTTTGAACAACAAAAATCGATTGTCATTACTGATTATAAGAATTTTTCTGGGGTTCCATGTGTGATTCCGTCGCAATACTTTTCAGAGCTTCAAAATTTGACTGGTGATGAAGGTGCGAAACCAGTAATTCAGAAGCATAAAAAAGAGGTTTCCAAAGTGAATTCTGAAACCCCTTATTTTGATGTTGATACGGACGAATCGTATGAACAATTACTCCGTTTATCCTAATATACTTGCTTTAGGTTTTAATTCATTTACAAACGGTTGCTTGTAAATGCGTTTGCCCATTGCAGCGTTTATTGCATTCGCTACAGCCCCTCCTGCAGGTGGTAATCCTGGTTCACCTAATCCTGTAGGAGATTTTGTGTTTTTTACAAAGTGAACATCCACTTGTGGTGTTTCCATCATACGAATCAATCGATACTTATCGAAGTTACGTGCTTGTGGTACGCCACCTTTGAAAGTTAGGTCGCCATACATGGCGTGTCCAATTCCGTCTACAGCTCCACCCTGCACCTGATTAATTGCGCCTGTAGGATTAACTACAATTCCACAATCAACCGCAACAGTCACTTTCTTTACCTGAGGCATTCCATCGACTAAAACAATGTCTGCCACCTCTGCAACGTGCGTATTATGACTGTAATAGGCAGCAAAACCTTGGTAAGTTCCTTTTGTTGCTTTACCCCAGTTCGATTTGGCTAGAACCAAGTTGATGGTTTCTTCCATTCGTTCTCCAGAATATTGAATTCTTTTGTCCTTAGTTCCTTTTACATTTTGTAGTAACTCTAAAATTAACTGAGGATGATCTTTTCCTAATTGATCGGCCAATTCAGCAAAGAAACTTTGTTCAGCAAATGCCAAGAAGTTGGTATATGGAGCTCTCCATGCCCCAGTAGTCATCGTACTTTTATAATTAGCTGTACTTACTTTATAATTTGGGATACACCCCGCTGGAAAAAAGTTTGGAATCGCCCCATACATGTTTCCGTTGATTGCAGCTTCTTTTAAATGATATCCTGTAACTTTTCCATCTTTTAAAGACGCCTTAATTCTGTACTTGATTGCAGGTCTATATGTTCCAGCGCTCATGTCATCTTCTCTTGAGAAAACCACTTGAACCGGTTTTTTAATCGCATGAGAAACTTCTGCAGCTTCCAGCACAAAATCACCATACAATCTTCTTCCAAAACCTCCTCCCATTCTAGTCATTTCTAGGTGAATCTGATCCGGTTTCATTTTGTATGCCGCAGCAATCATTCCAGCGGCCCAAGCTGGTGTTTGAACTGGCCCAACCAAACGAATTTTATCTT
>Ga0213864_10000578_pt1 | contig 16656 bp, 29 predicted proteins | sample PICome_5_FD_160078 | JGI IMG/M metagenome (GOLD analysis project Ga0213864, IMG submission 160078) | Coastal seawater microbial communities near Pivers Island, North Carolina, United States - PICO247 | ecosystem: Environmental > Aquatic > Marine > Coastal | place: USA: North Carolina... | reverse complement strand
AAAACAGGCAAGAAATCTATTTCCATAGGTTGACGAGCAGGGGTCAACGTGCCATCTACATCAAAAATAAAAACATCTTTAATTGATTTATCATCCATCGCTAAGATATATTACAATTATCTTAACTGTATTCAAATAAAAATATTACAAATAAGAAATAAAAGAAGGTCTTTCTTGCTTACATTCAGGCTGTACTTTAATCCAAACATTTTTATAAGCTTTATTGAAAGATTTTTTGATTTTGAGATATTTTCTTACCCACTTAGATTTGATTTTTATTTGCGGTATGTTATTGATTATTTTTTGTAATACCGTTTGTTGCGAAACTATTTCTTCTAATTGTTCAACTGTTAAGTTATCAATAGATTCGTAGTCATCTAACTTTTCAGGTTTTTTAAGAGGAAGAAATATTGTGCCAAAAATGGCGACACATAAACCTGAAGAAGTAGTTATCATTGCTTTTGATATACCTCCAGCTAATGATTGAACATCTGTGCCTGTGTTTTGAAGAGCGTTAAAGGTTTGAATCATGCCAACAACCGTGCCAAGAAGTCCTAAAAGGGGCACGACACCTATCATAATATTGACAAACCCTTTGCTAAATTTATTACTTAAATAAAAAAGACCAACAAAAAAAGAACTGCCTAGTATAATAAAATTAACTAAGCCACCTTTAGCCCACCAGTCAAAACAAAAGTGTAAATAATCCACACTGTAATGTTACAGTATAACGCTGAAATATCACGTTACAATTATGTGACTTAACAAAGTGAGGTTTGATACGACTTAACACTCAGAGAAGACCTCTTACTTCCTTTTGGTGTGCTAAGTGAGATTTGTGTGACCTTAACACTCAGTGAAGACCTCTTACTTCCTTTTAGTGTGTTAAGAATAATTTTGAAATAAATCTGGCTGAACTTCCTCTTTTGTTTTTGATACTTGAATAGAAGAATGTGGGGCAGCTTCTTTCTTAACGTTAAGTTTTTCTTTTTGGGGCATTGATCCAAAATAATTTTGGTATGCCACATTGCTAATATTTATTGCAGCGATTAAGTGAGAGTCGCCTTCGTGACCACAAGAAACACACTTAAAATCATCTTGATTTCTATTCTTTTCGTTTTGGTTGCCACATGAAGGGCACATTCTGGATGTGTAAGCAGGTTTCACGTTTACCCAAGGAATCTTATTTAATTTACATTTTTCTTGCGAAATAATGAATAACTTGTCTTGAGAAAAAGTTCCATTTTTATTCCCAGTCTTTACATTATCATGCGCGTATCCTAACTTATGTTTTTTACAATAATTTGCTATAGTCAGCCAAACATCTAGCGCTCTGATGGCTCTTTCTAGCTCTTTATGTTTTTTCTTCCACAGAAGTCGCACTTGTCTTCTTGTCGCAGAATTACATTTTAAAGGTTTTCTTAAGTGATTCGGCAAAAATTCAGGCTCTAAATCTATAGATAAAGTCTCGAAAGACTTATCACATGACTTCACTTTTTCAGAAGCGTTAATCCATGCTTGTATTTTTCTTATTTGCTCTTCAAGGCATTTAATATTATCAGGCTTAGGAAAAACCTTCTTACCATCAAAAACAGGATGATTTGAAGCTAAAAAATTATCGCTAGCCTTATTAATGTCAAAAGCTAAAAATCCTTGTGGCTCATAAGCAAGTTCTTGCTTTTTCTCGATCAATACGACAACATGTCCATATTTTGATTTACTATTTGTGGGAAGTACGATATTGGCAGAAAAACTCGACGTGTTTTTTGTCTTCAAAAAGATATCAAAACCTTTTTGCAAATTAAGGTTTTTCTTAAAAAACTTGTCAGCGATTTCAAGTTCTATCCGTTCACCGCCAGCGACAAAATTAGCAAAGCTGATTGTGTTTTTTTTATGATCGTACTTTAGCTGAGCTTTTTTGGTGTTAAACGTATTTGACCTTCTGATAGACACCCGGTTAGAAAATTTACCATGCCTTTTGGCTGTACCTAAATATCTATTCGCTACCCACTCTATTACAATTGCAGCCCAAGTTTGGCTATACCCAGAAGAAATATCTTTAAACCAGTTTTCATCATCCCTAGCTTTAGTGGGTGTGACTTTTTCGTCATTTGGCAAGATCATATATCCAGAGTTCGAGTATATCTTTTTTACTTCGTGCTCTTGAAGTTTGTGACCCATAATATTACATACGGCCCTGTAATACTTATAAGCATTATCAAAAAAAGATATGATATCTGAATTTATTTTGAATGGAATTTTTACGTTAGATATATATGTTTTATTCATTTGTAAAGTCTGATTTATCGGCGGAGATGAAATACTCCCCTTTGTTTAAATCAGTACTAATACTACAAATGAATTTGTTTTTTTCTACATATATTTTAGTAATTATTGAAGTTTACCTGATTGTTAGATTCGAACTCAGGTCCATACAACCGATCAATCAAAACATCTTCGATATAAAAGATTCTTTGCTCAAGCTCATACATTTTCTGTTGTTGATTTCGAACAGTTAAAAGTGTGACACCTAAAACAATAGCTGCGCCTACACAAGTAATAGAGCTTAACAAATCCATATATATTATGATAGATTTTCTGCCAGCTGTTTTAAATCTTCTTTAGTAAAAACGAAAACAGGATCTTCATCTGGATCCGTGCAAAAACAATATTCAATAAATTTATCTTCTTCTGTAGTTTTGACGTAAAATTCGTTACCCTCTTTATCTACTAATTTAAAATTTACTTGTTTTACTAGTTTCATATTTTTAAGATTTGAATCATCTATATAAGGGTTAAAGCACATTAGTCACAATACCATTTTCTATCAACAAACCAAAAATGTTTTTTATTTATCTTAAAGTATACATCTTGTTCTTCTCCGTCAGGATAAAACTGCAAATTCCATTTATTGTCCCACAGAGCATATCCAGTTTGGCCATACCCTAAATACTTATGATTCCTACCTATATATACACCAAAAGGTTGGGGATCGGCTTTTACGTGATCAAATTTTAATTTGCCGTCAGAAAATATGTCAACATTAGGCATGAGTAGAAACAGAAGCTTTATAAATATAATCGAGAGTTTCTTTAACTTGACTTCTGCCCCACCGGGTGGTGATTACAGTAGCATCTTTTACACGCTCTATAGACACGACAGTATCTAAATTGTAAAGAACTTCTTCTCCAGTTTGATAATCAGTTAGTTTTATTAAATGCGCCATATCATAAATCGTCTACTTCAAAAGTTTGCATCGGAACTATTCTTTGATTGCGAACTGTTTGAATATTAGCATAAATACCATGAACATTAGTGCTCCAATCTTCTTGTTTTAATTTTTGCACTTGTTCATCTATTTGGTTTAGTTTATCCTGTAATTGTTTATTAACATCGTTGTAGTTTTTTTCATTGTATTTTACTTGCCAATAAGTTGGCAGCGGATCATGAATGTTATACTTTTGGGAACACGCTGTTGATAAACCCAAGAATAAAAATGCCAAGTAAATATTCTTTTTCATACAAGCAAATTATAAATGTTGTAGTTAATAGTGGTATTTTAAATTTACGCATTAATAAAAGAGTTAATCGTCATCATTAAATCCACCCGCTTCAATTATGCCTAAAGCGACGATCCCCATCATGACGACGCCAAACATAAACAATGAAAACAACATGTTATTTCTTTCTGTTGTAAACGATTTGCTTGATACCAACCCAAAGAGTTAAAATACTAGGAACCCATAAACCAACATACATTCCTGCTGATTTATCTTTAAGGAACCAAAGGGCGACGCTCATCATGAATGATAGATAAGCTGCAATAATGAAGAAGTAATCTATTTTTTTAAACATAATATTTTTACCTTAATGAACTACAAGTAAACATAGCGCAACTCTGCGAACAGCGCAACAAAAAAAATAAAGCTCTATGACTTCCATTTGGTAGTGAAAATTTGGGCCTTGTAGGGCTCGAACCTACGACCTGCCGATTATGAGTCGGATGCTCTAACCAACTGAGCTAAAGGCCCTATTTGAGGTTTGTTTTGCCTTAACACTCAGCGAAGACCTCTTACTTCCTTTTGGTGTGTTAAGTGAGGTTTGTTTCTGCTTAACATTCAGGGAAGACCTCTTACTTCCTTTTGGTGTGTTAAGTTATTTTTATTAAGATTCTATAATTTTACTAACTGACCACTTAAAAACAAAAAAGTTTGTAGTTAAAGCGCCAATTAAAACGACTGGCATAGCGAAAATGTCCGGTAATCCAATCATTCCTCCAATAAACCCTGCGACAAATCCAAAACCACCAGCTGCTAAAATACCAACTAGCTGATAAAGGAACCACCATAATAATACTGTACTATTTTTCATAATAAAAAAATTGGAGCCAGTTGTCAGACTTGAACTGACGACCGGCAGTTTACAAAACTGCTGCTCTACCACTGAGCTAAACTGGCTAATAATCTAAGATTTAGAAGATTCTTCAAAATTACCTTTGCTGCCATTACCAAACCTAAAATCATCATTTAGTAATGCTGATCTATCTACTTTTTGTCCGTACATATTCACTTTTTTATTAGCGAATCTTTCGAAAGCCCTTCTCCACTCAGGAATAGAACCTAGATAAGTAGGATCATCATATAAATTAAATTCAAGACCACATTTCGCTTCTTTATTTAAATTATTGTAATTTGGCTTATTTAAATCTCCATATTTTTTGTATTTAGATTTATAACTAACATCTTGAACTTTTTTTAATCTTTCAATTTCAAAGTCAGCTCTACCAATAATCTCTTCAATGTTGTATTCAATAGGCCTACCGCCTAAATCTTTTTCTTTATTGGGATTGTTTTCCATATTTAAAATTTTTAATTTCTTCTTTGTCTGTGAAAACTTTACTGCGGTCTACTTTTTTGCCGTATATGTTTACTTTCTTTTTTTCAAATCTTTCGAAGGCTTCGTCCCAATCAGTTAAGTCTCCAACATAAGATGAATCAAAAGTCATCCGCTGAGCGAACCCACAGTTAGCAGGATAGTAATCTATCGCATGATTTTTTCTGTAGCGAGAAGTAACAGGAAGAGGCCTGTACCTTTTTATTCTTTCTAGCTCAACATCACATTTTTCAGAAATGTTTTTATTAACTCTTTCGTAGTACTCTTGCCTACGAATTTCGCACCACTTCTCTAATTCTTTTAGCCCATTTTCTGAAGCGCTCATATGTAAAAATCAAAAATGGCTCTAGAGGCTGGACTCGAACCAGCAGCCAATCGGTTAACAGCCGATTGCTCTACCATTGAGCTACTCTAGAAGCCGTTTGACGGTTTAAGCTTGGTCTTCAGGCCAAAAGCCATCAAAACCGATTGTAGCAGCCTTCCAGATGCTTGAAAACGCCTTCTTGCCGCCAATAGTCCCATTGATACACGTTAAAATCAGCGTTGCCTCGCCAGAAACTTGACTCCTAACGCCTTCGTAGCCCGGAATGATAGTCAACTCCTTGCCGTCAGGAGAAACGCCAGTCCAAGGGCCGCTGCAGTTGCCTAGCACCCATGTCTTGATTTTGACTGTTTCTCCATCAGCATTCTTGCCTTCCCTTTCTTGCTGAAAGTACGTGGCTACTGCCATTTGACTGTAATCATCACTGATCCATTGGGCCGTGATGCCGAAATCGTGTTTAAGAACAACTTGTTGATTGAATTTCATAGTATTTAATTAAAAGGGTAAAATTTGCAGACATTAGGGCTGTATTTGATGAATGCATTTGATCGAGGCGTTTTGCCTTTTTCATCATTGATGCTGTAGAAAGTCCTAGAGACGCGAGTCTCAAAATCGATCATAAAATTGCCCTGTTTATCTGTGACTTGAATCATTGCTACCTTGTTGTCATGAGGTATGCGAAGGAATATCAACGAGGGAATGCCATGCAACTTACTTTGCTGCTGCAGAACATCTAGCTTCTCAGCTGTGATCAGATAGTCACCCTGCTTCATACGCTCTACAGTGAATGGCTCTTTTTTCTTCCGATTCCAAAACTCTCTGGTCTTGATTTCGCAAACAGCAGAAAGATTGTCGTTACGATAAATGCCAGCATCGTACTTCTCAATCTTGTTGGTGCTTGTTTTAACTTCAACGTCGAAACGCTTTTCAATCCATCTCTCAACCTCATGTTGTTTCTTGATGAACTGTTGCCCTTTGGGTGTATCGCAGTCTAATTGTGTCATAAAAGTGGTACCAGTGGTCGGACTTGAACCGACAAGCCCTTGCGAGCGACAGATTTTAAGTCTGTTGTGTTTGCCAATTTCACCACACTGGCATAAAGCTGTCAAGGCCTACCTTGACCTCTGTATCGCTTAAGGTAGTTTTTACTACGCTTGTTGGAAGAGCTTCTATTCTTAGAGTGTCGGCCCTTCATGTTGCTGATTCTTTGATTCAGCCCTCGTTTTTCTTGGTGTTTGCCAGATCCTTTTGATTTTGCCATATCTTAATTCTTTCTTCTATTTGTTCTGCTAACATACTTCTCGCAGCTTCACTGTCAAGGTTTATTTGTCTATAATTCTTACTATATTCATCTAAGGTTTGCTTTATTATATCTTTCACGAAATAAACTGAACTAAGGTTTACTTTATTATGTCTTTTATACTATGGTACCCGCTGCGATTAACGGTCTGGCGATTTTTTCTGAAAAAACTTTGTTAACTTCTTTCGATTCAACCACCAAACACAAGCCGATGCCAGCGTTAAAAACCCGAACCATTTCTTCATCACTTATATTACCATCTTTCTGGAAGATGTCTAGTATAAATGGTTTATTGATTTCAGTTTTCCAATCTACAGATAAACCTTCAGGTAAAATTCTATCTAAATTAGATAGTCCTCCTCCCGTGATGTGAGCGATTCCTTTTATGTTGACGCCTTTATCAATTAAATTCATTACTTCTTTTACATAAATTTCTGTAGGTTTCAGGATGGCGTCTATGTATTTTTCATGTTTAGTTTTATCAAATATTTTTCTGACCAAAGAAAAGCCATTGCTATGAAAGCCACTACTTGGGAAAGCCAAAACAATGTCGCCTTTTTTTATTTTCTTCCCATCAATCAAATCTTTTTTCTTAACGATGCCAACACAAAAACCTGCAATGTCAAAATGCTTATCAGGAAGCAAAGAAGGTAACTCTGCTGTTTCTCCTCCAATGAGTGGAATGCCAGCTTGTTCGCACCCCTCTTTAATCGAATTTATAATTGTTAAATATTGCTTTTCGTCTACATTGGATGAAGCAAAATAATCTAAGAAAAATAAAGGGCGAGCACCAGTGCAGATAATGTCATTGACACACATAGCAACGCAGTCTATACCTATACCGTCAAGCTTGTCGTACTCTTGCGCTAAAAGAATCTTAGTTCCTACGCCGTCTGTAGCGCCAACTAAATAACTATCGCCTAAATCAAATAAACCTCCGAATCCCCCTATGTTATCAACTAACCCAGAAATTTCTTTTACAAGATTATCTGTTTTGGCGACATCAACGCCAGCTTCTTTATACTTGCTCATCGATAGTTAAATTAAAAACTCTTTGATAATCAGAATGCTTCAATACATTTTGAGGATTCATTAATCTATATTTCTTTTTTTCTTTATCCGATAAACTAAAATAATATTGACCACCAATATGATCTGGAAAATCTAAATCAGGACGTTTCAACTCAAACATCAAGTTAGAAATGCTGATAGACATCTCACAACAAAAACTTACCTTAGCTTTTTTCATATAATTTTATGTTGTAAAACTTTGCAAATAAAGTTGCAGAATTTTTGTCTGTGAATGTGTTTATGCCACCACTAGTTTCAATAAACCATTTTTTATCTTTACAGTAAAGTATCCCTGTTTTCATTTTTTATTTTTAAAGTAAAGCTCTATAGCTACTGGTATAGCTATAGCTAATATAAACCCTATTATGTAACCTTCGTTACTCATTTTTTGCTTTAAATAATATTAATATAACCCCAACAATTCCACCGATAACGAATAAAAATTCTGGACTCATATTATTTAAATTTAACCAAACAAAGAAGTACACCTAAAGCTAATAACGGTATTCCATATTTCATAATTAATAATGTGTCCAAAAAATCCATTTAAATATATAATATACTACGCTGACCAATTGAAGTGATAAAATAATTTCACCTGTCCACCTCCAAAACTCAAACCTTTCAGGGTCCATCATTTAAGCACAAACTTTTTAGGGCGCATCTCTCCTTCTATGTTGACATCATAATCAAAAGTTATTTTTTTATTTTCTTTTTCAATTATCTTATTAATGATGCTAAGCAATCCAAATTCCATGTACCCTTTGTGAATCTTAATATCATAAGAGCTAGCAATGTTAGAATTAGTTGGCACAGTGGTGGAAATAAGCGCCATCATCGCAACAGGATCTTTTTCTAAAGCATCATTTAAAATGTTTAGCAACTCAGTAGATAATGTCTGTTTCATCTGAAGGTTTTTTATCTGTGTTAAAAATGATTCTATTCTTAATATGCAAAACTCTTTCTAAAGCATCAGAATTATGGCTTATAGCATCAACACACTTAACACATTCTTCCACAATATCTGGGTGTTCTCCTATTCCAGCAGAATTTTCTATATAATTAAATAATATAGCTTCATTCTTATGGATTTGAGCTTCATAGTGAGCTTCTAATGCACGAATCAAATATGGTGTCGATCTATTACTCATAATTTATTTGTTCTACTGTTATATTTGCTTTTTTTAATAATTGTATGCCATCTATTTTTCTGTATTCTTCAGCATACACAACTCTACTAATACCTGCTTGTATAATTAATTTAGCGCAATCAAAACATGGTGAGCATGTTAAATACATCGTTGCCCCTTCGCTGCTGTTATTAGAACGCGCTAACTTCATTAAAGCATTACTTTCTGAATGTAACACTTCTCTTTTAGTTATCATCTCATTAGATGAATAATCCTCAAGAGGGTGAAATTGTTCGCAATCATTGTCAAAACCAGAAGGAGTTCCATTGTAGCCATCAGAAATAATCTGAGTGCCTTTAACAATCAAACATCCAACTTTTTTTCTTTTAGCTTTAGACATGCTAGACCATCTTCTAGCCATGTCTAAATATGTTTTATCTAACTGGAGTTGATTTGGCATATCACCACTTATGAATTATATTCGCAACAATAAAAAAACAAGTAATCAAATTAACTAAAATAATAAAGCTGCGAATAATTAGGCTAACTTGAGCTTGTTTTAAAGTTAATATGGGAATATTTGGCTCATCATCATTTGTTTTCCCAATACGATGATCAACAGTTCTACACCATATCAACCATAAATTTTTTAACATGTTTTATTCTTCTTCATCTTCATCGACCCACTCTTCAAAATTATAAGTTTGCATTGTGTTCAGAAAATGATTCATGATTTCGCCATAATCTTTGCTACGATCTTCACATCTTAGATCGTGATCTCCTCTCCACCACGCTCGACTTTCCCATTCTTCAGCGTTAGAAAATACTTGGCAACCTGCATCGCTTGGTTCATCAAATTGGTATTGATTTTGTTCGATCTGTAGATAAGCATCTTCACTTACATCCCACCACTCACCACTTTTATCGTCAGCATCGTTAAATTCAATATCCCCATTATTATCTTCTAAATACTGTTTGATCTTCTCATCGTCCCAATCTGCCATTTCTCGAAACGAGTTGCGAAGATTATCAGTATCATATTTTAGCAATTTGCAATTTGTGGTTGACCACACTTCCCATTTTTCTATGTAAATTTTAGCCATTGTTTTCTATGCTTTCTAAATATTATTTAATTGCTATTGACTTCCTGATTAGCCATCAACTCATATTCTTCCATAAGGTCTGGAAAAGCCTTGGTTAGCCTATCGTAATTAGTCGAATCAGCATACATTAGTGCATCACCGATTGATTTAGCAAACGAACCACCAAAACTTTGCATTGCTTCAATAACTTTATAGTCTTTCATTTTATTTAGCTTTTAGGATTTTAATCAATTTAACAACTTCTTTTGTTGGCATATCGGACCATCCAGCCCATTCTTTAGCGTCTTCATTTTGATATTGCTTGTTTTTCCAAAGGCTACGAAGAATATCTTTAAATGTTTCAAAATCTTCTTGCGTATCATCTAATTGAAGATAAGCCATAAGTATTGCCAAAGGACCATAAGAGCCAGCTTCCTTTTGTTGAGGTGCGACTACCTTCTTGCCATTAGAAGTATCAATTTCATCAGCGCCAACAATATGGATATTCAGAAAGTTTCTAACACATCGTACGAAAGCTCGATTCGCAGCAATAGTTTCTAAAAACTTTTGAGCAAAACTACTGGTGTTGTAAGTGGTAGCATTTGCAATATCTTCAAAATAAACCTCTTGGCCGTGTGACTCAAAATTTGAGTTCCAAGTGATCGCACACTTTACAGCTACGTGCTCCATTTCGCATTTGATTACATTATAAGAAACTTTAGTGAAACCTCTTAGCTTTGCCAGCTCCTTGATACCGGAAAGCTTGATTAAAAGCTGGTAATCTTCAAGACCTTCTACGCTACTGGGCATAGCTTGATTTCTAGCCTCAAACCAACCCTTATTAGGGTAAAGGTGCTCACTCGCAATCATGGCTCTCCAGTTGATAGAACCATCTTCATTATATTGATATTCAACGCCTTCTAAAAGGCCTAATTCGTTACGATTGTAATTCATTGATTAACCTGTAGTGATCTAGTTCTTTCCAAAAATCTGGTGTATCATAGATCGCTTCAGGTTGACCTGTCAACTCTTTTTCTTGCTTTTTTGACTCATAGCACGAATATTTTTTACCTCCGCTCAAAACAACTTTACTAGTAACAAATTTAGTTTGATCTGTTAGCTCGTCTCCGGCATCCTCTTTTGACTTCCAATCGCTCTCATTTACTTTAAAATCAAAAAATTTAAACCGGTATTCATTTATCTTATCAGAATCTTCGCAGAAAATTTCTAAATTGATACCTATTTCTTGTATGCTTTTCAGATAATCTTCTGTAAATTGATCATTGATACTAATCGTGAATTGAGCTACATTCTTTTTGAAATATTTTAGAATATTTATGTCAATGGGTTTGTCAGTCAATATATTGAGGTACCTGTTCTTGAGCCAGTAGCATAAGATTTTTTCATCAAAGTGATGGTCCATTCTTACATTTAGAGCTCGATTCTTCATGAATGATGGGTCGGCTACAAAGTCGGGAATCACCTCTACAATCTTAACAGGATAATGGTCACCAATAAATACAGATTTCCATTTGATTTTTGTATCTATATTTAATTTATCAAATACAGCTTGAGCAATCTTTTCTGGTTCAATAAAATTAATTACCTTAGGGTCTTCTTTGACTCCATATGCCGGGAGGTTACCAAGTCGTTTGCTTTCTATACACAGATGCTTATCTGACCACATAGGCTTATTGATGTCGGCAGGATAAGTTGCATACAAACTAATGGAAGGGATATCTAATGCGCTAGAAAAATAAGAAGATAAATTATCAGAACAAATATTCAACAAACTATTGTCTAGTATATAAGCTTCTTGTTTTTTATTTAAAGAAATGTATGGTCGGGTTTTTTCAATGATACTTTTAGTGTCTTTGCACAAAGAAATGATACCTATACCATTTTGTTTGAGAGTCGGAGCAATATATGCAATAACATCAGTATACATGTCGTAAACATTCATACCGTTGCGGTTACGATTATCTATGACAATATATTTGTCATACGGCAAAGGAAAATAACTTGTTGCCACAGTCGGGCTGTCTAGCTTTACCCCGCAAGAAGATGCATATTTTTCTAAAACATTCATGCTAATTGATACTCAACTTTTGTTCTACCATGATTGCCATAATCGATGGATTTTTTTGTTTCTTTATATGGAAAAAACGCTAAATCAAATAACCCTTTTTGATCTGCTCTACCGATAAAGTGAAAACAATCTGCATCCATTTCATCAATATACTCACACATTTTGTGGATAGCATCACAATGATCAATCAAATCGTAGTACATTTTTTGAGTAAAAAAGTAAATATCATGATCAGGGTAATTTCTTTTAAGTGAAGATACTACGCTAGTAGACGCTAATACATCTTCGGCATGTTGGGGCATCACATATGCAATTCTTTTATTAGGTCGATCTTTATCTACAACATCTTCAAGTGAGAGTTTTTGGTTCTCATTGTTTTCCTTCGTTGCAACTTTATGAAAGTAATCTAATACTTGAGATCTTGATTGACCTTTAGAAATTTGTGACATCCAGTATTTAAGACCACTGTCTTCGGCATCAACTTCCATCCGCAGACAATTCTTATACAAATCAATCAACCAATCTACATGATCCAATTTGTTATCAGGTTTGTACTGAGCATCTCTTTCTTTAAAATCACCTATACTGATATTATCCCAATCAACTTCTTCAAAAGAATCAAACAAATCTTCAAATTGTTTGCCAACAGTCTCGATTGAAAAATTATCAATAACAAACTGTCTAGCTATCTTACCCATCTTCTTTTTAGCATTAGGTTTCATATTAAAAACCTTATTTAGTTGCTTGCTAATTGAATTCGCAGAAGTAGAAGCTTTGATGAACTGAGTTCCCGGCTCACGATATTCAGCCCAGTCCAAAGGTAATCCGCCGCTCTCTTTTGTGCAGCAATCTTCACCACAGCTATAATTTGTAACTAAAGTGATTAGTTCAGTTAGTTTAGCTTCTTGAACAGGGATTTCTTGACCACCGGAAGTAAATGGGTGACAGTAAACGTCCATCAAGTTATAAATTTCATTTAGTTGCTTTTCATTAACACCATTAGAAATATTTGTTGTTTCTAAGGAGTCTTTTGAAGAACAATGCGGACACTGTTTCTTTTGGCCAATATATGCATGCACCAAATACTGCTTACAAACTTTACAATAGTAAGTAGTTAAGACATCTTCCCTATTGATATCTTTTTCTTTTAACAACCGCATGATGTCCCAACCTTCAGACCAGTGAGTATGCAGTAATAACTTAGCTTTTGAGGTTGGATTATTCTTTTTGAAGATTTTAAAACCATCAAGTAGATTTGGAACAGATTTTCTTAGTTGATTTCTAAATACAAAACCAATAATAAAACTATCAGATATTTTAAATTTCTTCCTGAGAGCTATTCTTTTTTCATCAGAAAACTTGTAAAAATTATCTGTATCTAAAGTACCTCTGATTGTTTTAACGTGATCGTGCTTTAGTTCAGCCATAGCTTTTTCAGCAAAGCTAGCCCACACAAAGTAGTTCTTGACTTTAGGAGCCATTTTTACCGCAGTAGGTAATAGCGGTAGGCTGTCTAGCGTAGTATGAACAATACAGTGGATCTTGTTCCACCAGTCTCGTTCTGTAAAACCATCAAAAGCCCAAATATCTTCTATACCTAAATAAATATCAGGCTTTTCTTCTTCAATGATTTTATCTATGCACTCATGGCCATAGCCAGCGTTGCGCCAGCGAGTTTGGTCTTTACGAATCTTTTGTAGAAGAATTACATCCTCCGGCATTGTACCTATAGTTTTCCAAGGTAATAACTTTAAGTCTTCGTCAGAGGATCTTTTAGCGTTAACTAATTCTACTATTTCATATTTGTTTGTAGCATAAAGATATTTTAGCAAGTTTTTCTTGTGCTTGCCGAAACCTGTAAATGCTTTACAAAAATTACTTTGAATCAGTACTTTTTTCTTGCGCATCACTTAAACAACTGATCTGGAGCTTCAATGCCACCAATAATGGTATAAACAACTAGGCCCTTTTTAGAAGTGTGATAAATGCCTCTATGAACAGTAGATCCATCACCAAGGATACGACTAAGCTGTTCAAAGCCATGCTCAAGATACTCTTGAGGAGTATTATCAAGGATACCTCTATCTCCAATTACGACACATGACGCAACCTTACCAGAAGCAACATCAATATTAGCAAGAATATTCTTTTTCAGATTGTCTCTTACTGCGTAGCTAATATCTGTTTCTTGAACTTCATCTCCTTGTAGCCTAACCGGAACAGCTCCAAAAGAAATGATACCAGACGAAAGTACAGTATCCAAGTCAGCCTTATCAAAAGCAGTATATTCAGAATCTTGTGCTGACACTTTGTTAAACAAATGAAATAAAGAACAAATACTAGTATTTGCGGTTGTCCAAAACTTATTTACAGAAAGCTTAGGGTAAATCTGCTTAATCCTTTCATTATCAAGAATAACTAATGGAGATAGCGTTCCGTTATTGCAGAAGTTAATTAAAGCGTCAGTAGTTTCTTTAGCGTTAGAGCGAACTCTAGAGCCTTCTGCTTTAGTAGGTAGCGCAACGATAGCGCCAACCTTAGCTTGATAATCAGATGTTTCAATACCAAAGCTCTCACATAGATCATGTGCGATTTCTACTACTGTAGGACCGCCTCCAGCGCCAGTGCCTCCTCCGGCACCAATGCAAACTAAAACTCTGTCAAAATCACTCTTAAATACATTCTTTAAGAAATCTAAAATGTCTTCACGATGTTCTTCAAAAATATTCTTGGCGACTTCTCTGTTTTTACCTGCACCAGAACCACCAATAAGCAACTTGTTTTGCTCTGGGATTTTGAGAGGTTTTAGGTCTTGAGCTGCAGTATTAATTGCAGCAACTCTTCGGTAACCTAACTTCCAAAACGTTTCAGCTAAACGAGATCCACCTTGGCCGACACCAACAATGGCAAATTTGTAAGCAGAAGTAAATTCGTCTTCAATGGTCTCTTCTGGCTCTTCTTCGCTGGGCAATGGGATGTCTGGCATATCTACGCCAAGATCATCAATTTCATCGATGACTTCTTCTACTTCTTCATTTTGTAAATTCTCTTCTTCACTCATAGGTTTGTTATTTTTATCTGAAGGTTTTAAATTAAAATATTCATTCAGCGTGGCCATTATTAGAATGGACTGCTGTCCTTTTGTTGAGGTGCTTGCTTTTGAGGTGCGTTGCCTACATTTTTAGCAGTAGATTTCAAAAACAAACTAAGATATTCAACAATAAGCTGCTTCAAAACTTCAGCTTCTCCCGGCTCAAGGGAAATTCTAAATGTATCACTTCCATTGCGAGTAACGACAAAGCCAAAAGCAGGAGATTTAAATTCCATTACTTTACCTTCTCTACCTTTAATTTTTCTAGGTTTATCCCAAGGAGAAAGGCCAATCGAAGTCTTGTTATCATTAAAATCATGAAAACCAGACCATGGAATGCGAGAAGTTAAAGAGGATAAAATTTCTCCTAATTCAAATTCATTAAGCTTGATGGCTAGCTTTTTTTCTGGATTATCTTTGTTTCCAGAAAAGCTGCCTGTTTTATTAGAATCATTCCAAGAGAACTGCTGAATAGCGTTTACATAAAAAATGGGTTTGTCACCTCTAGTATCAATAGAGAAGTTGAAAGCAGATCCTGTGTTTTTCGCATTAGGCTTGTAAATTTGTAAATTCATATTTAATTATAATAAATAGCAAAGCGATTTTTTCAACTAAAAAAAGACCCTCCAAATGGAGGGTCTCAACAAAACAATATGATTAAATAATATCTAGAGCGTTAAATGCCGCAGCTAGAACTTCCTGCTCCCACAATGTTACTCTCTGAGCCGCTAGGCCCAGTAGAATCACTAGGGCCACTAGGACCACTAGCCGAATCGGCTGGAGCTGGATCTGCAGCTGCAGCTTGATCATTTGCTTCTTGCTGCTGCTTTTGAGCTTCTTCATAATTATCAACTTGAGTCTTGATCTTTTCAAGATCCTCTGTTGAAGCGTTATCAACGATCTCTGCAGCTCGATTTACGCATACATCCCTAATAATATTCAAACTCTCGCTGAGAGCAACGGTATTAAGGAGCATATTTGCAACACGAATCTTGAGAGATCCCACTGTATCTGTATTTTCTTCTTCTGACATGTCGTTATATTAATTAAGTAATATAACTATTATGAGGCAATGAAATAAAATTTCAAGTATTTTTTTTACAGTAAGCCTAATATGTCTCCGCATATAGAGTATGCCTCGCCTTCCATTTTACAAGAATCCGGGGTTATGGCTAAAATAAACTAAAAAAACAACAAAAAAACCAGCTGCAGTGTAAATATATGTAAAAAGAAAATAAATTAATTAAACTCTCTCACAGACATTCCTCCATAAACAACTGCGTTAGAAGACCCTAAAGGCCTAAGAGCCAAAACAATAACATCTCTTGATCCTGTTATGGAAGATCCTAATTTTAATTGATTTTTTAATTGATCGCCATATATTTCAGATTTGGCTTGTCCATATCCTCCTCCCATCGGGTAACCGCCGCTAATATGAGTCTCAGAAGGAACTATAGAATATTCAACTCTAGAATAATTATCAATGCCTGAATAAGATAAACCATCTATGCCTGACGGATTAGAGATTAATTGCCATTCGTAATTATCGTTACTAGTTGTAATAATTGACATATCTGTTATGTCAACTGTGCATCCAATAGCTGACTCTTTGAGTCTAATTGCCAATAAAGCGTTCATTTCCGTTTTTGTGGCTTCAATAGATGTTCCTTTTGTGGAA